>Ga0256837_1002786_pt1 | contig 10500 bp, 10 predicted proteins | sample 4562384metaG_FD_185976 | JGI IMG/M metagenome (GOLD analysis project Ga0256837, IMG submission 185976) | Hydrothermal vent microbial communities from Guaymas Basin, Mexico - 4561-384 | ecosystem: Environmental > Aquatic > Marine > Hydrothermal vents | place: Mexico: Guaymas Basin | collected... | reverse complement strand
CAATAGTTTTTCAAAATAGAGTTGATGGAAAAATAAGATGATTTTAGATATAATTTATCTTATAAAAAATCAAATTATTCATTTACACAAAATAGTAAGCGGTCTCGATATAATCAATCTACTTTGATTTTATCACTTTTGCATCTTTTTGATTTATTGCAGTTACTTTAATAACTTCACCTCTTACCTCATCTTCAGATCTATACTCTATTAAATAATCACGATTAGAACAACTAACAAGATCCACTTTTATACTTAATTGAACTCTTTCACAATTTTTCTGATTAATAATTGTATCTCCTGCATTTAAACTAAGAGTATATAAACACACTAAAATACCACCTATTACTTTTTTCATAATTGCTCCTTTATTTGCAATGTTACTTTTTTTAACTCTTTAGTACTTATATCAATTTTAGCTATAAGTCTAATAATTGCTTTTTTTACTGTAGGCTGTCTAATAGCACCTACAAGATAACCACTGTTTATTAGTTCCTTTTGTATCTGCATAACTTTTTTATTATCATTTACAACTATTGGAACTATTAAACTATATAACTTTAAGCCCAATATATCTTTTATAATATCTAAATTTTCTTTGATTCTTTTTTGAATATCTTTTTTATTTTTTTGTATATATAAAAAAGACTCCATTGCTAAAGCTATATCAAAAATAGATGGTGCAGTTGTATATATCACAGCTTTTGCTCTATTGATTAAAAAATCAATTATATGATTTGATGCTAAGATATAAGCTCCATAACTTCCATATGCCTTACCTAAAGTTCCCATTTTTATGTGATTTTGTTTTATACTTAAATTATAAAAATCATACCATCCCAATAAATTTTTTCCAATTACTCCAGAACTATGTGCTTCATCTACTATTAAAATAGCATTAAATTCATTTGCTATATCATAAAACTCTTTTGGTGCAACATCTCCATCCATAGAATATACACCCTCTATAGCTATTATAATTCTGTTATATTTATCTTTTTGATTTTTGATTTTATTTTTTAATTGTTTAAAATTATTATGATTAAAAATCTCTACATCACCTTGTATTGTTTTAATTGCAACCATACCACTAGCATGATATTTCTCATCAATATATAATATATCTTTTTTTCTCACCAAAGCTTCAATCAAAGATAGATTTGCCAAAAAGCCACTTCCTACAACCAAACCATCTTCAAAACCATTTATTTTAGCTAAAGTTTGTTCAAATTCTTTATGTATTTGATTATAACCATTTACAACAATTGAAGCTTTAGGTGAGTGAAATTTTTCTTTTTTTACTCTTTTGTATGCTTTGTCAAAAATATCTTCTTTTGAAGATAAACCCAAATAATCATTACTAGCCAAATCAATTAATCTTTCATCATATATTTTTCGCTGTCTATATCTATTTGATTTTTTTAAGGCTTTTATCTCTTTAGTGTACATATATAAGTTTTATCCAATCTAATATAAATTTTTATAGTGTGATATTTTCTAAAAACTCAATATCATCATCTTGCACTATAATAGCATCTATGCTATATGCAACATCTAATTGATTTACTTTTAAATAATATTGTACACTTTTTAAAATTTTTCTTATTTTTAATGGAGTAATATTGTACACAGCCTCAAAAGATGTACCACTCTTTACTTCTACAAAATGATAGATATCATCTTTTGTTGCAATAATATCTATTTCACCCAATTTTCTTGCATAATAGTTTGTAGTAATAATTTTAAAGCCAAGTGAAACTAAGTATTCACTAGCTTTAATCTCTGCAATATTACCCTTTAATCTGCTCAATTTCAACTTCTACAGATTTAAATCTTGCAGTTTTTATAATCTCATCAGATTCATCACCAAATAGATAATTTATATGTGATGAAACATGATGAAAAGTACAGAATAAAGTTTTTGTTTTTAATGTTTTTACAAACTTTATTGTAAGTGGATTTGTTTGACCATATTGTGATTTTAGTATCACTTTTTCACAATTAAACATATCTTTATCTTCTATACTTACTTGCAATATATCACTATCATACTTACTCATTAAAGTTTCACTATGCATAGTTTGAGCTGAGTTATTATAATGAACAATAGTTCTTCCAGTTGTAAGGTAAAAATTCTCACACTTCTTACTTTTTACTAGTTTTTCTATTTGCTCTCTTAATTTATATTGATGATATTTAAATCTTCCAAGCCCATCTTTTGTTCTAAAATCCTCAAGATGAAGTGTAGGAGTATCAGTTCTGCCTATTGGCCACTGAAGCCCTCTATTTCTATTTTTAATAAGTTTTAAATAACTAGCCCCTGAAAATCTTTTTGGTGCATCTTTTCTTATATCTTCCCACACATCTTCACTACTTGTATATAAAGTTTCACCCTTTATTTTATTTTCAATATCTCTTAAAACTTCCCAATCATCAGGTAGATCATTTTCAACCAAAGGTTGAGATAGATGTAATCTTCTCATTGCATTTATATATACACCTGTTTTTTCATATGCTGATTTTACACCAAATACTATATGAGCTTTTTGGGCTATATCATTCATAAAAAGATCTTGCACTACTATTAATTCAAGATTATCAAGAGCTTTATGTATTTTATTTTGATTTGGATGAATATGTGTAAAATCCTCACCCATCACATATAGTGATTTAATTTTACCATCTATCATAGCATCAACTGCATCAGGGGTCATAAGCCCTATCTCTTTTGGTGTTTCATAATCAGGATCATAATACGGTAGACAGCCTACATCACAAGCACCTTGAACATTATTTTGACCACGCAATGGCATAAGGCCAGCTCCATCTTTACCAATATTTCCTGTCATAAGAGCTAAATGAGTTATAGCCATTACTGCATAACTTCCATCTAAATGCTCTGTAATTCCAAGTCCCCAAAAAATCATTGATTTTTTTGTAGCATATGCTCTTGCTATTTGAGGTATAGTATTTGATAATTCTTCATATCCATTAATTTGCTTAAAAAAATCAGGATTTGCATAAGGGTCTTGCAAAATTGTTTTTTTATAATCTTCAAAACCTATAGTTCTACTATCGATAAATTCCTGATCATAAAGTTCTTCTTTTAAAATTACATAGGCTAACATATTTAATACTAATAAATTAGCTTCAAATGGCATAACTGCTTCATATTCAGCATATTTATTAAGTTGAATTTTTCTTACATCCATCACTGCTAATTCAACAGTTTTATTTCGTACAGCTTCTATCATTCTATTGGCAACTATTGGATGAGCTTCAGTAGTATTTGATCCAATAACAAGCAAAAATTCACTTTTAAATATATCATCATATGGATTAGTTGCAGCACCTTCTCCTATAGTTTGGCGCATACCACTAAGGCTTGGACTATGACAAACTCTTGCACAATTATCAATATTTGGAGATTCCATAGTAACTCTTGCAAATTTTTGTAAACTATAAGCACTTTCACAAGATGTTCTAGCTCCACCCATAGCACTAAAAGAATGGCGTCCATACTGGTTTTTTATCTCACTTAGTTTCCAAGCACTTAAACTTGTAGCAAATTCATAACTAGAACTAAACCAAGTATCATCAAGCGGTTTTAATGTATGACTTCTTGCTTTTAACTCTCTTGGCATTGCTTCAAAATTGTCTTGAATAAAAGATTTTTTAATTCTTACATCTCTTACCCTTTTATCACTATGTACAAAATCATATCCTGATTTACCTTTTATACAAAGTTTACCACGACTTACATATCCATCACTTTGTGCATATATTTTTTGTATTGTATTATCTTTTACTTGGGCTGTTATATCACATCCAACTCCACAATAAGTACATACTGAAGATATTTCATGAACCATTATCTCATCCCCCACCAACAAATTGAAGTAACTCTAATTTATCACCATCTTTTGGTATAAAACTACTCCAATTATCTTTTTTAACTACATCCATATTAACTGCAGCTGCCATTACTTTATCTTCAATTTTAAGATTTTGTATAATATCTTTTAAACTCATATTATCTTCAAATATTTTATCTTCACCATTAACTATAATATTCATATAAACCTCTTTGATTTTTATTTTTTAGTAAATAAAACCATTTTAAATCTTTCACCCATACCAATAGGTTCAAGAAGTGTTTTTACTTTTTGTACTTCATGAATATACTCTTTTTCAGTCGCATATTTTTGTACCATTTCTAAAAGCTCAATAATACCAAATTCTACTAACGCTTTTAGTTGAGTTTGATAACTTAACTTTTTTGCCCCAGCACTTTCAAAGCAATCAATTAAATATCCAAAATGTACATCATATGTGATATCACTTTTTGCATAATACTTTTCTAGGTTTAAATCATCTTCAAAAAGTGGAAATACATTATGTTTGGCATAAATTCTAGCTGAAAAATCATTTCTTGGATACAAATCACCATAATCAAAAGTCATAAAATGAAATTTTTGGATATTTTCACACATATTTTCTGCAAATTTCTCATATCCAATAGCTAATTCACCTTTTGTAATTTCATATTTTTTACATCTATTTAAAAGTTCATTATCATCATTTTTTACAAACTCTATTTTATGATTATTTACCATTCCAAGTTGTTTTTCATTATCTTTTTCAAATACCAATTCACACTCAAAAGCATCAAATATTTCATTTGCTACAATGTATGCACTATCTAATTTTATTTGCGATATATCATTAAAATGTTGTAGCTTTATAACATCTCCAAAAGATTCTTCAAAATACTCTTTTTGTTTTTGTCTTAAATGTTCATATCTTTCAACTATTGTAAAACTTAGTGTATCCAATAAATCAGGCTCTAATGTATTTATAAACTCAATAATATCAGCTAATAAATACCCATGATGTGCACCAATCTCTACTATAGTTGTATTTTTTGGTAATATTCCATCATTTATAGTTTTTATAATTTGTTTTGCAATAGCCCCGCCAAAAAATTTACTTGTACTAACAGCAGTAAAAAAATCTCCACTTTTTCCTATATCTTTATATTTTGAATAATAACCATCTTTACCATATAACCATTCATAAAAATATTGTGAAAATCTCATACTATTTTAACCTTGAATATAATTCTAAAAGTTCTAATTGAGCCTCAATATCTAATATTTTAATATCCATATATTTACTATCTAATGAATTTTTCATAGTATTTACATCTGAAATTGTTTTTATACCAGCTTCTTCTAGCTCTTTCATTTGTGTTAATAATGAACTATATAATTTCACATCATCTTGTGCAATTTTTACCTTTTTATTTAAAAGAGCAAGTTTATCCAATTTTGTTTTTAAGAAATTTTCTTCCTCTTTTTGTTCAATTTGAAATGATTTAATAGCTTTTAAATGCTCTAACTTACTACTTTTAATATCATTCATTGTTCTTACATCAAGAGGAATAGTTATATTAAATCCATAAGTACTTGTATTCTCATTTGTTGTCATACCATCTGTTTTATGATACTTACTATAATCATATGTAAAATTAACAGTTGGCAAATATTTGCTTACAGTCATAGAACTTAGCCACTTTTTACTATTTATATCTAAACGAGATTTTTGTAGATATATATTGTTCTTTATAAACTGATCTTTGCTTACAATATCAAATCTGGGTAATTCAAAACTTTCATATGGTTTACTACTTAAATTATCAAAACTATTTATTAAACTTTTTAACTGAAATTCTAAATCCAATAAAACATTTTTCTTAATATTTGCATCTAATATTGCATTATCTAAAAATGATGTATCAATAAGTCCATTAAATACCTGCTCTTTTTTTCTTTGAATATCAATATTTGCATTTTTTATAAGCAGTTCTTGTTTTTGTATTGTATATTTCATTTTATGTATTTGAAACAAAAATGATGTAGCTTGAGCAATTAGAGATTTTTTACTAACTTCAATATCAGTATATTGATAGTTTTCAAGTGCATTTGAATATTTAATAGCTTGATATATTCCACCACTTTTAAATATTGGTTGATTTATTGTTACCATCGATTTAGCTGTATTATACTTTTTTTGTCCAATACTACTTTGAATATCATAAGTTCTTATATACTTATACATTATTGGATTTATCCAATCCTTACTAAGTTTACTTGCATTTTGTTCAACCTGCTGTTTTGTTAAATCAAGTAAATCAAGTCTATCTTTTGATAATATATTTTCATTTGTTGAAGAACTTGCATATACAGTTGAGAATAAAATAAGTGGTAAAAATAATTTAAATTGCATCATCTAATCTTTTAAACCCTTCATCAATCTCCTCTTTTGAAATTGTAAGTGGAGGTAAAAATCTTAAAGTGTTTTTTCCTGCTTTTAATACCAAAACTCCAGCATCAAATGCTTTATTTACAATACTAGTTAATAATTGATCATCATTTACTCTAAGTCCTCTCATTAAACCAAGTCCAACTTCACTTGTGAATTTATCCTGATGTTTATTGTAAAACTCTTTTAATTTTGTTTCAAAATATATAATAGTTTCATCTAGTTTACCACTGTTTTTAAGATTATCCAAAATTGTTATAACCTCATTAGCTGCAGTTGTTACCAAATAATTTCCACCAAATGTAGATCCATGATCACCAGGTTCTAATATATCTTTATACTTTGTCATAACAACACCAATAGGTACTCCACCCCCAAGTCCTTTTGCCATAGTTATAATATCAGGTTCTATCTCATAAAGATTTGATGCTAGAAATTCACCAGTTCTATAAGCTCCAGTTTGTACTTCATCAACTATTAATAAAATATCATTTTGTTTTAAAAACTTTGCCAATTCTTGAATATCTTTTTTATCAAATGGTTGAACTCCACCCTCACCTTGAATAAGTTCAATCATTACTGCAACAGTTTGATCATCTATACTTGTATATATGTCTTTTATTGCATTCTTATAAGAAAATCCATCTGGATATGGAGAAAAATTATCTGTATGCATCTTTGCTTGACCCGTAGCTTTTACAGTTGTAATTGTTCTACCATGAAAAGAATGATCAAGAGTAATTACTTTATATCTTTTATTATTAAATTTTGTTTGACCATATTTTCTAGCTATTTTTATAGCCCCTTCATTTGCTTCAGCACCACTATTAGCAAAAAACATTGCCATATCATACCCACTTAATTGATTAATTTTTTGGGCAAGTAATGCTTGAGGTTCAATAAGATATAAATTAGATATATGTGTTATATTGGATACTTGTTCGTAGATAGCATCCGCAACTTGTTTATTTCCATGTCCAACACTAACTACACCAATTCCACTTGTAAAATCAATATAATCTTTTTCATTTTCATCTACTAAAACTGCATTATTTCCTTTTTTAAAATTTACATAATTTCTAGCATATGTATGCAGTACATTTTGTTTATCTATTTGTTCTAAATTCATTTTTTCTCCCAAATCATCCACCAGTTTCATAAAAAGCTCTTGATGATATCTCACTATCATCTTCGCTTCCCCATTTATTTTTCTCAGGTTTATTTTTTAATACTTCTTTTAATATCTCAACTGCTCCATCAATATCATTTTTGCCAATAGCATCTTTTATACTCATAGCATCCTCAAAATATAGACATGGAATTAGATAACCTTCTGCAGTTAATCTAATTCTATTACAGCTATCGCAGAAATCAACTTTATGTGGTTCGATTATTCCAAATTCATAACCATCATCAAGTCTATATCTTTGTGCTGGAGAAGCATCAGTTCTTGGAACCTCTTCAAAATTATATTTACTTGCAATTACATCTTTTATCTCTTGTGCATTTAAGCCTTTAATGTCATTTGCATGGTGATTTTCCATATATTGTATAAATCTAATCTGATAACCTCTATTTTTACAATATTCAAGAAGATCTATTAATTCACCATCATTAAATCCTCTTAAAGGTACACAATTTATTTTTACTCTTAATCCAACTGCATCACATGCATCAAGCCCAGCTATTACATCTGCTAATACATCTTTTTGAGCAATCCTATGAGCAACAGCTGGATCAAGTGAATCCAAAGATACATTAGCCCTTTTTAATCCTGCATCTTTTAATAATTTTGCAGTTTGTTTTAATAAAAAACCATTAGTAGTAATAGCCAAATCTATATCATTTTTATAATCATAAATCATTTTTATAAATGTATCTAAATTTGCTCTTAAAAGTGGTTCTCCACCAGTTATTCTAACTTTTTTAATTCCCTGATCAATTCCAGCTTTTATAAATTTAAACAGATCCTCATATGACATTAAATTTTCTTGAGGTACCCAAGAAAATGGTTTTTCAGGCATACAATATTGACATCTAAAATTACATCGCTCAGTTACAGAAACTCTCAAATAATCTACAACTCTATTATGTCCATCTACTAACATCGTTTTTCCATATATGGTTTTAAAACTTCAGGTATATCAATACTTCCATCTTCATTTTGATAATTTTCCATAATAGCAACAAGTGTTCTTCCAACAGCCAACGATGAACCATTTAAGGTATGAGCTAAAATATTCTTTTTACCATCTTTATATCTTATTTTTGCTCTTCTTGCTTGAAAATCACGAGTAGTAGATATTGAACTTATTTCCCTATATTTATTTTGTCCAGGAAGCCAAACTTCAAGGTCGATTGTTTTAACAGCAGAAAATCCTAAATCACCAGTACAAAGCATAACTTTTTGATGTGCAAGTCCAAGCGAACTTAATAGATCACTTGCACAAGATACCATTTTTTCAAATATTTCTTCACTTTGATTTTGTTTTGTAATTGCAACCATCTCTACTTTATCAAACTGATGTTGCCTTATTAATCCTCTTGTATCACGCCCTGCACTACCTGCTTCTTTTCTAAAACATGGTGTATATGAAGTTAAAAGTAATGGTAATTCTTTTTCATCAATAATTTCATCATTATAAAGATTTGTTAAACTAACCTCTGCAGTTGGAATCAAATACAGATCTTCACCTTCTATTTTAAACAGATCATCTTCAAATTTTGGAAGCTGACCTGTTCCTTGAAGTGAATTTGAATTTGCCATAAATGGTACATACCACTCTTTAAATCCTCTTTTTGCATTAAAATCAAGCATATAATTTATAAGTGCTCTCTCAAGCCTAGCTGCATCGCCACATAAAGCAGAAAATCTACTTTTTGCCAATTTAACACCTCTAGTAAAATCTAACCAACCATTTTCTTCACCAAGATCCCAATGCTCTTTTGGCTCAAAATCAAGCTGCTTAATATCTCCAATTTTTTCTAAAACAACATTATCATTTTCATCTGCACCATCAGGAACACTATCATCAGGCATATTTGGCACACCTAACAATAAAGATTCAATTTTTAATTCCAAGTCTTTTACTTCATCTTCAAAAGATGTTCTTTTTATTTTAATTTCAGAAATTTCTTTTTGTAAAGAACTAATATCTTTACCCTCTTTTTTATATAAGCCAAATTGCGATGAAAGTCTATTTTGTTCTGCTTGTAAAGCCTCCATATCTTGTCTTTTTTGCTTTGTTTCCAAAGATAAAGTCTTTAACTCATTTAATATATTAGCATCAACACCTTTTCTTTGTAAAGCAGATGCAACAGTGTCAAAATCTTTTTGTAATAGTTTTATATCAATCATTTATATCCAATACCAGAATAATTTATTTTAGAGATGATTATATCTAAAAATACCTCTAAAAATGTAAAAAATAAAGAAATAAATAGAATAAGAAAAGAGAATAGGATAAAAAAAGGCTAAAAAAAAGCTCTTACTAATATCATAAAAAATGATATAAGTAAAAGCTTAATAAAAAATCTCAAAGTAGGCAGCGACTTACGTTTCCGTCAAGGGGACCCTGCAGTATTATCAGCGATGAAGAGCTTGACTTCCAGGTTCGGAATGGAGACTGGGTATTTCCTCTTCTCTATAACCACCTACAAATTGAGAATAAAATAAACTTAAAAAGTTCACTTTATTCTCAACTCAAATGATTTGAGATATAAAATTGTTAAAGTCTTTAAACACTAGATATGTATATATCGTAATTTGTATATTTAATAAGATAGTAAACCAAAGAATACTAAAAATAAGCCAAACGATCTATTAGTACTGGTCAGCTAAACGTCTTACAACGCTTACACATCCAGCCTATCAACCAGCTAGTCTTGCTGGGATCTTCAGGGAAAGTTCATCTTAGAGTTGGCTTCGAGCTTAGATGCTTTCAGCTCTTATCACATCCGTACGTAGCTACCCAACGATGCTCTTGGCAGAACAATTGGTACACCAGTGGTACGTTCACCCCGGTCCTCTCGTACTAGGGGCAAATCTCTTCAACTTTCCTACGCCCACGGAAGATAGGGACCGAACTGTCTCACGACGTTCTGAACCCAGCTCGCGTACCGCTTTAAATGGCGAACAGCCATACCCTTGGGACCTGCTTCAGCCCCAGGATGCGA
>Ga0256837_1002785_pt1 | contig 10505 bp, 9 predicted proteins | sample 4562384metaG_FD_185976 | JGI IMG/M metagenome (GOLD analysis project Ga0256837, IMG submission 185976) | Hydrothermal vent microbial communities from Guaymas Basin, Mexico - 4561-384 | ecosystem: Environmental > Aquatic > Marine > Hydrothermal vents | place: Mexico: Guaymas Basin | collected... | reverse complement strand
CTTGAAATTTATTTATACTTTTTGTTATAACTTCATCTATTAAAAAGACTTCACTATTTACTTTATCTATTTGATCTTTAATATTATATTCCATTTGATTATATAAATTTAAAAGATTTTCACATGATTGTTCAATTCTATCTAATCTTGCTTTATTTTTTTCATTTTGTTCTTTTTTTTGTAAAATCTTAGTATTCATCTGTATTGTTGCTACTGGTGTATTTAATTCATGCAATGTTTCTTTTATATGATTTTCAATTGTTTCATCACTTTTAAATAAAGATTCTAAAAGTTGTTTACTTAAAAAATGATACAACACTGCACCAAAGATTAATAAAAACATAGTTATTAAAACAAAAGCATCTTTTGAAAAAGCAAATTTATCTATTAAAAAACTGTTAAGTAGTAAAACTATTAATATAGAAAATATAATAACAATGATATTTGATATTTGAAAGTCTTTATATTTTCTATTCATAGTTTCAATACTCTATTTTATAACCAATATTTTTGATACTTGATATTTTAAAATCATTTTCATTTTCAAAAAGTTTTTTAATATTATTTACATAAACACGAATAGAACCATCACTAAACTGTTCATTGCTATTCCATAGTTTATTTATGATCATATCTTTTGAAACGATAGAGTTATTATTTAAATAAAAGAGTTCAAAAAGTTCCAATGCCTTAAGACCAAATTTAATCTCTTGATTTTCTCTTTTTACAGTTTTTGTATCAAAATTAAACTCACAATTCCCAATGCTGATTATATTTTGAATATTTGTTCTTTTCATTAAAGAGTTGATTCTAAGTATTAATTCATCCATATCAAATGGCTTTGTCAAAAAATCATCAGCACCATTTAGAAAACCAGTTTTTAATGTATCCTTATCTTTATATGATGTTAAAAATATTGTAGGAGTATTATCATCACTTTCTCTTAACTCTTTTAATAAATCAAGCCCATTTATATCAGGTACATTTATATCTAACAAATATAAGTTATATCTATTTGTATATGAATATTCTAAAAATTCTGAAGATCTACTTGCATGAGTTATTTTAAAATCTTCAAACTCTTCAAGATAATCAATAAGTGATAAACTAAAAAGCTCATCATCTTCTAATAACAATATTTTTATCATTTTAAATACAAACTATGATTTAAAATTTTTAAACTCAATATGATTTTGTCTAATTGCATCATACACTATTATAGAAACACTATTTGCTATATTCAAACTTCTTGCTTCATTTGTCATTGGTATATTTACACAAGTTTCTTTATTATTCTCAAGTAATTCTTCAGGAAGTCCTGCATCTTCTCTACCAAAAAAGAAATAATCATTTGCTTTATACTTAGCATCAAAGTATGGAACTGTTGTTTTAGTAGTAGCATAAAAACATCTTGCATCTTTATTTTTTTCTAAAAATTCTTCAAGATTTTCATACTCTCTAACATCTAAAAATTCCCAATAATCAAGCCCTGCTCTCTTAACTTCTTTTTGTGTAATCTCACCAAACCCATAAGGTTTTATAAGATGAAGTACAGATGCTGTTGCATATGCTAGTCGTCCTATAGTTCCAACATTTCCTGGCATTCTTGGTTCTAGTAATACTATATTAAACATTATAATATCACCGTTTTATTTCCATATACAAAAACCTTATCTTTTAGAACCAAATCCAAGGCATTTGATAAAACTACTTTTTCAACATTTCTACCGGCATCTCTCATATCTTGCCATGAATAACTATGATCAACTCTTGTAATATCTTGAGCGATAATTGGACCTTCATCCAAATCATCAGTTACCCAATGTGATGTTGCTCCTATTATTTTCACACCTCTTGAATATGCTTGTTTATATGGATTTGCTCCTATAAAAGCTGGTAAAAAGCTATGGTGTATATTTAATACTTGCTTATTAAATATTTTTACAAAATTTGGTGTTAATATTCTCATATATTTTGCTAAAACTATAAGCTCATAATCATATTTTTTTATCGCATCTATTATCAAACTTTCATGTTTTTCTCTGCTTAAATCTTCATGAGATACATACTCAAATGGTATATTAAACTTTTCTACTAACTCTTTTAAGCTATTATGGTTTGATACTACAGCAGTGATATTTGCATCCAAATCACCAGCTGTATGTTTTATAAGTAGATCACCTAAACAATGCATCTCTTTAGTTGCTAATATAACTATATCTTTTTTTGCTTTTTTGTTAAGCTTTATTTTTGAATCTTGAGGTAAAATTTGTTTTAAGTCATCTATTAATTTTTGACTTTCTAACTCACCAGTTATAACTGTTCGCATAAAAAAATTATTTGTTTCATTATCTACATATTCAGAGTTATTTTCAATATTAAGATTGTGTTCAAATAATATTTTTGAAATATTATAAACTAATCCTTTGGTATCATTTGTTTCTATTAATAATCTATACTCTTTCATTATCCCTCTTTTATTCTTATATTGTCGTGATGATAGCATAATTTGGAAAAAATATATTTAAAATATACTTAAATACCTCATCAAAATTTGCTATTATTTTTAACTTTTCTTTTGTGTATGGATGTATTATCTCTAAAGATATAGCATGAAGTAAAAGTCTATGACAATTATATTCTTGTCTTAAAAGTTTATTATGTTCCCCTCTGCCATACTTTGTATCTCCCAACATATGATGTGATATATGTTTCATATGTCGTCTAAGCTGATGTTTTCTACCTGTTTTAGGGGTAAGTTTTATTAAAGAATATCTTGTTTTATCATATCTTCCAACTTTATGGTTTAACTCAACTGTATCAAGTAGTTCATATATAGTAACTGCATCTTGTGCATCTTTTTGTATAGTGGCATCTTTGTCAGCTATTTTATCAAGTTTTACAGATAAACTATGATCGATAATCCCTTTTTCTTTCACATAACCACGAACTACACTTATATATTGTTTTTCTATAGTATGATTAGAAAACTGCAAAGATATCTCTTTTGCAGTATATTTATCAAGTGCAAATAAAAGTACACCTGAAGTAGGCTTATCTAGTCTATGTACTGGATATACCCATTTTCCTATTTGTTTACTTAGTATCTTCATAGCATAATAGATCTCATGCTTATCTATCATAGACTTATGAACCAACAGTCCACTTGGTTTATTTATAGCAACTAGATATTCATCTTTATATAGTATCTCTAACTTATAATTTTCAAACAATATCTAAACTACCTATTTAAGTTCTGACCAATTTTTACCTATAGATACACTAACTTTTAAAGGCACTTCTAGTTTAAATATACTTTCCATTATATATATAAGCTTTTCAACTATTGTATCTACCATATCTTCTTTTACTTCAAAGATAAGCTCATCATGTATCTGAAGTAGCATCCTTACCTCATCACTATTTTTATATTTTAAATCTATCTTATTCATAGCAAGTTTTATCAAATCTGATGCACTTCCTTGAAATACTGTATTTACAGACTCTCTTTGGTAAGTTGCTTTCATCATACCCGTTGCATTTTCAAAGTCAAATCTTCTTTTTCTCCCAGATAGTGTTTTTACATATCCTTTTTGCATAGCATCATCTACAATTGATTGTAAATAATCCTTAACTGTAGAAAATGACTCAAAGTAACTATCTATATAATTTTTAGCCTCTTTTGCAGGTATACTTAACTGTTCACCTAACTTTCTAGCTCCCATTCCATAAAGTAATCCAAAGTTAATAGACTTTGCTACCCCTCTTTTCTCTTTAGCATCCTCTTCACCAAATATTTTAATAGCAGTTTGCATATGTATATCTTTATCATTTATAAATGCATCTAAAAGTGCAGGATCCTTACTATAGTGAGCTAGAAGTCTTAACTCTATTTGAGAGTAATCTATACCTACAAGCTTATATCCATCTTGTGCTAGAAACCCTTCTCTTATTTGTCTACCTGCTTCAGTTCGTACTGGTATATTTTGTAAATTTGGATTTTTACTACTTAATCTTCCAGTAGCTGTTCCTGTTTGCAAAAATGATGTATGGATTCTGCTATCTTTATTTTTACTTCCTAACTCTAAAAGTGGATCTATATATGTTGAATGTAACTTAAAAGCCTCTCTATACTCTAGTATCTTTGGTACTACCTCATGCTCATCTTTTATTTTTACTAAAACAGATTCATTTGTACTATATCCTGTCTTAGTTTTTTTAGATGCTGTTAAATTTAAAGTATCAAATAAGATAGTTCCTAACTGTTTAGGTGAATTTATATTAAATTGTTCACCACTTAGATCATATATCTCTTGTGTTAATTTATCAAGATATAATTTACTTTTATCTTTTAATCTAGTAAAAAACTCAGTATCTATTTTTATACCTTTATTTTCCATCTCTGTTATCACATTTATAAATGGGAACTCTACTGTTTTTGCTATTTGCATTAGATACTCTTCATCATTGTCTTTAAATAGTTCTAATATCTTATGATAAAGTTTAAAAGTGATAAAAGCATCTTCACTAGCATATTTACAGGCATCTTCTAAAGATACATTTGAAAAGTCCTCACCTTTTTTAACTACTTCTTTAAATGCTATTGTTGTATATCCATTTAAAAGTCTATTTGCTAACTTATCCATACCTACAGGCTTATCACTATCTAGTAGCCATCCCATTATCATAGTATCTGCAAAAAACTTTAACTCTATATCAAAATTTGTAGCTACTACTACTTTATCATACTTATAGTTTTGCAAGATTAGTTTATGAGTATTTAAGATCTCTATAGCTCTTCTTGCCTCATCTTTACTTATTTGATCCTCTACACCTAGATAAAAATGCCCAATTGGTACATAGTATGATTTACTACTCTCCCAACAAAATGAGAATCCAACTATTGAAGCACTTTTTGAATCTAGCCCAGTAGTCTCAGTATCAAATGAAACTAAAGAATTCTTTGGAATACTATTTATAACCTCAAAAAGTTTTTTATTATCATTTAGAAGTATATACTCACAATCTAACACCTCTTCCTCTTTTATAGGTGAAGTTACAAACTTTGACTCATCATAATCTTTTGGTATTGCTGTTTTATAGTTCAATCCCTCTTTATGTACTTTATCTATAATTCTATTCATGTCATAGTCATTTAGTATATTAGCTATTTTTAGTATTGGATTCTCTTTTGGTAACTCCAAAGTTTCTAACTCTCCTATTTGAGTCAGTTTAAAAAATTCAGTATTAAGAGTAACCAACTGTTTACTTATATATGCCATCTCTTTACTTTCTGTTAAAAGCTTTTGCCATCTTGGCTTTTCTATATTTTCAATATTTTTATATATATTATCAAGGTTATCAAACTGTTGAATAAGTGCCATAGCAGTTTTTGCTCCCACACCTTTTACCCCTGGAACATTATCTGCACTATCACCTAATAGTGATTGGTAGCAAGTAAATTGTTTAGGATATACACCATACTTAGAGAAACAGTCATCACTACTAACTACTTTTTTCTTCATAGGATCAAACATAAAGATATTTTCATCTATTAACTGATACAAATCTTTATCATGACTTACAATTCTTACATTTAAACCTTGCTTTACACCATCATAAGCCAAAGATGCAATAATATCATCTGCTTCATATCCTACTTGTGATGCTGTTACAAAACCCATCTTTTGTATAAACTCAATGGCTACAGGTAACTGAGCTTTTAAATCATCTGGAGAATCTGGTCTATGTGCCTTGTACTCTTTATATATCTCATTTCTAAAAGTATCTCCTTTACTATCAAGTGCAAATACCAAATAATCAGTTGTAAAATCTCTTCCTATTCCGCTTATAAAGTTCATAAATCCAGTAAGCATACCTGTAGGAAATCCAGTCTTTGACCTCAGTGGAGGTAGTGCATAGTAGCTTCTAAAAAGAAATCCAAATGTATCTATTATCGTAAGTGTTTTTTTTGTTTCGTTCATATTTTTTATCTTTTCTATTATAATTTAATATACATTATAATATAACAATATTTATTAAACTTGAAATAGGTTTATTATTTACAACCATAATCCTTCAATGAATATAAAAGATATTAGATTCCAAATATATCATGAATTCTTTTTTCATGTTTATCTTTATTTGTCATCTCTTTTTTTACCTCTTTATCATTTTTTTGTTTAGATTTATTTATTCTTCTTTTTATATATTCTTCCTCTATTAGTTTAAGTTTTGCTAAGTTATCTCTTACAAATGATAAATTTTTTGACTTTGGTACTATATATGGAGTGATTATTATTACTAAATTAATCTTATCTTGAAATTCTCTTTTATTTTTAAATAGTTCACCTAATAGTGGAATATCACCTAACAAAGGTACTTTATTTATTTGATACTCTTTTTTTGCTTTTATATACCCACCTAATATTATAGACTCACCATTATCTACTATTGCAGTTGTTGTTAAATCTTTTTTTGTAGTATTTGGTTGCCCGTTTGTAGTTGTCTGACCTACATCTTCAAGCTTAGTACTTATTGCTAACATAACTTTATTGTTATTTGATATTAAAGGTTTTATTTTTAGGGTTAGACCTATATCAATTCTATTATAGGTATCATTTATATTTCCACCTGTTGTAGTTGTTGTACCAGTTTTTATACTTCTTGTTTCACCTACATATATAGATGATTCTTGATTATTTATACATAATAATGATGGTTCACTAACTATATCTGCTGCACCATTTTGGTTTAGTAAATTTATAGTTGCACCAAGAGCTATCCCTTTATCTAAATTTGGTAAATTTAAACCTATTGAAGATGTATTTATAGCAACAGCATCTCCACCCATATTTGCAGCAAATGTTAAAAGACCTGAACCATTTGACTGTCCACCAGTTAAACCATATTTTACACCAACATCTTTTGTTTTTTGTTCACTTATCTCAATAATTTTAGCTTGTACATATACTTGCTGTCTATTTATATCCAATTTTGCTATTAATTTTTTTATATAAAGTAGATCTTCTTTATTTGCAATTACTATTATTGCATTTATCTCTTCATCATTTGTTATGTTTGGTTTATAATTTTTATTTTCATACTCTTTAGTTAATATAATATTATTTAATGTTTTTAAAATACTTTTTGACTCTGTATTTTTTAGATATATTACATCTAAAAATTTATCAACTTTTTTTTCTATATCTAAAGTTATTTTTTCAACACTCAAAAACCCTCTCTTTTGAACTAACATATATCCTTTTGATTTAAGTATATATTTTAATAGATCTATAATTTCATCTTTATATGTAGGTTTGTTCGCTATATAGTTTACTTTTCCTTCAAGATTGGCACTAACTAATATATTTTTATCTATCACTTTAGATACTATTTTTATAAACTCTTTTATCTCTAAATTATTAAAATTTATATTTATTTTTTCTTTGGAAAATAAAGATATATGAAACATCACAATCAACACCAAAAATATCTTCATCTCTAAAATTCCTTTTTATAATATAATCTAAGCAAATTCACTATGTTGTTTAGATAATATTACATTTATGATTAAAAAAGCGACAAAAAAAGATATAGAATTTATAAAAATACAATTTATAGAAAATTATAGTGAAGCGGTAACTGAATTAGCCTATAAAAATGATTATGAATTGCTAATTGCTATTATATTATCTGCACAATGCACTGATAAAAGAGTAAATATAATCACACCTGCTTTATTTGATAAGTTTCCATCATCTAAAGAATTAGCCAATGCTAGTTTAGAAGATGTAAAAGAGCTATTAAGAAGTTGTAGTTTTTTTAATAATAAAGCAAAAAATATCATTAAAATGGCTCAAAGTGTAAATGATAATTTTCAAGGAAATATACCACATGACACTAAACAACTTATGAGTTTAGCAGGTGTTGGAAATAAAACTGCAAATGTATTTATGATAGAAGCAGATGGAGCAAACTTAATGGCTGTTGATACTCATGTTTTTAGAGTATCTCATAGGTTAGGTTTAAGTGATGGAAAGACAGTAGAACAAACTGAAGCACAATTAGTCAAAAAATTAAAAGATGATCTACACATATTTCATCAAGCTATGGTTTTATTTGGTAGATATATATGTAAAGCTGTTAAACCAGATTGTGAAAAATGTTTTTTACAAGATGTGTGTAAAACAAAAGAAACTTTTAGAATAGGATAAAGATGGAACATTCAGGAAATATTTTAAATAAAAAATTACTATACATTTTTACATTAACATTTATATTAGTGTCAAATATATATGCAAATGATGAAGAAACTTTTGATGAATTTGAATCAGAGATGCAAGTAGAAGAGGTATATGATCCATTATATGATTATAATAAGTTTATGACAAATGTTAATGATAAATTATATATATATTTATTAAGACCAGTTTCAAATGGATACAAGAGTGTAGTACATAAAGATATTCGTTCTAGTGTAAGTAACTTTTTTCACAATCTATTATTTCCACTAAGACTTGTAAATAATCTTCTTCAAGGTAAGTTTAGTAACTCTTGGGAAGAGACACAAAGATTTACACTAAATACTACTTTTGGATTACTTGGTTTTTTAGACCCTGCAAAAGAGTATTACAATATAAAGAAACATAATGAAGACTTTGGTCAAACTTTAGGATACTATGGTGTAGGAAGTGGTTTTCATCTTGTATTACCTATTTTTGGTCCATCAAACCTAAGAGATACTATAAGTATGTATCCAGATACACTACTTAATGCAACTACTTATGTAGATGATAGATCTGTAAACTTAGTAGATAATACTACTGATTCTATTATTCTTAAAGCATACAAAATTATAAACTATACATCAATAAATGGAGAAAAATATGATAATCTAAAAAAAGATGCTGTTGAGCTATATCCATTTTTAAGAGATATTTATGAACAATATAGAGAAGAAGAGATAAAGGAATAACATATGAGATATATAATAATAACACTGTTTTTTTTTAATACACTTTTGGCTTCTCCTACAGATGAGATAAAAATAAACTTTAATACCATTACAAAAGATATACTTAATATTGTAAAAGATAAAACAAGAAAGGTAAATATTCGAGAGAAAGAAGTTATTGATATAATTACACCTATATTTGATTTTAAATCAATGGCAAGATTAAGCCTTGGTAAACTATGGAAAACTTTAGATAAGTCTACTCAAACTAAATTTATAGATATTTATACAAAAAAGACAAAACAATCTTACTCATCAAAATTAAATAACTATTCGAATGAAAGAATAGTTATAAATTATGCAAAACAATTAAAACCAAATAGAATTATATTAAATACTACTCTAATAAGCTCAACTGATAATATGGAAGTTATTTACAAATACTATAAAACAAAAAAGAAAATATCTAATAAAAATAGATGGTTAATTTATGATGTTATTATAAATAATCGTAGCCAAGTAAAGAGTGATAAGAAGCAACATTATGATTATCTAAAAGAACACAATATTTTAGAACTCATTGACTCTTTAAAAAATAAATTAAATATTGATGCTTAAAAACTTATATAGCAACTATCTTTTAAAATATCCAAAACTTTTTTTTACTATCATAATATCTTTTATGATAGTGATGGCTATATTTGCTTTAAAACTAGAGATTGATGCTAGTGCAGAAACTCTTCTTTTAAAAAATGATAAAGATTTATCTTTTAACCGTGAAGTTGCAAAACGATTTAATGCACCAGATTTTTTAGTAGTAACATATTCTATAAATGATAATTTATTAAGTCAAAAGAATATTAATAATATTAAAATTTTAAGTAATCAACTAAAAAAATTAGAAAGTGTAAGTTCAATAAACTCCATAGTAACGGTTCCACTTTTACAATCACCTGTTAGACCACTAAAAGAACTTTTAGTAAAGATACCAACTTTAGAATCAAAAGGTATTGATAAAAAACTTGCAAAAAAAGAGTTTTTAAATAGTGCTATTTATAAAGAAAATCTAGTAAGTGATGATTTTAAAACAACAGCTATACTTGTCAATCTAACAAGTGATATAATTGATAAATCAAATTTTACAAAAAAAGAAAAGAAAAGATCAAGAGATATTCAAAGAGAAAAAAATCATAATCAAATTTTAAAATTTAGAAAAATATTATCTGAATTTGAATCTCAACATCCAGAAGTAAAACTACATCTAGGTGGAGTAAGGATGATTGCGGATGATATGGTTGAGTTTGTAAAATATGACTTAAAAACTTTTGGTCTACTAATAGTATCTTTACTTATTATTATATTATATATATTATTTCGCGAGATTAAATGGGTGATCATACCATTGTTTATATCTACTATTTCTATTATCATTACAAGTGGATTTTTTGGATTTTTTGGTTGGGAGATAACTGTTATATCTTCTAATTTTATATCACTTCAACTTATTATGAATATCTCTTTAGTTATTCATCTTATTATTAAATATAAA
>Ga0256837_1002780_pt1 | contig 10523 bp, 10 predicted proteins | sample 4562384metaG_FD_185976 | JGI IMG/M metagenome (GOLD analysis project Ga0256837, IMG submission 185976) | Hydrothermal vent microbial communities from Guaymas Basin, Mexico - 4561-384 | ecosystem: Environmental > Aquatic > Marine > Hydrothermal vents | place: Mexico: Guaymas Basin | collected... | reverse complement strand
TCTCAAAAACTTCAACTCGAAGTCTCTCTCAACCTTTTAAACAAGGTCTCTCTGTTTGTGGATGGGAATTATAGGGGGAATATGCTTAGAAGAAGCTTAAGGTTTGGGGGAAATTGCAAAAAAATATTAATTTGCTATATACGTGTAGCCTGTTTCAGGCGTAATTGTCACTATCACACTTTCACTTCCATTACTTAACGTTATATTGCAATCAGATATTATTAAATTGTCACTACTTGGGTATGGTGATGTAAACGCTGAAAAACCACCTCTTAATGGTCTTCCTAAGTGATCAAAAGCAATACCTTTACTGCTACTATGCTTACAATTTGGACCCAAAGCAACACTTGTAATACCATAACTCATACCGAGATTCATACTTTTTGTTGCTCTATCATTATTATAATGAACTGCACTATCACCACCCGTAAGCTTTTTAGAATTATCTTGAGGATTAGTAGCAATCTCATCCACAGAATTTGCATTTCCACTATAAGTATAACTATCAGCAAATATTGTATAACTCTCTTTATTATTCGTTTCATCTGCAGATTTAAACTTTAATTCCCATCTTCCTCTCCACCATCTTCCGTTTGGATCTTCAGTATCTGCGTACTTATCATCAACTAAAGCCAAATGTTGTGTATAGCGTATGTGAGAAACTAATTGTATTGCAGCTTCCCTCACTGGGTCACGTTCCATTTTAGGTATTATTAAAGCTGATAAAATACCAATCACAACAATAACAAAGACTAATTCTAATAATGTAAAAGCTTTTTTCATAATCATAAGTATAACAAAAATACTTGAAAATGATATTGAAATAATACTAAACACTGACTACTTTGGATAAAAATTGCTTCAAAAAGTAAAATTTATTATACCAATCTCCATTACAAAAAGAATAACTTTGCTTTACAAAATTAAAATAGTCTAAACATTATATATAGAAAACGAAATCAAAAAGATTCAAGCTAAAATACGTGCTATTCATCTTTTTTCTATTATGAGTAAATCATCTGAAAAATTATGTGAAAAGTATGGTATTGATACTATTAGATTTACTTTAGAACTTTAAAATTTAAAGTTTTTAAGCTATACTAGAATATAATAGAAAATCAAGAAATTCAAAATATTATACAGTTTCTTAGTCTTGAGTTTTCACAAGGCTATAATTTTTCAAAATCAGCAGCAAAGATTTAAATCATTTTATGACAAATAACAGATTATTAGAACAGTTTCGATCTTTTTACTTTAGAAATTATCCAGATGATATGGAAATACAAATTTCCTATTTTGCAGTCTTTGGAGGAATGGACTGGGAGATAGATACAACACAGCCTATAACGGAGCTTATCCATACGCATGTGTTCAATAATTTTGAGAGCATTGATGCCAAAATGCGCAAACTTACACGAAATGACAATATAAACAGAAAACTTCTTAAAGCACTTGCAACAGGAGACAGACGTATCTTTTCTGCTTTTAACAAAGCAGGTCTCAATAATGGCAATGGAGGAGCAGCACTTAACTATTTACAAGAAAAAGGTCTGATCCAACTTGAATATTCTCGCGAAGAACATCCCAGAGAGAAGTATCCAAAAACAAAACTCAAACGGCAAGAAGCCAGACACCGTATATCACATAAAGTTCTTTTTACACACCCTTTCATACGTTTTTGGTTTTACTTTGTCGTTCCACATATAAAAGAGATAGAAGCAAAAGAGTATGATGCCTTTTTAAAAGATTTTCAAAAACGTCATAACAGTTATACAAGCCTCGTTTATGAAGAACTCTCAGAGATACTCCTTAACTATAATCTTCGAGACGAAAATATTCTCAGTTCAGGAAGCTACTGGGATGCAAATATTGAAATTGACATTCTTACAATTACACACAATGACAATATATATGTTGGGGAATGTAAATGGACAAATCATAAAATCAATAAAAAAGAGTTACATAAAATCAAAGACAAGTGCAAAAAACTTGGAATTGAACCAGTTCAAATTATCTTTTTTTCAAAAAGAGGATTTTCCAAAGAACTTTTAATGCAAGAGAATGCATCACTTGCTCTTTACAGTAGCGAAGACTTTAAAGCCCTTTTAAAAAAACGTTAGTTCTTGACAACTCGTAACGCCTGATAAGCTTCCTGCAAGAGCTGAAATTTTTGTGTATAATGCTGTACCATATGCGGTGCTTCATGAATCACTTTATCAGGGTGATAGACTTTCGTCAATTTTTTATAACTTTTTTTCAAAGCATCTTGAGATGCACCTATTGGACACTCTAAAATAGTATAAAACTTTTTTTTATCTGCAAACTCATCAAATTTTGTTAAATCACCAAAAGAGAAATTTGCAAAATCTGAATAGAGCTTGGAGATGAAGTGATTATCATATTTATACTGAATCTGATAGTGTAAAATATGACGTTTATTTAATGCTTTTTCAAGTCTTGCTTTTGCTTTATAGTCACTTACATCTATCACTAAAGAGATATCAGTTCCTCTCTCTACATATACCTCAAGTTGTGATCGCAGATAGTTTGTTACCCATGAATTAGGAGATTCGAGCGAAATTAAAACTGTATTTTTATCATATGCATAAAGATGCACTTTGATTACTTCAGGCTCTTCTAATTGGTTGAGTTCAATTTTAATAGGCTGTGTTCCAAACTTAAGCATCGAACGTAAAAAAAACTTATGGTTAAAATCATGTGTTTTTGCATGATGTTCACTCAGTCTATGTATAAACGCTTCACGAACCTCTTTGAGCGTCTCATTTCTAAAGATCAATACAGCTTTTGGCAAGAAAAGCATACCACGTATATGCTGATTGAGAAATTCCCGCATCCATACGGAGTTGAGTGTTTCAAAATCTGTTGTAATGAGAATAAGATTGTTACGCAAAACAATATCCATATACCAACCCTTCCTGTATTCTTTCAATATCCAAAGCAAAATCAGTTCCACTTTCAAAAAATTGCATTTAAGATATTTTGAGTATAATTGCACTAATATTTAAGAACTATTTGCTAAGGATTTATTTTGCGCGAAAATATGAATGAGAAATGTGCAGTTGTAGGAATATTTGGGCATGAAAAGGCATCTAAACTGGCTTACTTTTCACTACATGCTCTCCAACACCGTGGACAGGAAGCTGCTGGAATCAGTTCTGCAGACGGTCACAAAGTTCACACGATTAAAGATCGTGGTCTTGTTATGAAAGTTTTTAATGAGGAAAACCTTACAACACTCAAAGGCTCTGCAGCGATTGGACATACACGCTACTCAACTGCTGGTGATGACTCAATTTTAGATGCGCAACCTGTTTTTGCACGCTATGATCTCGGAGAAATGGCAATTGTTCACAATGGGAACCTTACAAATGCAGAAGAAGTACGAAATGCTTTAATTAAAAAAGGTGCAATATTTCAGACATTTATGGATACAGAAAATCTTATTCATCTTATTGCAAAAAGTGAAGAAGATAAACTAACACCTCGTATTTTAGATGCTGTTAGAAAAATAGAAGGTGCATTTTCACTTATCTTTTTAAGTAGAACAAAAATGTTTGCAATGCGTGACAGATTTGGTTTTCGCCCTTTAAGTCTTGGTCGGCTTCCAAATGGTGGCTATATTGTAGCAAGTGAAACTTGTGCATTCGATCTAGTTGGTGCAACCTTTATCCGTGATATTGAACCGGGGGAACTCCTTATTTTCAAAGAAGGACGTGATCCAAAAAGTATAAAAGTATTTCAGAGTACTCCAAAACACTGTATCTTTGAGTATGTTTACTTTGCACGTCCCGATTCATCTGTATTTGGTCAGTCAGTCTATGAAACACGTAAAAATATGGGTAAAGAGTTGGCAAAAATAGAGCCTGTTGAAGCAGATCTTGTTATTCCTGTTCCAGATGGCGGAGTGCCTTCAGCAATTGGTTATGCACAAGAGAGTGGTATTCCTTATGAGATGGGGATTATGCGTAATCACTACATTGGTCGTACTTTTATCGAGCCAACACAAGAGATGCGCGATCTTAAAGTGAAGATGAAGCTCTCGCCTATGACAGATATCATTAAAGGCAAGCGAGTTATTGTTGTTGATGACTCTATCGTTCGCGGTACTACTTCAAAGCGAATTATTAGAATGCTAAAAGAGGCAGGTGCAAAAGAGGTTCATATGAGAATCTCTTCACCACCGACAACAGATCCGTGTTACTATGGTGTTGATACGCCAGATAAAGATAAACTCATAGCTGCGAATATGAGTACCCAAGAGATTTGTGATTTCATAGAAGCAGACTCTCTGGCATATCTTGATGAAGTTTCACTTCTTAGAAGTGTAAACTCTACTGTTGATGAAGAAAAATACTGTACAGCATGTTTTACAGGTAAGTATATCGTTTAATGAAACAGATATATACGTACGGCACTTATCTGCGTGAGAAATTTGGTACAAAAGTTTATAAAGTAGGTATCAATATTTCAGGTTTCACCTGTCCAAATATAGATGGAACAGTAGCAAAAGGGGGTTGTACCTTTTGTGAAAATGACTCCTTTTCAGCCTCAACAGATGAAGTACAGGAGCTCAAAGGTTTTCATCTCAATCTTGATTCAAAAGAGAATCCATTTTTAGAAAAACAGCTTTTACAGCTTCAACAGCAATTTAGTACTATCTCCAAACATCAAAAAGAGGCATATGGAGCAGAAAAATTTCTAGTCTATTTTCAATCATTTACAAATACTTATGCACCTTTTGAAACACTCAAAGCACTCTATGACAAAGCGCTCTCCTTTGATAATGTTGTAGGCCTGAGCATTGGTACTCGAAGTGACTCAATCACAGAAGAGACACTCGCTTACCTTAGTGAACTTGCAAAAACAAAAGAGATCTGGATTGAGTTTGGGATCCAGTCTGTCTATGATGAAACACTCAATAAAATAAACCGAGGTCACAGCAGTGCAAATGTAAAAGAGTGGATCATCAAATCTAAAGAAGCCGGTCTTAACGTCTGTGGACACCTAATTTTTGGTCTTCCGGGTGAAACGCAGGAGATGATGCTTGAGACTTCAAAAGAAGCTTATAAATGGGGTCTAGACTCTGTAAAGTATCATCCTCTTTATGTAGTAAAACGAACAGCACTTGCGAATGAGTATAACAGAGGTGAATTTCAACCAATCAGTGAAGATCTCTATCTTGATACTTTGGTAAAATCTATACTTATGAAACCAGACAATGTAAGTGTACAACGTGTAACAGCAGGAATAGATGACGATTCACTCTTGGCACCGCAGTGGTGCAGAGATAAAAACAAGCAGATAAAGCACATTAATCAAGCACTGAAAAAAATGGGATTAAAATATTAGTGACCCCACACTTTTAAAAACTGAGCTGTAGAAGTAAAATATGGTGGATATCTAAAATAGACACGAAAAGCTTTTGCCTGCCCTGGTTTTAAATTCTTTGCAATAATAAACTCTTTTTCAACTGTTTGTGGTTTACTATTCATATTTAAGCCCTCTGAGAAAAAAGAGAGAAAGCCACTCGGCTTGTAAAAATTACCCCCTTTTACATTTCCTGTAGCATGCCCTTTGTTGACAAGTTTAATACTAAAAGTCACTTTCCCTATTGGGTATTTTCCTGTATTTTTTACAAAACCGGTATAGATAATTTTCTCAATACTTAAAAGGCGTTTGTTCTTTACTTTATATAATTCTACTTTTTTTGTATATTTATCCACGACAAAAACAGAAAAAATTGCTAAAAACAGACTAATCAATGTTACTGAAAATAGCATAGAAAAACGCATCTTTGTGCTTTCTTGTTTTAAAGATGCAACAACTCCACCTATGAAGAGAATTAAGATCACTCCAAAAACCAGATAGTGCCAAATATTTAATGCTGTCATTTACAACTCGCTTCCAATGAAATATTATAATCTTTTTTATAGGTAAAAGGTTCAACAATTATTTTAAAGTTTCGACTTTGCCCTTTCTTTATATCTTCTTCAATTATCGACATCTTTTGAAAAGGCTTTAGTTTATATATATAATTTTTATACTTATTGGGAGTTACCCTATAGAGTTCTGCCGTTATTTTACATAGCTTAAAGTCTAACTTGGAGAGATTTGTCAGTTTACCTTTGACAATAACAGCTTGTGTAAAATGTAGTTTTTTTTGAGAGATAAGTTCGGTTTGATTTTTAAAAAGAAATTTATGCATCTCAATATAGCCAAGGGTAGGACCAAGAAAAAATGTAGCAAAGGCAAGGAGAACCAAAAAGATGGCAAGACCAAGCCTCCGTCGAAGTAAAATTGCTAAAACGATAAGCAGGACAAAAAGAACAAGTACAGCTCCAAAAAGAATATAATCATAAAGAATTAATCCCTCTATAAACTCTTTAAGCTGTAACTTGAGATGCTCCATTTAATCTTCTCTTGAATTTTTCTCGGCTATACCACTCATATTAAAACGACGAGCAAGCTCCTGTTTTACACGATCCGGAGAGATGTTTTTTGAAGCAAGAGCCACAAGCATATGATAAGTAAGATCTGCTGCTTCATAGATCATTTCACCTTCATCATCATCTTTATGTGCGAAACAGTACTCACCAGCCTCTTCTACAACTTTTTTAAGGATGGTATTTTCACCTTTTGAAAGAAGTTTTGCTGTCCATGATGTTTTTGGATCTGCATTTTTGCGCTCTTGAATTGTATGGTAAAGTGTATCTATTACACCATAAGCCGCCTGCGTATCTACGGCAATATCAATCTGAGACTCGCCACTCTCAAGCTCTGTAAAAAAGCATGATCTTCGTCCCGTATGGCAAGCTACACCGTTTTGTTTTACTTTTATAAGCAGTGTATCATTGTCACAATCTATAAAAAAACTTTCTATCTCTTGTGTATGTCCGCTACTCTCACCTTTTTTCCAAATACGCTGTTTAGAGCGTGAAAAGTAGTGTGCTATTTTTGTTTTGAGTGAAAGTTCAAGCGCTTCACGATTCATATATGCCATCATCAGCACTTCATTGGTTTGTATATCTTGAACGATGACCGGAAGAAGCTCAGACTTCTGCCAATCAACTCTATTTAGTATCTCTTCCATCACTATTGAGCCGTTGTTCTTTGTTTTGCATTTTTCATATCAACCCAAATATTTGGAGTCGATCCGCCAGGAGTTAAGAAAATCTTAGCATCTTTGTTCTCACGAAGTGCATCATTAAATTTACTCTGAACTTTCATCTGTTCTAACTGAAGCAATTTCGGCGTTAATGATTTTGCGATCGCAATATTTGCCGCTGCATTTGCTTTTGCTTCAATAGTAATTGCATCTGCTTTACCCTGTGCTTCAATTCTTGCTTTTTCAGCTATACCACGAGCCTCTGCAGCACGTTTAAGAGCCTCTTGTTTTGCACGTTGCACCTCTTGTTCTGCACGCTGTACCTCTTGTTTTGCAAGTTGAACACGCTCGATCTGATCTTTTACCTTCTCCGGTAAAATGATATCACGCAGTTGAATTGATTGTAAAATTGCAGGAGAGTTTTTCAGACTTTTTATATTATCACTAATCCCCATCTCAATAGCTGCTGCAATTGTATTACGCTCTACTGGAATTGATTCTGCATCATATTTACCAACTACATTACGAACAACATCACGAACAACCGGGTTAATAATCTTGTCTTCCCAGCTAAATCCCCAGTTTGAAATTGTCTGTGCTGCAAACTGTGCATTAAGTCTATACTGAACTGTTAGCTCAATAGAGACTGGAAGTCCACGCTTATCAAGGACTGTGATCGCCGGCTTTGTAATAATTCCTGAGGCATGAGAGTTTGTCTCTATACGTGAAGCATAATTGATAATACGTACTTTTGTGTCTACAATATAGACTTTTTGGATCACAGGAATAATAAAGTGCAATCCAGGAAGCAGTGCCTGATCGCTGTACTTACCATTTGTACTTAAAATTCCGCGCTCACCCTCTTGGATGATTGTAAAAGGTTTGGCAAGTACCAAAACAAGTACAGCCGCGATAATAAAGTACATTAAAGCAGCTTTACCCCCACCAAAATTAAAATTCAGATCTGGCATCTGTGGACCTTTTGGTCCGCCACCGTTACCACCTGAGTTTGAAGAGTTTTTCTTAAACCCATCCTCACTCTTTTTTTTGTTAAAATAGTCATTCATATCTGAAGCCATAAGTATATTTTCTTTCAATTGTATCCTTTTTAATTTCTATCTACATTATCAACATAGGTAAGATAGTGTTCATATTTTTTATTTCTGCCAAATACGATGTCAAAATATGCGCTCTGAATTATAGCAGTGATCGCACCGCGTGAGCCACAACCAATCTCCCTTGCATCCACAAGAGCGATCGGAGTTATTTCAGCTGCCGTTCCTGTTAAAAACGCTTCATCTGCAACATAAACTTCTTCACGTGTAATACGTCTGCGTGTTACAGTATAACCCATATCTTCTGCCATTTCAATAACAGTTTTTTGTGTAATAGAAGCAAGTGCATTATCATTTGGCGGTGTAATAATTTCTCCATCTTTGATCATAAAAAATGATGCACCGCTAGCCTCTGCAACATACCCCTGATCATCAAGCAAAAGTGCTTCATCATAACCACAATCAATCGCTTCATATTTTGCCATTTGAGAGTTTAAGTAGTTTGCTGTTGCTTTTGCTTTACCCATATTTGAAGTATTTGCAGGACGTGTCATAGAGACAATTTTAAGTCTAATTCCTTTACGCATACCCTCTTCACCAAGGTAAGCACCCCACTCCCACGCAGCAACAGCCGTCTCTACAGGAGCATCTTTATGATACAGACCCATAACACCATAACCTAAAAAAGAAAAAGGACGAAGATAGACATTATCACCTGTAAATTCATTTTTACGCACAAGCTCAATCTGTGCTAAATTCAACTCTGCAACACTGTAAGGAATATCAATAAGCGTCATTTTTGCTGACTCTTTTAATCTTTTTGTATGATCATTCAGACGAAAGATTGCATACCCTTTTTCTGTTTTATAAGCTTTTGTTCCCTCAATAACACCATTACCATAGTGAATAGTATGTGTAAGCACATGTACTTTTGCATCATCCCACGCTACAAATTTACCGTTCATCCAAATATATTTGGCTGCATCCATTAAAATCTCCAGTTATTATAATTGTTGCTATTTTATCCAAAATGATATTTACATTTGATAAAAGAGATTTACACGAAGTACCTATATATACTAAGATTATACTTAACTTAAATATTTTTTATATATAATACTCATTATCAAATTTAGGAGTTAGTCATTGTCAACTACAGATACGAACAATAAAGCGCAAAAAACAGCGCAATACACGCCTTATGAAGAGGTAGATAAAGAGCAACTGCAACATGATATAGATGCAATCAAAAAAACCATTGAAGTTGGAGAAGAAGATTTTCAACATCTTCTTAAACTTGAAAAATGGGGAAGATTTGCTACTATCAGCGGTTTTATTTTAATAGCAGCAGTTACTATTATGAACACATATGATTCAGGAATGTCAACACTTGACTTTTGGCTTTTTGGAATTATAGGAGCCTTTTTGGTTGGTGTGGGTAATGTAACACGATGGGCAAATGTAACACACCCGATTTTGCATGGTGCTTATGATAAGGTAGAGGGTATTCCATACCGTTATACAAAAGCAGGTTTTGCAAAGGGTTGGAGACGATATATTGACTGGTTGGACTGGATTAAACCTGATGCTTGGGCATATGAGCATAACATTATGCACCATTATCATTTAGGTGAACTTGATGATCCTGACAATGTTGAGAAAAATCTTGAGTGGCTCCATGAGGCAAAAATCCCTATGTGGATGAAATATGCTGTTGTCTATCTTTTTGCAGGTTTTTGGAAGCTGGCTTATTATGCACCAAATACGCAGAGAATTTTAGAAAACAAAGACAACAAAAATATGAATGATGTCAGAAATCAAAGCTATGAATGGTCTCCCTTTACAAAAAAAGGTCGTGAACTTTGGAAAGATTATCTTCTTCCATATGGACTTTTTCAGTTTGTATTTTTACCGCTTCTCTTTTTACCATGGGGATGGAGTGCAGTAGGGACTGCTTTTGGATTTTTAGTTCTTGCTGAGTTCTTTGCAAATCTACACTCATTTTTGGTTATCGTTCCAAATCACTCAGCAGAAGACATTTACCAGTTTTCAACACCGCATAAATCGCAAGGTGAATACTATCTTCGCCAAATTATGGGGAGTGTAAACTATAATACAGGAACTGATTTCATTGACTTCTTACACGGTTTTTTAAACTATCAGGTAGAGCATCACCTCTTTCCAAATATGCCGCACTCTTTTTACCAAAAAATGCAGCCTATTGTAAAAGATATCTGTAAAAAACATAATTTAGAATACCGTCAAGAGTCTGTATTTAAAAGAATATTTATGACGATCGAGTTAATGGTAGGAAATACTAAAGTTCTTCGTGTAGATGGCGT
>Ga0256837_1002779_pt1 | contig 10527 bp, 11 predicted proteins | sample 4562384metaG_FD_185976 | JGI IMG/M metagenome (GOLD analysis project Ga0256837, IMG submission 185976) | Hydrothermal vent microbial communities from Guaymas Basin, Mexico - 4561-384 | ecosystem: Environmental > Aquatic > Marine > Hydrothermal vents | place: Mexico: Guaymas Basin | collected... | reverse complement strand
GAAATACCGTTAGAATCTGAAAAATTGCTATTGTGTGAGAATTGCAATGAATACGGTGTGGAAATGAAAGAAGGGTGTTTGATGTGCAAACTGTGTTTCTTTAGTAAATGCGGATAGGCAAATAATTATAAATAAGCATTGCTCCCTAGGGAGCAATGCTTATTTGTTTACTCTGGAAGGGCTTGAACGAATGTCGGATCTTTATATACATGACCAGCTTCGCTGGGCGGTGTATGTACAAACGCTTCTGCCGCACGTTGTCCCCTATCCAACAGGCGCGACACCAATCCCCTTGCAGTTTCAGGATCTGCCGAATAGTGCTTTTCTTGTGTAGCGATCATAGCTTCCAACACTGCCTTAGATTCCGCGGGTGGACAAGATTTATAATATCGATACAAGTCAGCTAGTTGCGATTCCATGGGGCAATCTTGCGTTAGCGCATATACGATCTGGTATGGAAGGTGGACTGGTGAGGGGGTAGACATTGTCATGTAAAAATCTCCGTATTTATGGGGTGTGTTGGGTTATAATGTTATTAATTTGTTGTTCCAAGGCATACAATGTTGAATCGTTATCTATGTCAAATTCTATTAGATTGCCTTTACCTAATTCATAGGTCGGGTTTGCTAGTATGTCTTTAATGTATAGATACGACCTAGAGTCGTTTGCGTAGGAATACCCAGGTCGATGTATTCTGATAATAACAACATTATGACCAGCATCGATTAGGGGTAATACTTCATCGACAAATCCCCCATCGGAAACTATAAACTGTGAGCTGTCTGGTGGAATTTGCATAAGTAACGCCTCGCCAAAATAGCGGTCACCAAATAGTGGTTTTACTACTTCTTCTGAAATATGAATCAGTAGGGAACGAGGGGTGTGATAACTACGGGTGTGTTTATTCCAGCCAAATACGGGATTGGGCGTTTCTTTTTTAGTCCTATCATTATAAATATCATACCACTCAGTGGCGGTTAGTCCCGTAAACTCCAATCCTAATTGAATTAGTTTATATTTAAATTCAAGGTGTACTAACTCAGGGTGTCGCTTAGATAATGCTGTTACAATAACATCTTTGCCCGACTGTGGCGGTCCATTCAAAATATAAATAGTTTGCATATACGTACTCACGATAAAAAAAATATTAGACATACAATAATAAAAATATAATATTAATTACTACATATGTAGTAATTAATATTATAGGATCGACTATTGTCCGATATTGACAGTGATGACTTTAACTAATTATCCTTTCTATAACTATAGATATGTTGAATATTATATAAATATTTCAACCCTCTTATATGTGGAGACTGTATAATGATAACTCCCCCTGCTGGCGGCAAGCGTCACCATAGTTACCCGAAGATATTAGTGTATGACGATGGACGCGTATGGAGCACTACGTCCAAGCGCTTCTTAGAATCTACTGTAGTTAAGCAATATCCTTACGTATACGTATACACCGAAAACCATAAACGCGTAGGTAGACTATTACACCGGCTAGTTGCAGAATTGTTTGTTCGCAACCCGAAGCCAGATAAATACCATGAAGTAAATCACAAAGATGGCAACAAGCTCAATTGCCGTGCTTCGAATCTAGAATGGGTTAATCGAACTAAGAATATGGTACACAGCTGGAAAATGAAAAAGAAACGAGAAAATAAATAAATTACAAAGGGTCCACGGACCCTTTGTAATCATAACTTATTATATATTAAATTCAGTGTGGCATATACTGCTCTGCCCTACGTAGCTCTACCCATCGTCGCCAACAAGATTCGTGCATACATGCCTGCATTTTGCGGTCACGTAAGGTTAGTGGCTCGCCGCACTCTTCGCAATCATATATCTGTTGCACAGTAGTCTCAATAGTACTTTGAATACCTGGAGGTAGCTCGTTTGATATCTGTGTATCGGAACACTTATAGTCATGCAATATTGATACTATATTATCCGTGTGTATCGAGCACCTGCCATTAATTACAGCGGTCGGTAACAACACTGCCCCTGAGGGAATTGCAATGCCGCGTCGTAATATTCTATTCCTTTCTTTATCATAAGTAAACGTACGTTTTACATAAGTGATAATGCGTTTGCACATTGGGCCAATAATACCTGTGTCCGTTACGCGCATAATGGTTGTCTCCGTAAGCGTGCTGATAAAGTAATGTTTCGATTCGACATACCAACACGCCGTAACGATATACTTAATTTGTACGATATATGGTCGTCTTCTTCTTGTGTAGTTGCAGATGTACCAGTAACATGGAAAGCTCGTGTGTCGCGTTCACTAGCTAACGACACGTTAATGCCATTGATAATTCCCGCAAATAGAGCCTTGTGTTCTGATTCAGGTAATGTGTCCTTATTTTCGTCGAGTATTGTCAACGCATACTCACTAATACCATGCAATATTGCATTCTGATAATCCGATATTGGGACCGGTTCCTTTGTTGGAACACGCATATGGTTAAACGTATTATGTAGTGAGGCAGTTATCATTTTGCCGGTACCACAAAAGCATTCATCATATCTAATTGCTGCTGACCAATTCGCTTAGCTGTTGTAGATAAGTGTTGGGCAACCTTAATCATATTTACAAATAATTTACCATGGTCCCATAACTCAGCAGCTTCGCTATCGTCACGAAATTGACTCGCGTTAAACTTCTTCTCTGCCCGCATTGCGCCTTTAATGACTTCAGATAATGAGGTAGCATAGCGTAACATGTCTGTCACGGGTCCAAAATTATCTGCAATAGCTTGCTTAGAAAAATCGAGTTGAGCGACTGATAGTTTATTACGCTGTGGTATTCTAGCAGAAGCGATGATGCTGCCATCCGATGTACTATCAAACCCAAGTTTCATCATAATCTCCTGTCCTAGTTGACGATTCCTTTCCGTAATACGTCCCTCTATTGAAAAGTCGCCGACGTATGCCTTAATGTCATCTAGGTTAGATCTGAAGTCATGTATAAGTTGCACATAGTCTGACTTATAAAAGCCATATAATTCAGTAGCTAGTGCCTGTTGTGTAGTCTTGGCCATACTAAATGCACCATATTTATCAGCTAACGCCTTAGCTACCCCAGTAGTACTATTTATCGTTGTTCTGATAAAGTTTTTAAATTTAGCAATTAAATTCTTTATCAATTGCTTTAGTTTTGCACATAATCCTTCGGTCGATACCTCGGTATACAACTCTGGGGTTTGTTGAGCTTCTCCAAATGATACAGATGCAAGTGCGCGTTCTGCACGTAGCTTAACATTATTATTGTGTTTTGTACCTGCTACAATAGCAGCGCATACTGTTTCTATTTCACGACATGCAGTCGTAACGAGTGCATTATTGATCGTACTTTGTACTTCTAGTGATGTAGAGATGATTTCATCTGCTAATAATTGACCATCAAATATTAGCCGTGCTACTACTTCGTCCTCTGACGCATAAGTCATAATTACCCTTTGTATTCCTGAATGTTTAAATTAAATGTGCGGTTTAAGAATTCCGCAACGATCGTGCGATGGCACCATTCTCCTGGTTTACGTAGCGACTCAAAACAGCATAATGCTACATTCTCGAAGTCGTATAAACGCAAGCCATCATTGATTTCTATTAAGCTTAGTGATTCTAAATAGTCGTTAAATGCATTAGTGTATTTAGCCCTATCCTGCCGCATATTAAATATGTGTTGTGGGGGAGCTAACATACTCATAGTGTGCCCTATAAACCATTTTGGCGGATACAGCGAAATTGCCACCTTGGTAAATTTGCATTTTCTATTTGCATAATAACTCGTATATATCATACCTTAATATCTTGTACTACATATCCCAACGCTGCTTTTCTAGTAGCATGTCGGTTTTCCATCGTAGCATGAAAATTTTTTATTGATGATGCTAATAATTGGCGTACGTCCTCATCGTCGCAAGCACCATATTCAAATTCCTCACCATCGTCTGCGGTATTCACCACCAATGTCCCATCTGGGCCCAATGCGATATCAATGCCTAATGGATGAAAGAATTGTCGATTTGCTTCTAGTATAATTCCCGACTCTATAAGTAGGGTATGTTCTAATTCGGGGGATGTCTTGTCAGTCATAATTTATCCTTTAATGATGTAATTTATTATTGCATATAAAGGTTATCGTAGGTGACAAATTATATATAAATTGATTAGTGCCCATTGGGCACTAATCAATCATAATAACTTATAACTGTTTAAACTGATTTAACGTATTGATCGCATCATCAAATAACGTATCCGTAACAATTACGACGACATTGAATTCTTTATAATAACTGTTATATGCATCGTATTCTGCTTCTGACATCGCATCAAAGTCTAATCGCTCCAATGATGAGATAGCATTAGTTGCTTTGGTACCAACAGCAAATACGGCATTAAACAGTTGTTCCAACTCGTCGCGCTTACCTACGTATCCACTCTTTACAACATCGAGGGATTTAGTCTGCAAACGATCAAACTCCCATCCTCCGCGCCGTGCTATACTAAAATCTCGTTTTAGTGGTTTAAGTATTGCAAGTAATTCCTTCTGCATACGTCGTGTCAACTTATCAGCATCCGTCTTGGCTACCTGTTTACGTAGCGATAATACATATTCTACTATAGCTACAGCAGTCTGTAGCGTCTTCTTTAAGTCAGCATATGGAATAATGCCACTAATTACATGCGGACGACTCGTATCAATACTATTCATTCCATCAGTATATCTAGCCAGTGCTCGGGTTGCAACTTCTCCCCACGTAGTGTCGAAGGTGGATGCAATGCTATCCCATAACTTACTTAATACTCGACCAAGTCCCTCAGTGGACACTTCATATTCTTCGCCATTGCGAACTAATGCAAATTCTGATAATGTAGCATCGCGTCGAATGAGGTCGACCAACGCTTCGTGATTACTCGTTGATCTTGCTGTCAACATCAAGGTTGTCACTAGGTCATATCGCATACTGTTCATATCATTTATCATATTGTTTCCTTCCTAATCATTAAAATATAAATTTAAAATTTCTTGTTCCATTGTTTCAAGAATTCTTGTGGTCGCACCAACAATTAATGTACTAACTACCATACGGTTATGTACAGAGGTTGCAGACATCAATGCATCGACTTCAATCTTTCCATCCTCTGTCGTAATGGGATTTTCATCCACTTTGGCACAGACAGATTTTAGTGCGCCACCGAACACTACTTTGTCACCGCCATTGCAGTCTAGTGTTTGCTGTACGGAAAAACGTAATACAACAGTGTCAGTATCGAAATCCACTTGTCCAACCCTGTCGCCCGCGATACCTACCGTAGGCCAAAATTTCTGTTCGTTTACAGTACCCTTAGCAAATTTTGCATCTGTGTTTGCAGATTTAGATACGTGTGTAACTAACTTACGTAAACTATCACTCATGTCTTTAGTCGTATCTTTATAGAATGCTTCTATTTTAACGACTTTTCCTGTGTATTTTGCTTTAGGGGTTCTGCGATTCAGACGTTTAATGGTATCTAACATATCTGCATCTTGTTGGTACTCGTCGGGAATTATCGAATCATCAAAGATCAATAATGGAGTAGCACTTAATACTTCAGTTCCAACATCTGCGAACTTATGTACGATGGTAGACTTTTTAATTACTACTTCTCGTACTTGTACGGGCTTGCTGACTAGTAACTTGCTTATTCGTTTACCGACCACACATCCATCTTCCATTGTAGTAGCAGACTCAACTAGCGCTACTTTACCATTAACTCCTAATTTTGCATCTACTTGACTACTAAATGGATCTGGCGCAAAGAAGTCTTGATTGTAACAAATAACGTCATGTTTACTAATGCGTTTTCCTTTAATTTTAGAATTAAATACGATTCGTTGTGTCACTACAAATCCCGCACCTGGATTAGCAGTATATTGTTCACCATACTTGACGGCGACTAACTTACCATCCTTATATTTAATTTTAATCAATTTGTTCTTGGTGTCATGTTCTAATATAACACCATCTTGTTCTGCAACATAGGCAAATGGCATACGTGTTCGGTGTGCTAACACACGTTCATATCCTGTTCGAACTCTACACGTGTCTGCCCCTTCGATTGGTACCATTTGACCCATTTGTATATTAATGAAGTTCTTACTATCCGGTGTACAGCTTTCATATATAACTCCTACCATAACGGAAATTTGTTATGTGAGTGATATATGAACTACACACCTACTTAACACAATGTCGTTAGCATTGTATCACATTAATCCTCAATTAATGTTTCTTACACTCACGTGTAATGTCTAGACCATATCTTCACCGTCATCGTTACATGTTACGGGGTTCCCGTTTCGGTCTCACTTGAGACCTACTCTACTAGGGATCATATCCAAATCCTTTTCGATGGCCGTTGAACACACATCTTACAATATAAGATGCTTCGCTGCGTCGGTTGTCTCAGTCATATACGTTTTCACTATGTTCACCGACCTCCATTACTGGGGTGAGTATTATACTTAGTTACCTAGTATAAGTAGTAGCATATAACTATAGAGAGTTTCCCGCAATTAGAGAACTTTCTTACATGTGATTTCTCACATCTCGTGCCAGCTTATTAATATTAGCACGCTTACCCGAAACCTTCAAGGCGGTTCGTTATTCCGCCCCCGTCAATTAAGACTGCTCTGGGATTTCCCCAGATGTCGAGACCATATCTTCACCCTTTACTATAAAGGGGATTCCCATTTCGATTCCACTCGGAATCTACACCGTGATAAGCGGTTGGTCGTTGAACGTTCATCTACTAGAGATGCTTCGCTGCGTTTAAATGATCATCACATGTATAATGCGTTATTACTATATCCATGGCGTTATCCATGGGGCAATGACTATGTTACCATAATCAAGCAGTAGCATTACACTTCGCGAGTTTCCCGCAATTAGAGAATATTCCGACTACATATTACTACGTATCGGGACTATCTATAATACTCATATTTATTTTTTCCACTACGCCCTTACAATTGTTAGAATGTAGTAGCACATGTATTCTTTTCAAAATACAATACGTGGTTGAAATACGTATGATGTTATTATAGGTTAATCATCTTGATCTGCACCAGGGAAGAATAGTCCTGTGGCAGATAACATATCAGAGGCTGATAATTCATCTAGTGGTTTCGTATCACACATTCCCCTAGTATTTACAATTGATGGGTTAGATGTTAACATGCCATCAATTCCTACATTTCCAGAATCAACAGTTGATTCCGATATAATTCCTACTCCGTCTTCAGGGAAACGCCTATCGTTGATAACCATAGAAGTTCCACCTCTACCGCCTTGGCCAGTATGCGAATAACCACTATACCTCTTAATGTCACTAATTGGGTTATTACCATCTACATTGCTTACTAGTGGATCCTGCTGTATTTTAGACATTATTTCATACTTACTAATCGATACGGCACGATTCCCTTTTCCTAAGGTATTTTGATTAGCCACAATTGCATTAGCAATTGATCGATATACTGTAGCGGCAAGATGTTCATATGCACGATATCTAAATTTCGTAGACGAGGCATTCGGCATGTTATCCGATGTCGTTAATAGTACAGTAGCACGTATTAATAAATCCTTTATATTTGTAGGTTCATTCATCTGCATCAATACATCAGCTGTGATTGGATCCAACCACATGTCCATAAATGCATCCATTGCCCGTAAGTAGTTGATAGATAACCGCTCTTCTTGAATCAAGTCATAATAAATATCAGACTCATCCATTTCATCCAAGTCAATCTCATTTAGTTTATACTTCGTTAATCCGGAAAAGATTAGTGAGGCTACGCGTGGCTGGCCTTTGATTACTAACTTGGCGTCATTAAATCGCAGAACAATATCAGAATGTTTTGTCTCTACTCTTTCTCCAGGGGAATATTTAGCGTAGTTTACATGCATGTAATCTAACAAGGCAATTAGTCCATATTTATAACACATCAATAATGCCAATGGTACTTTTTTATTTAGCACTTTAATGTCTACCCATTCCCGTAATGGATTCACTTTGACGTCGCAAGCATTAACGATTTCATCGATCACTGTACTACCCCTCACGACTGTGAAATCTTTACCATTTACGATGGTTAATGTCCCAGATACATCGAGGAAATATAAGTCATATATGTCTTTGCCTAAATATGTCCCATATTTAACTTCTGCCTCTTTGTACGCATCAATGTTCTTGATCTTGTTAAATCTATTCTCATAATCGAACGTCCATGAAAAATTAGCTGTTTCGATAGTCGTAAACCATTTGGCAAATTCCGTGTATTCGTATGGTAGGGTAATATTAGAATAATCAAATTTTCCTTGTGTGGTAGAAATACTAGGCCCGGCTTTTTCAAACAGACGTTTCATGTATGGAATGAAACTATGTGCCATTGATGCATTCCTATGCATCATAGTCGTGCTATAGTTTGAATTCAATACCACACGTGTTGGGCCATCTTTAATAATTGGAACGTTAACACGTTGTAACTTAATGTGTTTTTCCTGCCCATTAATAAACATTAAGCCATTTTCATCTACTTTAGGCAAGGTGAATCGAATAGTGTGTCGCTTGCCTGATTTATCCTTAAATATGACAGTGTACGCATTGACCTGGTTTAATGCATCACTATCGTCTTCAATTTTTACATCTACAACAATCATACCGACCTTACTGAAGTCAGTCATGATATTCGCCATATCTAGGTCGAACGTCTTATTCATGTAGTCGGACGCTAAGTGTTGTATTGTCGACTCAGTCATAGACTCATCGGGGACACCAGGAATATCTAATTTATTTAGTTCAACTTTATTATCAACTGCGGCTTTAGTAATTTCCCCAATTGTAGCATTACCATATGTCACCGCTTGAATATTCTCGAGATTAGCCAATGCGGCAGCTTTTTGCTTTGGAGAAAGGGTCGTGTCGTTCACAATCTTTTCTTTCGCAAGGTCTAAGGTTGCTTTGGTTAAATCCTCATTCGATTTACGTTTCTCTTCCGGTGACTTATCTCCAGCAAACACAGTAGAGTTAATTCCCGTTGCGTTAGGCTTTGGTACTAATCCATCTGGTGAAATTGTGTCCGCAGTTATACTTGCACCCGTGCTATGTAAATCATTAATATGATTTATAATACGGACGACTAATGCACCGTCGGCATTTAACTCCTTTAGAATATCTAGTCTATAAATAATAAACTTATTCTCATATTCCAATACAAAATTACAACGCTGCAATACGTCGTTGGATAATGTATTTATTGGACTAGACTCACTTTTCTCGTCGATGAAAGACATGAGATGAACTAATGCAAGATAATGCATCGATTCTCGATACATAATATTCTGTTTGGCCAATGCCTTATTAGTTTTTACAAAATCCTGTTTAGTATAATCCACTCCCGTTAATGGAACATGAATGAAATGCTGCGCTTCTGGTATTTTAGCACAGTTATTCAATACCGAAGCGAGTAGATTATTTACTAACCGTACAGTACGTAGTGTACCAGTTACTTTTACGTTGAACAGTGCATTATAATTAATAATATTTGTGTAGCCTGGCTTATATTGAAAGTCTGAAAAACTATCAACTAATTTTACCAACCCATTACTATTGCTTTTAAGTGCACGTATTGCCTGGGGATATTTGACTGTGATTGGCATCATTCTACCTGATGCTAGGGGCCAAGCTCCCTCTACAAATTGAGTTTGTGAATACAGTAGTTTCTTATTATCAGGATGTAGTCCATATAACAACCCTGATGTATTTGGCAGCATAGGAAATCTACCATCCTCTGGTGTCTCGCGTAAATTGTCCAGTACATGTACAACTGCTTCGCGCGGGAGAGCTGCTAGATTAGTATGTATTTTACCAACATCACTAATCTTCCGTGTCACATACTCTTTATAAAAATATTCATATGTTATCATGTGGTTCCTTTATAAATATAAACCGATATATAATTTTCGAACTATGTGTAGAAAATATGTTCCTGGGCAATCTACAATTATGAAGTATGGAAATAGAGCTAATGTGGCTAAATGCCACATTAGCCTATAATTATTATTTCCTAGAGGTTTTCCATCCTCCTTGGAATTCGGCAATCGCCCTTCCTAACTTAGAGGTCTGCATATCATAACTCCAATATGTCGGACTAAATAATGTATTTTTTTCCATAAGCGCAGTAGCAGCCATGCGCTTCAATCGTTTCTGTAATCCATACACGCGTTCTAATAAACCAATGCCAGATAGTGTTCCAAGATATGAATGCATGCTCGTATTTGCAGCAAATGCACTCATCATGCTATCTTCATCTTCTGCGATTGATAAAAAGAATGCAGGACTAAGGTCCTTTATTGACATATTTACTGTGACTGACATGGGCAATTGGTCATAAGACCACCCGTGCTCTGCACCACCACGAGTAATAGTAAGACTTTCTATAATCCCTAAGGGTATTGCATATTG
>Ga0256837_1002778_pt1 | contig 10539 bp, 8 predicted proteins | sample 4562384metaG_FD_185976 | JGI IMG/M metagenome (GOLD analysis project Ga0256837, IMG submission 185976) | Hydrothermal vent microbial communities from Guaymas Basin, Mexico - 4561-384 | ecosystem: Environmental > Aquatic > Marine > Hydrothermal vents | place: Mexico: Guaymas Basin | collected... | reverse complement strand
ATACAGTAGCTAAAACCAACCTTTTTTGGTTGGTTTTTAGTTAAAAACTTTTTTATCCATATATTCACTTAGTAATTTTTTAGCTTTATTATGATTTTTTAAAAAATCTTCGTGGGCATTTTTATCTGTGTAGTTTGTTACACAAAATACTCCACCAGCAGGTATGTCAAACTCTTTTGCTACTTGTAACATAGCAAAAAACTCCATATTTTCAAGCCCTATCCCGAACTTTAAAAACTTTTTACATAACTCTTTGTTTGTAGAAATATAGTTAGATGAGTTTACAATTATATCTTTTTTTTGAGTTGTATTTGTGCTTATAACATTTTCAAGAGGTGTGTATGAGTCGTTTGTCAAAAAAGATAGTTCTATATTTGAAGCGGTTTTACTCTCAACTATGTCAAATATCTTAGCTTCCCCATAACTACCAGCAGTTCCCACAAAAAACAAAAACTCAGGTTTGTTAAACAAACAAAGTCTTGTTATGTTGATGGCACTCTCTATCAGCCCAACACCCATAGGTGTAGCAAAGTCAAATGTTTCGTTATTTCCTGCACATATTATCATTTTAAACCTTTTTTTGTAGGGAGACAAGGGAGAAAAAACTCCCTTGACACTACTTAGTGAAGTAGTGGTGCAAAGATGCACATAAGCAGTATTGCGATGACTAGCTTATTCATAAAATCTCCCTTATTTATAGGAGGGTAAAAAAAAAGGTCAAAGGTTAATTACTCCTTTGACCTTAAAAGCTTTTACCGCTCCATTTACTATAAATAAGTTGTCATCGCATCAAAATTATACCAAAAAAAATAAAACCTTACAATCTCACATTTATATTATTTTTATGCAGATAATGTTTTAAATCCATAATGTCTATCTCTTTGTAGTGAAATATACTTGCTGCCAAAGCTGCATCTGCTCCACACTCAAAAGCATCTTTTATATGCTCCATAGTTCCCGCTCCACCACTTGCTATGACTGGGACATTTACCACTTCGCTTATGGCTTTTGTGATGTTTAGTTCAAACCCAGCTTTTGTACCATCTGCATCCATACTTGTTAAAAGTATCTCACCAGCTCCACGACTTACAACCTCTTTTGCCCACTCTATGGCATCTAGCCCTGTGTCTTCTCTACCACCTTTTACAAAAACATGGTAGCTTCCATCTGCTACTTTTTTTACATCTATGGCAACCACTATGCACTGTGAACCAAATCTTTTTGCACCCTCATCTATGAAACTTGGGTTTACAACAGCACTAGAATTAACACTTACTTTGTCACAACCAACATTTAAAAGGTTGTATATATCTTCAAGTTTTCTTATCCCTCCGCCAACTGTGAGTGGTATAAAAACCTCTTGTGCTACTTTTTTTACAACATCTACTATGGTGTCTCTACCTTCGTGAGAAGCTCCAATGTCTAAAAAAGTTATCTCATCTGCTCCCTCTTGGTTGTACCTTTTTGCAACCTCCACTGGGTCACCAGCATCGCGAAGACCAACAAAGTTTACACCCTTTACAACTCTTGCATCTTTAACATCAAGACACGGGATAATTCTTTTGGCGAAATAGTTCATATAAACCTCTTAAAATTTTCGTGACATTTTACCACAATCAGACAAAAATGTATTAAAAAGTAACCTTTTGCTAAGTTGTTATTTTAGATAAATTATATTTAATTTTTTTTGTTGTATAATGAGAGCAAAGTATAAAATTTAAGGAAGAAGTCATGAAAATTGTTTTACTGTTTATGTTGATTGTATCTTTTGTATATGGGGATTGCCCATCTAGTAGTTTTATGGGTGGTACTACAAAATGTAAAATTTCGGTAGATGATGTAAATGTAACAGAAGGGGATAGTGGGACTAAGACTCTAACTTTTACTATATCTTCTGATGATACTGTAAATAAAGATATTAAGATAGATTTTGAAACAAGTGATGATAGTGCAACAACAGATGACGATGATTATGAAGGTGATAGCAGTACTGTAACTATTGCAGATGGTGATGATAGTACAACAGTTTCTATTACCATAAATGGAGATGAAAATTATGAAGACAATGAAACATTTGGTATAACAATTACTGTAAATGACGATAGTGATGATGATGCTGAGATAGATGATGGTGATGGTATTGGTGGTATCAATAACGATGATGATTTAGTTTATGTTAAAGATGCTTCATTTAGTGAGAGTGATGGGACTGTTACTATTTATATAGTAGCAAAAGATGGAGCTCATAAAGATTTTAGTATAGATTGGGAAACAGAGGATGATACAGCAGATAGTGATGACTACGATAGTGACTCTGGTACAGTTGATTTTAACGAGGGCGATAAAAATAAAACTATAACTATTAACTTAAAAGATGATGATATTTCAGAGGATGCAGAAAATTTTAATATCAAATTATCAACAAATGATAGTGGAATTGAAACTTCAAATGGTAAAATAACAATAAATGAAAGCGATAGACTTATAATAGTTGGAGATAGATATTCCTCTCCATCTGTAAGGGAAGAGCTTTCACCTATGAAAATATATGTAAGACTTATAGACCCAAATGAAAAAGCTAAAAATGATATAAACGTACATATAAAAACTAGTGAAGATACTGCTAGTGCTGGTGATGATTATGATGATGTAGATGTAGATTTAACGATTGATGCAGGTGACAATAATGTATCTACTGATGTTACAGTTAATGATGATGAGGATGAAGAGAACAATGAAAAGTTTGATATAAAACTAACTTGTCAAACAAATGGTTGTGGAAATGTAGATATAAATGAGAGTGATGATAAAGGTAGCATTATAGATAATGACCAAGCTCCAACTCTTGAAACTGGTGAGTATAACGATACAGATAATTATTATTTAAGAGATGATAGTGGAGATAAAAAATATAAAAGACTTTTTTGTACACCTATAAATATTTGGGGAGATGGTGATGATGAAACAAATAAAGTAGAGGTCGCTTCACCAGATGATAATATTACTCAAATTATAGAGGGTGAAGATTTTAATATAAGCTATTACAGATTATATGCAAAACAAATTGAGATAACAAGTGATGGTGGAGATGGAGAGGTTTGTAAAGAGGGTACTCATAAGTGTGAAACTGAAAATCTAACAAGGCTTGGAGATGAGATGGATGTCAACAAGTCTTGGTTTGATAAAGATAAAATAGGGGATTATGTAGAGAAAGAAGTTCCAAAATGTGAGAGTGGTAAAAGTATAGATATCTACAATGTAGATGAGGATGGAAAACAGATTTGGTGGGCAAAAGGTGATGAGTGGGCAGATTGTACGGTTAACTTTAAAATAAGAGATGAAAATTATTCAAAACCATTTCTTATAGAGTATGTAAAAACTTATGATAATGATACTGATGGTGGAGATCTGAGTAAATATACAACATTTAATGTTGCACCAGGTATATACTTTTGGAAAAAAGTAAAATATGACGGAAAAATATTTTTACATGTAAAAGATGATGAATATTCGGATGCCCCTTATAAAATTGCTAGAATGTATTTTGGAGAAACAGAACATGGTGGAGATAATGGTTATGTTTTTGCTCAGTATTCACATATTAACTATGAAGATTGTGATGGAGATGACGATATAGACAAAGATGATGCGCCATGTCAGGAACCAAGTAAGTTTATGTATTGGTTTGGTGGTTTGGAAGACGACAGTATGATTATTGCTATAGAAAAAGAGGAATATTTTGCTGGGTATTTTTATGATGCGGTTGCTAAAAGAGGAACCGATAATGATGATGTAAATATTAAGTTTGCAAGGGATGTAGGAGGTGCTTTTGTAGGTGGAGTTAGTGCATGGTGGATAAGACTTGACCCAGAATCTGAACAGCTTATATATTGGAAAAAACCAGACCCAGATATGAGATATTTTTTAGGTGATGGAGATAAATGTATATATACACCATCAACACATGTAGAGGCTCAAAATCAAAAACTTTATGAGTCAGATGAAGAAAATGCAGATATAAATGTAAGTGTAGAGTACTTTACACCAGGGACTCGTCAAGCATTTTGTAGAAATGATTGGAAAATAAAATTTGACTGGGAGATAAAGGAGCATGGTTCAGCACATGGTGATAGTGATGGAAATGCAACAGAAGATGTAGATTATAGTAAAGATACATATTCTGGAAATATGGTTTTTGAAAGAAGTAGTGATGATTGTGACGAAGAGTCTAGTTGGCCTCCACTTAGTCAGCTTATAGATTTTAGTGTTAAGTATGATGATAGAAATGAGATAGATGAGTTGTTTGATTTTAATCTTTCAAACCCAGAAAACACAAAATTTGAAGATACTGATGATGAATACTTTTTATATTATATGACTATTGTTGATTCTTCACAACCAGAAACTATACAGGGGCTTTTTGATTCTTACGATGTAAGTAGAAGTGATAAAGAAAATGACAACTCTGGTAAGATAGGTGATGATGAAGATGAAGACAGAAACACATCTGTTCAGATTTCTTCTAAACAGTTTAGTTTAACTTTGGCTAGTTTTGATTCAGCAGATAAAGATAGTTTGAAAAAAACAGATAGTGATGTAAAAGTTAAATATAAACTTATTTACTGTCCAGACGAAAATACATCAGATGCAACAGATTGTTCAAACTTAACAGATTTATCTACTTTCAATAGTGACAAATACACAGAAGAGGATGTAGATTTTAACCTAACTCAAAGTTACCAAAATGTTGTTTTAATGTTTAGAGCATGTACTTTAAAAGATGATGATGGAAACTATACTATTTATAATTATGATGATGGTAGTTGTAAAGAAAATGGTGGTAATTGTAAAGATGATAATGATAATGAGCAAAAATGTTATAGAAATATTTTAAGTACAGATAAATTTACATTAAAACCACAAAAATTTAGTTTAAATATGGATAGTGTTAGCAACTTACTTTCTGCAAATAATTATGATATAAATATAACAGCATTGGGCTATAAATCGTCAGACAAAACAGATGGTAACTACTCTATTGACAATGCAAATACTGTTTATGTACTTAGTAGAGATATTTTTAAAGCCCCTGATGATGACACTATAGATAGTTCACTTGTTGGAGATGTTTCTTTTCCAGAATCATTCAATATGGACCACAGTGAAGCAAATACAAAAATAACTTTTAATGATGTTGGGAAAGTAAATATCCAAATAATAGATAAAAAATGGGCAGAGATAGATGAAAAAAGTTCACCACAAGATTGTAGTGATACAGGGACTTGGATATGTGGAGAGATAAATGCCACATTTATTCCTCACCATTTTAGTGTTGAAAATGCAGAGTTAAAAAACAATGGTGGTGAAGTTTATACATATATAACAGATGATATAAATAATACATCTGCGACCTTATCTTTGGTAATTTATGCTAAAAATAAAGATAATGATACTGTGAAAAACTTTCAAGATGGAAATTGGGAAAATAATGTAACAGTTAGTTTTTCAATCCCTGATAATACAGACACATCAGATATAAATGAATCTCAATATGTTGAAAACAATATCACAAATGAAGATTTAGATTTTACAGAGGGGAATGTAACCATAGACCATAACAATTCTGTTTTATCTTTTAATTATGAACGAAATAACTCAAAAGCTATAAACCCTTTTAAAATAAATGGTTCAGATGTAACAACAAAAGTTCTTTCAACTTATACAGATATCAATATAACTGGTAGTTCAACAAATGATGAGAGTGCTATATTTGTATATCCAAAAGCTTATGCATCTAGATATAAATATGTTGGAAACGATGGTAATGCAACTATCTATGTTTTAGATTATTGTGATGGTGATGAATGTGATAAAACTTTACTTCCAGATGGTGATGATTCTAAAAATATAGATGATTCTAGATGGTTTATAAATACTAAGCATAAAGCAAAATATGGTAAAGTTGATGAGGTAAAAGAGAAAAGAAAATCTAATGTTAGTGTGACATCTTTGAGTGATGAAGACCCAACAACAAGAGCTGAACTTAAACTAGATGATGGGGTTCAAAAAACATACAAAACAACTATGAAGATAAATGCTTCAAAATGGTTGATTTATAATAAATATGATGAAGATAAAGAGTACAATGAGTTTAGTGTAGAGTTTTATAATCCAAAAACAGGTTGGGCTGGTATTCATGAAACAAATACAACAACAACTACAAAAGGTTCCTCTAAATTTAATTCAAGAATAATGTGGTAACAAAAAAAGGGATAAGTTTTTAACTTATTCCCTTTTTTGAAATTAAATTGACACATAGTGTTAATATATCGTATAATGTCTTACTATTAAACGAGAGGAACTTCACTATGCCAATAGATGTTGAAAATGATGATTTACAAACAGCGTTAACAAAGTTAAAAGCAAGAGAAGATACTTTTAGGCAGTTTGAATCTATTTCAAAAATGGGTAGCTGGGAAGTAGACCTCATAACAAAAAAATCTATTTGGTCAGATGAAAGTTATAAGATTTATGGCATACCAAAGGGTAGTGTTGAACCAAGTCTGCAACTATTTTTTTCAAGACTTATTCCAGAAGATATATCAAGAGCTCAAAAAGTTTTACAAGAAGCGATGATAAGTGGAAAAGTAACAACTTTTGAAGCAACTGCGATACGAACAGATGGTAAGCATATAAATATCCTCATAAATGGTAAAACCCTTTATGATGAAAACAAACACCCCGTAAGACTTATAGGTACAACACAAGATATAACAAAGTATGTAGAACTAAAAAGGGATGTTCAGGAGTTTTATGACATTATAGACAGTTCTGCAAATGAGATATATATTATAGATAGTATCACTTATAAGTATGTATATGCAAACGATGGGGCTTTAAAAGCTTTGGGTTATACAAAAGAGGAGTTGTTTGCAAAAGGTATTTTTGAGATAAATCCATATTTGTCTTTTGAAAAAGCAACAGCACTTGTGCTTACTATGCAAAGAGATGGGTTTGTTTTGCATAGAAGTATTCACAAAAGGAAAGATGGCTCAGACTATTATGTTCAAGCATATATTCAACCGATAGTTTACAAAGGTAAAGAGTCATACATACTTTTTGATACAGATATAACAGAGTTAGTTGAACTAGAAAAGAAACAAAAAGAGACAGAACTGTTACTCCGAAAACAGACTAAGGAGTTAAACTATCAGGCAACTCACGATACCCTTACAGGTTTACCAAATAGAGCTTTGTTTGAAGATAGACTTAAACAAACAATAGCTTCGGCTAAAAGAAATAAGAAAAAATTTGCAGTTTTATTTATTGATTTGGACCAGTTTAAAAGGATAAACGATTCTTACGGGCATCATATTGGAGACAAGGTTCTCATTGAAGCTTCTTCTAGACTTTTAAACGTTTTAAGAGAGGAAGATACTCTTTCTAGATTGGGTGGAGATGAGTTTACGATTATTTTACAAAATATAAAATCTGATGCAGATATAGAAGTGGTTGCAAAGAAAATTATATCTGTCATGAAAGACCCCATACATAATAATTTATATATATCTGCGAGTATAGGGATTGCATCTTATCCGACAGATACAACAGATATGCAGGACCTTATAAAATATGCAGATATAGCGATGTATAAGGCAAAAGAGTTGGGGAGAAACAGATTTGAATTTTATTCAGATGAGCTTTCTAAAAAAGCTTTTGAAGATGTTATTATCCAAAATAATTTACATGTAGCTTTAAAAGAGGAGCAGTTTATTGTACATTATCAGGCTCAATTTGATATAAAATTAAAAAAGATTGTTGGTTTTGAAGCTCTTGTTAGATGGCAACATCCAGAACTTGGGTTAATCCCTCCTAACGAGTTTATCCCCATTGCTGAGGAGAGTGATCTCATAGTTGAGATTGACAGGTATGTTATGAAAAAAGCTATGCAACAGTTTTCTAAATGGTACAAAGATGGTTTAAACCCTGGAACTTTGGCATTGAATTTGGCTATGAAGCGGTTAAACAAAGATGATTTTGTAGATTATCTTTTACAAACAATGGATAAGTGTGATTTCTCTTCATCTTGGTTAGAGTTAGAGGTAACAGAGAGGCAGGTTATGAGCAACCCAATATCATCCATACAAAAATTAAACAGCATAAGTAACTTAGGTATAGAAATAGCGATAGATGATTTTGGAACTGGATATTCATCTCTTGCATATCTTAAAAAGTTGCCGTTAGATAAGTTAAAAATAGACCGCTCTTTTATAAAAGATATACCAAAAAATGAAGATGATAAGGCTATATCAAAAGCTATTATTGCTCTTGCAAAAAGTTTAAATTTAAAACTAATTGCTGAGGGTGTTGAACTAAAAGAGCAAGAGGAGTTTTTGCTTGAAAATGGTTGTAACTATATACAAGGTTTTTTATATGCAAAACCAGTATCAGAAAATGAAGCTACAAATATGTTAAAAGAAGAAAGGTTGTCTTGAATTTAAAAGAGAAAACAAAAAATATAAATCTACCAGAAGATTTTTTTTATAAGGTACAAAAATACAAAGAACATCTGTTTAAATGGAACAAAATCCACAACCTAACAGGTGCAAAAGATGAACAAACTCTTGATGAGTTTATATTTGATGCAGTTTTTCCTGTTAGTTTTTTACCAGATGTAAAAAGCATTTTAGATATAGGCACTGGTGCTGGTTTCCCTGGTATGATACTTGCCTTTGCTTTGCCAAATACACAAGTTACACTTGTTGAACCACTTGCAAAAAGGGCTAGTTTTTTACAGTTTATAAAAGCAGATTTAAAACTAAACAATGTAACTGTTATAAAAAAAAGGGTTGAAGAGATGCCATCTGAGACATTTGAGCTCATAACTTCAAGAGCAGTTACTCAAACAAGTATGCTTTTAGAGTTAAGTTCCCATTTAAGAGATGACAACTCAAAACTATTATTTTACAAAGGTGAAAAAGTTTTTGATGAGGTTGAAAAAAGTTCACTTAGTGGTATGAACTACAAAGTTATGCAAACAAACAACAGACACTACCTACTTCTTGGAGAAGATTTATGATATTAAAAATACTACTTGTAGGAGCAGTTATTTTGACTGTTTACTATTTTTTTATAAAGAAAAAACCATTAAAAAAGAAAGACCAAGACAAAGTTAGTGAACTCATAGAATGTTCTACATGTAGCACATATATAGAACTAGATGAAGCGATACTTAGCGGTGGAAAATATTTCTGTTGTAAAGAGTGTGTAAAATGATTTTTATAGGTCATAAATTTATAAAAAGTAAACCATTTTACCACATAGAAGATATAGACACCATCTTACAAACACCACCAAACTCAACTGTATATTTTGATTTTGATGAAAAAAATTTAGACATCATAGAGTATGCGAACTTAAATGATGTCAGTTTTGCTCTACATGTGGAAAATATAACACAAATAGTTTATGCCTCAGCACTCAATGCTTCATTTATAGTAGTGAAAAAAGAGTTAGCTAAAACAGCTCAAAACTTAGCAAACAACTACCTATTTGATGCAAAAATTTTGGTAAAGATACAAAACAACGATGAGATAGAGGAGTTAGCCCTACTTGGAGTAGATGGAGTGATATTTAGCTGTGGGATTGTTAAACTTGTAAATCCATAACTTATGAAAAACTATAAAAAAAACTTAGAAATTTTTATAAGCAACATAGAATCTAACACAATCAAAAAAAACTATATAATTGTTGGTTATATGGATGATGATATAATTAAATTTTTATATGATAAAAAAGGTATTTGCTTATCAAACTTTGAGATTAGATTAAGTGTTAAAGCATATAAACATTCAATAAGAGATTTTAAAAAGAAAATAAACAAAAATGTAGATAAAAATATAATTTTAAATATCTATAAATATTTAAAAAAACCAAACTATATATTTTATGACAATTTAGAAAAACATAAGAACTTGATGTATATTTGTGAATTTGAAGGACAATTATTTAAAATAATCATAAATACAAAAAACAATATCTTAACACTTGGAAAAATAAATAAAGAGGACTTAAAAGATAAATTTTTAGAAAAGATAAGATAGCAAAGACAGGAGTCGAACCTGCTATAACGATTATAAGATAATCTCTATTCCGATGTAATCCTCATTTGCTATCTTGTATGTCGTCATTATACCAAACTAAATTATTTTTATCAAGCTACACTACCACTCTCTTCATATAATGCTTTAAAGATGTTAAAACCTCATAGCTTATAGTATTTGCTTTTTTTGCGACCTCTCTTGCATCATCAAAGATTAAAAGTTCATCTTCCTCTGCCACAAAAGATGAGTTGTCCATTGAGATTCTTCCAACAAGTTTTTTGTTTTTTGGTGTTGTGTAGTTGTTTGAACAACCTCTTAAAAAACCATCTCCATACCCAAAATCGTAGTTTGAAACAACACAATCTTTTTCAAACTCATAAGTTGAGCCATACCCTATCTTTGTGTTAGCTAAAACTTTTCGAGATGAGATTTTGTT
>Ga0256837_1002777_pt1 | contig 10542 bp, 7 predicted proteins | sample 4562384metaG_FD_185976 | JGI IMG/M metagenome (GOLD analysis project Ga0256837, IMG submission 185976) | Hydrothermal vent microbial communities from Guaymas Basin, Mexico - 4561-384 | ecosystem: Environmental > Aquatic > Marine > Hydrothermal vents | place: Mexico: Guaymas Basin | collected... | reverse complement strand
TTATGCAAGCAGCCGGAAATGTTTTGCAAAATGAGGGAAAAGTAGTTATTTATACAACGGTTGAGCAGTTCTTAAATGACTTCATTCGTCATGTTCGTAATAAAACAATGGAACGTTTTCAAGAGAAATACCGCAAATGTGATGTACTGCTTATTGATGATATTCAGTTTCTCTCTAACAAAGAGGGAATCCAGGAAGAGTTTTTCCATACTTTTGAAGCCTTAAAGGGTGCCGGAAAACAGATTATTCTTACTGCAGACAAACATCCAAAAAAGATCGGTGGCCTGGAAGCTCGTCTGCAAAGCCGCTTTGAGTGGGGACTTGTAGCTGATATTCAGCCGCCGGAGCTAGAGACAAAGATAGCCATTATCAAGAAAAAGTGTGAAATAAACAAAGTAAAACTCTCTGATGATATCATCAACTATATCGCAACGGTAATTGACTCCAATGTACGTGAGATAGAGGGTATTCTCTCCAAGCTTCATGCCTATTCACAACTGATGCATGTTGATATTGATCTTGAATTTACAAAAAATGTCTTAAAAGATCAAATGAATGAGAGTCGTGAAAATCTCACAATGGATAAAATCACTGAGATTGTTGCAAAAGATCTCAATATAAAACCAAGTGAAATTCGTTCAAAAGGAAGAAGTAAAAATATTGTCTATGCTCGCCGTATCAGTATCTATATCTGCCGTGAGCTCACGCAACACACTATGCCACAGCTTGCACAGTACTTTGGTATGAAAGATCACACTGCCATCAGTCATACCATTAAAAAAATCAATGATCTTATCAAAGATGATGAAGATTTTAGAGTAAAAATAGAAGAATTAACCAATAAAATAACAGCATCAAGCTGAGTTTGTTTTAAAATTGCTTTAAAAAAAGATATAATTGTAAAAGTGAATAGATGTGAATGAAACCAAAATGCTTCATCACATCACAAAGATATGCTAGGACGTGGGTTTAGGAGTCTTTTCACCTATTCACTCACACCTACTACTAACTACTAAAAATTTATAAAATATATAGGGAATTGAGAATGAAAATTACCATAGCAAAATCAGTCATAGAAAATATCCTCATTCATGCAGGACCTTTTTTAGAAAAAAAAGATACTTCACAGATAACTTCTCACGTCTTTATAGAAGTCAATGATGCAAACTTAACACTCAAAGCAACTGATTATGAGATAGGTTTTTGCGTTACTACTGATAATGTAACAATTATAGAGAGTGGAAGTATTACTGCCAATGGTAAAAAATTTCTTGATATTGTCAAAATACTCAAAGACGGAGATATCAACCTCGAAGTAAAAAAAGATATGCTTCATATCTCTCAAGGTCACTCTAACTTCAAACTTCCAACATTTTCATATAAGGAATTTCCTGAGTTTCCATCATACGAAGGCAAACCTCGCATCTCTATTGAATCACATACTCTCATTGAGTCACTTAAAAAGATTACACCTGCCATTGATACAAACAACCCTAAGTTTGAACTAAACGGTGCACTTATTGACATAAAAGAGAATGAGATAAATTTTGCTTCAACAGATACCAGAAGACTTGCAGTTGTTATAATTCCCAATCAAGGAGGCAGTGAACTCTCTTTAATTATCCCTAAAAAAGCAATTGTTGAGATTCAAAAACTCTTTTTTGACAATATTGAACTCTATTATGATGAGACAAATCTTATTATTCACTCCGAGCAGTACACATTCTTTACAAAACTTATTAACGGAAAGTTTCCTGATTACTCACGCATTATTCCAAAAGAGACAGCTTACAATCTTACACTTCCCAAAGCTGCAATGATTGATGCTATTAAACAAATCACTACAATCTCCACAGATGTAAAGATTACATTTTTACAAGATAGTATTACTTTTATGTCACTCAGTGATGACAACATAGAGGCAAAAACAGAGTTAAACTTTCCTACAAACTTTGCTGAACCATTTTCAATAGCAATTAACTCTCGTTATCTTCTTGACTTTTTAAATGCTATTAACTCTTCTGAGTTTAGTATAGGTCTTAATGAGAGCAATCTTCCTTTTATCTTACGTGAGAGTAATTTCATCACAGTTATAATGCCGATAGTTATCTAACTTCGGCATTTTTTTAAAATAATAAAAGACATTCTTTCTTTCAAAAATTTAGCAATTTTAATCATAAAAACTTCTTTTTATATAAATTTGGATAAAATAGCTGTATTTCTGCCTTAAAGGCAATGGAGTAGTAATGAATGCAACAGAATAATCAAGATTACGGCGCAAGCAATATTAAGGTCCTCAAAGGACTAGAAGCTGTTCGTAAGCGTCCTGGTATGTACATCGGTGATACCGGACATCGTGGTCTTCACCACTTGGTCTATGAAGTTATTGATAACTCTATCGATGAGGCAATGGCTGGTTTTTGTGACACTATCACTGTAACACTGACAAAAAAAGGTTCATGTATTGTCAGTGATAACGGTCGTGGTATTCCTACTGATATGCACCCGACTGAGGGTATGAGTGCAGCTACTGTTGTTTTAACAGTACTGCATGCCGGTGGTAAGTTTGATAAAGATACTTATAAAGTCTCTGGTGGACTTCACGGTGTTGGTGTATCAGTTGTAAATGCTCTCTCATCTGATCTTCATATGACGATTTACCGTGATGGAAAAATTCATGAACAATCTTTTAAGAGAGGAATTCCTCAAGGTCCGCTTGAAGTTACAGGAACTACAAGAAAAACAGGAACAACGATTGAATTTTTTCCAGATCCCTCTATCTTTACAGAGACTGTAACATTTGAGTATGACTATCTAGCTAAAAGATTTAAAGAGCTTGCTTATCTTAATCCATTCATTACTATCAAGTTTAATGATGAGCGCAGCGGTAAAAAAGAGGTTTATCATTTTGAGGGTGGTATTGCTCAGTATGTAAAAGACATGAACAAGCGTACACCTGTTTCATCAGTATTTTCTTTCTCTGCAAAAGTAGAGGATATCGAGTTTGACATCGCTATGATGTACAATGACTCCTATGAAGAGAAACTTGCATCATTTGTAAACAACATCCGCACTCCAAACGGTGGTACACATGAAGCTGGTTTTCGTGCGGGACTTACGCGTGTTATCTCAAACTACAACTCTAAAAACGGTGCAGCAAAAGAGAAAGATGTAAAAATTTCCGGTGAAGATGTACGTGAGGGACTTATAGCCATTGTTTCATGTCGTGTACCAGAACCACAGTTTGAGGGCCAGACAAAAGGAAAACTTGGAAATACTTACGTTAAACCGCTTGTACAAAAACAGACCTATGAGATTCTCTCAAAATATTTTGAAGAGAACCCAATAGAGGCAAAAGCAATCGTTGGTAAAGCCTTAATGGCTGCTCGTGGCCGTGAAGCTGCAAAAAAAGCGCGTGAGCTCACGCGTAGAAAAGACTCTATGAGTGTCGGAACACTTCCTGGTAAGTTAGCTGATTGTCAAAGTAAAGATGCCTCTATCTGTGAACTTTATCTAGTGGAAGGGGACTCTGCAGGCGGTTCTGCAAAGATGGGACGTGACAGAGTTTTTCAAGCGATTTTACCACTAAAGGGTAAAATCTTAAATGTTGAAAAAGCACGTTTGGAGAAGATTTTAAAATCTGATGAGATTACAAATATGATTACAGCTATGGGTTGTGGAATTGGTGAAGAGTATAATGAAGATAAACTCCGTTATCACAAGATAATCATCATGACCGATGCCGATGTTGATGGATCTCACATCCAGACACTGCTGCTTACTTTCTTTTTTAGATACTTCCGCGATATCGTAGAAAAAGGGTATCTCTATCTTGCACAGCCACCACTGTACCGCTACACAAAGGGCAAGAGAAAAGAGATTTACTTTAAAGATGACAGAGCGATGAATGACTTTTTGATTGACAATGGTGTAGAGTCTTTAGAAGTCGATGGCATTGGACATGATGATTTGGTAGCATACTTTAGAATGGTTGATCATTATGCATCATCACTTGAAGCTTTAGAGCGTCGCTACTCTTTGGTAAAACTGATTCGTTATTTTGTAGAGAACCCTGACATTATCGCATTGCCTGCGCGTGAGATGTTTGAGGAGATAAAGAAGTATCTTGAATCAATCAACAATAACATTCTTACCTACACGATTGATGATGAAAAAAATGAGATTCACCTTTTTGTACAAACTGAGGGTGGTATGGAAGAGCTTCGCATTAATGATGAACTCTTTGCTGCACCACACTTTGCAGAGGCATCTTTTGTCTATAACAAGATAAAAGAGTGGGATATCAAGTTTGACAAAGATTTCATCGAAGTTCTCGAAGATATCAAAGATTATGCGAAGAAGGGTGCTTACATCCAGCGCTATAAAGGTCTTGGTGAGATGAACCCTGAACAACTCTGGGAGACTACAATGAACCCTGAAAACAGAGTACTGCTGCAAATCACAATTGATGATGCAGAAGCTGCAAGTGAAGCATTTACACTCTTTATGGGTGATGAGGTTGAACCGCGTCGTAACTATATTGAGACGCATGCAAAAGATGTAAAACACCTCGACGTATAGATGCTTTTACCTCAATTAAAAGAGCGGGAGTACCGATTTAAGCTGGCATTGCGTATCGGGCTTCCCATCTTTGCACTTTTTATTGCATTTATTTCCCATACACTCATATTAAACTACGATAATTTACAAACCTCTTTTTATATTGAAGCATTAGTGCTTATGACAGTGAGTATCTATTTTATTTTCTATCTTATTTACAATGGTTTTAATGTAAAAATTACTGATGATGTGACTAAAACATTTACACGTGAATATCTTTATGACTTTTTAAATAAAGAGCTCAAGAGTAAAAAAGAGTACACGTTGATTTTAATAAGTATAGACAATCTCACTGATATTAATGCTTTGTATGGGATAAAAAACGGTGATAAAATCTTGCGTGAGGTCTTGCAGTGGGTAGTAAAATATCTTAAAAATGAAGGGATAGAAAATTTTCCGCTAGGTCACATTAAAGGTGGTGAATTTTTGATAGGTCTTGAAGGGAATAAGGAGCGTTATAAAACACTTTTGGAGTTGATATGTCTGAAATCTAAAGATTTTAAAGTAGATGATATAGAGGTGAAAATTTCTGGTGCTATTATAGATACAAGTTATTCAAAAGAGCTTGATTATCTTATAGAAAAGCTTTTTGAACTTTTGCAAAAGAATAAAAACTCAAAAAATGAAGAGATATTTGAAGATCTCAACCCAAGTGAAATAGAATCAGCAATTATTGCAGCGATAAATAAAAAGAGCTTGGAACTCTCATATCAAAATGTTTTTGACAAAGATAAAAAGCCTCTTTTTAAAGAGTGTTTTGTCAAACTCTACTCTGAACAAGGCAAACGTTTTTATCCAAAACTCTACCTAAAAGTAATCTCAAAACTGGGTCTTGGAATCTCTTTTGATATAACTGTCTTAGAGAGTGTTTTAAAAGATGCCAAAGAGGGTGAAAAAATAGCTCTTAATATCTTTCCGACATCACTTCGAAACGAGAAATTTCTCTCACGTACAAAAGAGTTACTTTCTAACAAAAAAACAAATATAATGTTTGTCTTATCGGAGATGGAGTATTATTCTTATACAGAGCGTTATAATACAATCATTCAGTCATTAAAAAGTTACGGAGTAAAGATTGTAATAGACAGAGTTGCTTCAATACATACAAGCTTTTTATACCTGCGTGAGCTAGATATTGATATGATTCGATATGACACATACTACTCATCGTATGAAAAATTACAAAAAAATAGAGATATTTTACTTGGCTTTAATATGATGGCGCATGAAAAAGGCATACAAAGCTGGATAAAAAATATAGAAGATGAAGCAAGTTTTACAGTAGCCAAAGAGATAGGCATTGACTGTTTCCAAGGCAAATATTTATCAAAAATAGGAGAAAACGAATGAAATATGGTGAAAAAATTGTAAGTGAGTTTGATGTAGATAAAGATTTGGAAATATGGCCAAATGAGCATGAGAGAGAGTATCTCATTAAGATGACTCTTCCTGAATTTTCATGCCTATGTCCTCGTAGCGGTTATCCTGACTATGCGACGATATATCTGGAGTATACACCTGATAAATGGGTTGTAGAGTTAAAAGCAATCAAACTCTACATCAACTCTTTTAGAGACAGACACATCTCTCATGAAAACTCTGCAAATGAGATTTATGGAGTTTTGGAGAAAAAATTAAAACCGAAATATATGAAAATTGTAGCTGATTTTAATCCACGTGGGAATGTACATACCGTTATTGAGATTGACAGCTCAAAAATAAGTAAAAAATAAGTAAAAAATTATGTTTGGATCAATTCTTGGAAAAAAAAAAGAGAGTTCAGAGAAAGAAAATAGAGAACTTATAGATAAAATTGCAAAAATGAATCTTACAGAAATGCGTCAGTATGTTAACAATAAACTAGGTGATTTAGAAGTAAGTGAAGATGGTTTAAATGCAATTTTAAAAAAACTGATAGAAAAAGATGCAAAAACAGGATTCTATTTAAAAAAAGATGATATGGATTCAAAAAAGAAAAAAGCTTTTGATCTTGTATTAAGTATGGCACAAAATAGAAAAATAAATGTTCTTACAGTTGAGTATATACAGAAATTTGCAGAGACATATATAGACTTGATAAGAGCTTATGACAAAGAGTATAAAGAGATTTATGAGTCTCGTTTTCAAAATATTATTGATGTTGCTCTTGCAAATATTGCAAAACGGCTAAAACTTAAAAACAAAATGGATGTTCTTCAAGAAAATTAAGTAATTCTTCTTTTGTTTGAGTAGTATCTTGTAACTGTTTGTTATACAGAAATGTGAGTATTTTTTTGAAATTTTTGGATGGTTTATAGCCTAGTTTTATAAGATCATCACCATTAATAAGAGCTGGCAGTGCTTTTTCATATACCCCGAGTTTTCTTGCTTTTTCTTCTAAAAACAGAACTTTTTTTTCATCAGGATAAAGAGCTTTTAAATAAAGAGCGTAACGTCTTATATTTATCTTTTTAGCCAGCTTGAGAAGATTAAAATCACTGATTTGAGAAATATCAAAATGTGTAGTGAGTAGTTCTAAAACATCTTTGAGTATCTGTTTGTTATCTGTAAGTTGGAGTAAAAACTCTTGAGGTTTTTGCATATGCTGCACCAATAAAGCAAGCATAATTATAACTGTTTCATTGTAATCTTTTGTCTGATTTTTTATAGAAGAGAAGTTGTCAAGGTATTGAAGTGTTTTATCAAAGTATGTTTGTTCTAGTTGAAAAAGGATACTAAATCCAAACTCTTTTAAATTGAGTTGTTTTAATAGATAAAAAGCAGTAGAGGGTTTTTTACTTTTAAGTAGTATTTTTTTAATCTCTTCAAAAACACGCTCTTTTGGAAGCTCTTTTAATCTCTCTTCTTTGACCATACTCTGCATAAGTAAAAAGAGTTTTTTTTCTATGTGAAACTCAAATCGGCTTGCAAAACCAACAGCTCGTAAGAGACGAAGTGGATCTTCTGCAAAACGAGAGAGATCAACAGCTTTGAGACATCTTTTTTTTAAATCTTCTAATCCATGATGTGGATCAAGCAGTTTTTTCTCTATAACATCATAAGCCATAGCATTAATGGTAAAGTCACGTCTTCTAGAGGCTTCTTCAAAGCTTAGAGTGTTATCAACTGTTATAGCAAAACCTTTGTGCCCTTTTGCAATTTTATTATCTTTGCGTGGCAGCGAGAAGTCTAAATCATAACCTTTATAGTGCAACTTAAGTACAGCAAAGCTTTTACCTACACAGTTAACACTGCCAAAATTTTCTAAGATTTTTATGACTTGCGTGAGTGACGAGGCATGATAGAGCTCTATATCTATATCTTTTGAGTGAAGATGAAGAAAATAATCACGTACATATCCACCGATAATCAAAGATTTTATACCATTTTTATTAAGTTTATCAAATATTCTGTCTAAATTCTTTGGATAATCAAATTTTTTCATGCTCTTTTACTTTTTGAGAGATAAAACTCTTTTATAGAGAGTATATCATTAATTTTACACCTTTATAACATTTATTTGGGTATAATTGCGAAAAATTTTTCCGAAATTATGGAAAAAAAGCATACTTTAAGGATACACCCACAATGCAAAAGATTAGAAACATTGCAGTTATTGCACACGTTGACCACGGTAAAACTACACTGGTTGATGGACTACTAGAGCAGTCTGGTACATTTGGTTCACACGAACAACATGATGAGAGAGCTATGGATAGCAACGATTTAGAAAAAGAGCGTGGAATCACGATTTTATCTAAAAATACAGCTATTCGTTACAAAGATTACAAAATTAACATTATTGACACTCCGGGTCACGCCGACTTTGGTGGTGAGGTTGAGCGTGTACTTAAGATGGTAGATGGTGTTTTAGTACTTGTTGATGCATACGAAGGTGTTATGCCACAGACTAAGTTCGTTGTTAAAAAGATGTTAGCACTTGGTAAAAAACCAATCGTTGTTATTAACAAAATCGACAAACCTTCAGCAGAGCCAGATCGTGTTGTAGATGAGATGTTCGACCTTTTTGCAGATATGGGTGCAACAGATGAGCAACAAGATTTCCCTGTTATCTATGCAGCAGCACGTGATGGTATTGCAAAGTTAGATATGGATGAAGAGGGTGGAGATTTTCAATGTATCTTTGAAACTATCATCAACGAAGTTCCTGAGCCAGAAGGTGATGCAGAAAATCCACTTCAAGCACAGGTTTTTACACTTGACTATGATAACTATGTAGGTAAAATCGGTATCAGCCGTATCTTTAACGGTACAGTTCGCAAAGGTGACAATGTTATGCTTGCAAAAAGCGACGGTGAAATGGTTAAGGGTAAAATCTCTAAACTTATCGGATTTCACGGACTTAATCGTATGGAGATTGATGAAGCAGAAGCTGGTGATATCGTAGCGTTTGCCGGTATGGAGACTGTTGATGTAGGTGATACTATCGCTGATCCGGAAAATCCGGTTGCACTTGATCCTATGCACATTGAAGAGCCGACACTTACTGTTGTTTTCGCTGTTAATGATTCTCCACTTGCCGGTCAAGAGGGTAAACACGTAACTTCAAACAAACTCAAAGACAGACTAGAGTTTGAGATGAGAACAAACGTTGCAATGCGTCTTGAGACTGTTGGTGAGGGTAAATTCAAAGTAAGTGGTCGTGGTGAACTTCAGATTACTGTACTTGCTGAAAATATGCGTCGTGAGGGTTATGAGTTTAGTATCTCTCGTCCTGAAGTTATCGTTAAAGAGATTGAAGGTGTTAAGTGTGAACCGTTTGAGCATTTAGTAATTGATGTTCCTGAAGATCTAAGTGGTACTGTTATTGAGCGTCTTGGTAAACGTAAAGCTGAGATGAAATCTATGCTTCCAATGGGTCAAGGTTTCCAAAGAATTGAGTTTGAGATTCCTGCTCGTGCACTCATTGGTTTTAGAGGACAGTTCTTGACAGATACAAAAGGTGAGGGAGTTATGAATCACTCTTTCTTAGAATTTCGTCCATTTAGCGGTTCTGTTGAGTCTCGTCAGTATGGTGCACTTGTATCTATGGAAAATGGTGAAGCACTTGCATACTCACTCTTTAACCTTCAAGACAGAGGGGTGCTTTTCATTAAACCACAAACTAAGGTTTATGAGGGAATGATCATTGGTGAGCATTCAAAATCAAATGACTTGACAGTGAATCCTATCAAAGGAAAAGCGCAGTCAAATGTTCGTTCAAGTGGAGCTGATGAGGCTATTAAACTTGTTCCGCCACGTGATATGAGTTTAGAGCGTGCTTTAGAGTGGATTGAAGATGATGAACTTCTTGAAGTTACTCCAGAGAGCATCCGTATTCGTAAAAAATACCTTACTGAAGCAGAGCGTCGTCGTCACTCACGTAAGTCAAAATAATAATACTTTAAGAGCTGTTATATAGGCAGCTCTTGACTTTTTTTTAAATCTCACCAGAACTAGCCTTTAGTTCACTTCTTGTTTCATTGGTTATGAAATTATTTACGGTCTCTTACTTACCAGCTAGAGAGTTAGATAAGTACTTACTTACACGTTTATCAAGCCAGTAGAGTGGCTGCGTGAGCTTTTTGCTGATAAAACCGACATGTCCGCCATGCTCATAAACCTCTAGCTCTACACTTGAAGATACTTCCTCTTTGGTCGGTATGACCGCAGGGGACATAAATGGGTCATCTTTTGCATGAATGACAAGTGTTGGAGTTGTGATTTTATCTATAAATCTTTTTGCACTGCACTTTTCATAATAATCTTTTGCTGAAGCAAAGCCATTGATTTTGGCAGTATATGCTTCATCAAACTCCCAAAAACTTTGAAGCTTTTTGATATCCTTTTTTGGAAGCCCTATAAGTCTTTGCATATCATGTTTTTCATACTTTTTCTCAAGAGAAGCGCGTAAATCTTTTAAGAGGTGCTCTTGATAGATAC
>Ga0256837_1002776_pt1 | contig 10546 bp, 16 predicted proteins | sample 4562384metaG_FD_185976 | JGI IMG/M metagenome (GOLD analysis project Ga0256837, IMG submission 185976) | Hydrothermal vent microbial communities from Guaymas Basin, Mexico - 4561-384 | ecosystem: Environmental > Aquatic > Marine > Hydrothermal vents | place: Mexico: Guaymas Basin | collected... | reverse complement strand
GGGAGACACAAAAGGTGACACATTCATAAGAATATAAGATGAATCCTGATAAAATAATTCTTACAGATGTGCTTGATATAGGGATGTGTAAAGGATAATTCTAATCTGAGGGTCCACCATTCTTTAAATCACTTCAAACAACCTAATTACCGAAACAAAACACACTTTTTAAGAAATCAAAAATATCATTTTCGTCAGCTATTCGTCAGCACTTTTTGTAAAACTTTGTAAATTAAAGAAAATTTAGATATTATTCCTATACATTATAATTGGGAGAGTATGTGAAATATTATTTGTTTGTTATCACTATTATATTTATAAATGCTTGTTCTACAAATCCGCAACCGAACATAAAAGAAACTACTCCAACTAAAATACAAAAAACACTACCTAAAAATAAAAATGTTACTTCTACTCAGTCAAAACCTATTGAATCTATAAAAACTCAAAAATCATACTTACCTCAATGGATTATGCAAACAAATCCTAAAAAAGGTTATATGTGCAATATAGGTTCTTCTGTTTTAAATGATAATATGTCTATCACAAAGAAAGTAGCCACTATCCAAGCAAAAGCTAATATATCACAAGATATACAAAGTTATGTAAAAACACAATCAAAACTCCAAGAGAATTGTGTAAATGACGAATGTAAAAGTAAATTTACTTCACATACAAATATTTCATCAACTCAAATGATTAGAAATGTTAAAATTACAAACAATTTTACAGATACTAAAAAAGGAATATACTATATACAAGTATGTTCTAAATTATAAAGGTTAAGCTTTAAATGAAATTATTATTAACAACGATACTCTTCTTTACTACATTACTAAATGCACAGAACAGTTTATCAACAACTAAAACAAGTTGTATTCATCAGTCCAACTATGCGAGTAAAACTCTTGCAGAACAAAAAAAGATACTTATAGAAAAAGCTAAACAAGAGGGTTTAGAAGAACTATATGGAACACTTATAAGTAGTAGCACCGACATTAAAAATGGTAAATTAGTAAGTGATAAAATAAAATCAAGAGCGATAGGTTCAGTAAGAGTAAAAGGTAATCCAAAATTTTATAATGGAAGTAACTTTGGAGAGATTTGTAGTGATGTAAATATTTATATTACGAAGAAAGATTTTGAGAAATATCAACCAAAAAAAGTGAAGTTGCATAACTTTTGCTATAACAATCCATCTACACCAACCAATATGATTAAAACAAGAGCAAACTTCAAAGCTTACAAACAAGCTATATCAAAATTTAAACCTTCACTGAAAAACATATCTGATAAACAAGCAGAAAGTTTTGTGCATGGGTTTAGCAAGTCAAATGAAGATTTTGATTTCAACAAAGGGATTTACTGTTTTGATGCAGAAGTTACAGTTTTACCCTATGAGTTAGAACTTACAGAAATAGTTACTAAAAATAATTTTATTCGTGTGAGTAACAAACCAAGTTCAAAGCATGGGCTGAAAGTTACTTTTTATGAAAAAAATGATTTTGATTTGCAACATCCCATTTATACAACAATACTTCAAAGAAATTTATGGCTAAAAAATAGAAAGTTTTTAAATAAAAAACTACATTCTAATGCTATTTATCAAGTGAAGATAGAAGGCTTTATAATGTTTGAGAATGATATGAACTATCTAAAACTAATATCTGATGTATATTCCTCAAAAATAAAAATAGACAATAAACTAATCTTAACAGATAGAAAAAGTACAAAAAAAGTCCATTTAAAAGGGGGACAAACTTATAGATTGTCGATGTATATAAAAACATCAAATAGTTATGACATATCATTGCTTTCAAAAAGAAAGCAAAGTGATTCATATATTACAGTTGGGTTAAAAAACCTTTATCAATAAAATACAAGGAAAATAAAAATGAAAAAAATAGTTTTAGTTATGGCAATATTATTTGCTAGTTTAAACTTAAATGCTGCAAAGATGGCAGGTCCAGATGAGAATGGTAGAATTTATAATACTGCTTATTTTGATGTAATTTCTGGTGACCAACCACCCGTTTTAGATGTTATCACTTATAGTAAAAGAGTTGGTACTTTTGATTGGTCAAAACTTATGAAACAAATGGAAACATCTCAATCAAAAATAGTTAAAATTAAAATAACTGCAAGAATAGAAGTTCCACATGAGATAAAAACAGATAAAGTTTATGTTACAGAAGGGGAATTTTATAAACTTCTTAAAACTCTAAAAGACTATAGTTGGAAGACAGAATGGCACAACAAGCCAAGTTTCACATATTCCGATAGTAATCCTTTAAATATTCGTGTTCAAACTTTTTGGAATGATAAACTTCAAAGTGCCCAAGATGTTTTATTAGTGCAAACTAAGAAAGATGCTTTTGGTAATAAATATGTAGATTATAAATTAGTAATTGAATTTGCTGATTACAATAAGTATAAGAATAATGATTATATGGCTAGAACATATAAAACAGAATTTGAAAAAATTAAATTTAAAATTGCTCCAAAATCAAGAACATTTCAAAGTAAATGGGTTGAACCAAAAATCTATGTTTTAGACGAATAGTCTTTAACTTATTTAAGTAGTTGAATTCTATTTCAGCTACTTATTTAAACCAAAATAAAACTCACTCTCTACTTCAAAACGAAGCACTCTCCCAACTTTACAAATTCTTTTCTAAAAACCTAACTTTTTTTGTCTTTTATTTTTAACTGCTATATGATTGGTGTATCAAAAATAGGAAATAAAATGATACCAAGTATAAAAATAGAAAATGTTGATTTAGAAATTCAAGAATTTAACCTCCCAATAGATATGGATTTAGTAAGTGATTTTACAAAAGAAGAAGATTTTAAAATATTAGATTTAAAACATATAGATATTGAAACTATTGAAAATTTAGAAGAAAATGATATTAAAAAAATAAACTTTTTATTTGAATATGGTTTAGTTGATAACCTTGAAGATGCACTTGAAAGATATGATGAAATATATATGTATGAAAATCAAACGATGAGAGAAGTTGCATATAACTATATCCAAGAGTGTTATGGAAGTAGTATCAATAACTTACATTCGCTTATTGCTAATAATATCAATTATGAAGGTATTGCTCACGACTTGGAATAAGGTGGAGATTACTATAAAGTTGATTCAGATATTTTTGAATATCACTATTAAATTTAAGTGCTTTTCTTGGACTTATTTCTCACTATCCATTTAAAATAAACCTCAGTAGAGGTTTGATTACATTTTTATTGAAAGTATGCAGAGCAAGAGCCAAAAGGATGTGATTTACAATCACTTCTACTAAAACAATTTTCTTAACTTCATAATTTTTGTTGCACATCAGAAGTTCAACAAAATCAATAAGCTCTCAAAATCAACTTATAAGTTTTCGTTTGCATTTCACTCTATTAAATTCTTACTGATACTAAAATAAATTTAAAAATTATATTTTATTAAAAGTAGGAGAATTTAACCTTTTCATTTAAACCGAGAAACTCACAAGAGAGATATTGAAAGATTAAGAGATTAGTTTTTGAAATTCTTAAAATTAAAAAGTTAAGAAAAAAAGAACAAAACCTCAAAATCTTCAAAAAAGATATTAAATTTAAAGGACAAGAGATGATAAGAGTATATATCACAGACTTACAAGCTTACAATGAAGGACACTTAGTTGGTTCTTGGTATCAATTACCAATGAACGAGGATTTACTTGCAGAGAGTATAGAAAATGAGCTTCAAAGAGGTAAAAAAATATGTAATTCACAACATTTTCACGAAGAGATTTTTATCAGTGATTATGAATGTTTATACATTGAGATAGGAGAATATGACAATTTAGAAAAATTAAATGATATTGCTGAGAAAATGGAAGAACTTGATTCTATGGATATAAAAAAGTTTAAAGCACTGATTGCTTTTTCAACTTTTTCTTTCAAGAGTTCTATGGGAGTTTTAATGATTGATTCTCTTGTATCATAGTCATCTTTTATTTTGGAAACTAAAGCAATTATTTCTTTTTTTGAAAAATTTAAATTTATTGGTAAATTAATAATTTTTGAATTTATGAAGTGTAGAGTAGGTCGTGTATAGTTTGGCTCAGTGTCAATATACTGGTATTTCTTATAATGCTTTTCTAATATCTTTTTAAAGTCATCATCTAGCATTGATACAGGCATATCTTTAGATAATTTAATTTCATTAGAACCAATAATAAGGTAGTAAGATTCTAAACCTTTTAAAATTTTGTTAAGCAGTGCATTATTATCTTCATCATTTTCTACAATTATCTTTTCAGCTGGAAGCCTATCATTTCTTTCTTTATATATTTTTTCTTCAGCTAGATATGGTGCATTACCTCAATGGACTAGCCCTTGTAGCAAATGAAGATGGAAATATATGTGAAAAAGAGAGAGAATATCTCAGTATTCTTATAAATAGTTTTGGACTGAGTGAGGATATGCTGGAAACTTTTGTAAATTTCGCTGAGAATCCAGATGAAAAACTCATACTCGATATGATGCAGTCTTTCAATAGTAAAGATATAAAGTATAATTTTATGATAGATTGTATGATGATAGCTAATGCAAATGATGATTTTGATGAAAGTAAAGAAGCCATCATAGAAGAGTATTTTAAAATGTTAAAAATCACAGCACTTGAAGCATTTGATTTACGAGACCTATATAAAAAATTTTACACTCAAAATGGACATGCTCTTCTTAAATATTTTGGTTTAAGTAAAGATACTTCATATTCTCTTTTCAAGACAAAAGTAGAAAACTTTCAATACCTTATAGACTATTACAAGATAAATTTTGCTTATGAATTAGCTGAAGAGGTTAAAAATGAAAAAATACTAAATCCCAATAAACCCGTTAAACTAAAAAGAGATTACTATAAACATACTAACTGTGCTAGTGTGGATCTGTGTTATAGCGGTACCAGTAAAAGCACTATGACAATAAACCTATTTGGAGAACCAATAACACTTAAACCGTTAATTTCAGAACCAGAAGACATGATAGAAGCTAATTTAGATATAGACTCAGTATTAGTGGCTGTTAATAATAATGGTAAAGGATACCACCATACTGCATTCTCTAGAAGTGAGGCTAGGAAAATGGGCGTTCTAGTAGAGACTGATGAAGAAAGATGAGTTGGGTTAAAAAACACTACAAAGAAATAATAAAAAGTGTCAGGCACTATTTAATGTTTAAATTAATATTTCTCGTTTCACCTCTCTCGAGGTAGAATAAGAAATCTTGAATCAGACTTTTAACCCAAAGCCCGACGAATACGAATCTTCAATGCAAACATCTCATTCGCCATCTCATCCTCAAATGTGATACTAAGTAAGTGACTTGATAACTTCGATATTCGTTTTATAAAACTTTTGTTTATTGTGTTGTTGGAGTTGATGGGTGTATTACATAACTTTATGACTAAGTTTGCAAGGATAACTCCCTCTTCTAATTTTTTTTGAATTATTGCTCTGTAATGACTCTCTCTCTTCTCACGGGCAGTAAGTTCAGAAATCATAGTTGCATAATCGCTTAGTAAGTAGGTGGCATCTTCAAGAAGATTATCAGCATGAAGCATAAGAGATTCTACTGAGTTTTGAAAAATATTGTCATTAGAAATAGCTTCAGGTACACTATCTTTTTTATACTTTTTAAGTTGTAGTTGTGATGGTGGATTTTTGATGTTACCAAGTATCTCTTTAAAATCATTGAGTGTTTCGTTGAATCTCTTTTTATGCTCATAAAACTTGAAGTAAGCAGGCATCTCTGATGGTGTTACACTCTCCAGATATGGATAGACCTCTTGAAGTAGTTGTTTCAAGATGAGTTTACTAGGTTCTTGCCCATCATCCAAGTTACAGTACAGCACTTGAGTATCATTTATATAGATAGAAAAACTACTATCACCCAGTTTATGATCATCTCTTATGCGAATGACAGGAAGCAAAAGCGACTCACTATCAAGTAACTCTTTTCTTAGTTTTGCGATACCAGAGAGTAGATTTGACTTTTTATTATTAGCATACATAATAAGCTCATATCCTAAAAAAATATCAATAGTATCTATCTTTGCAATCTTCACATTATCCTCAGTATCAAGCAACTCTTTTGGCATATCTAGCTTTTCCATCAACTCTTCTATTTTCTCCATCTTTACATCCTTTTTTGTTTGTAAAATTGTAGCAGATAAAAACGAATTTAATTTTCGTATTCTAATAAATTATAAAAAATTTGTACAGCCCAAAAGATTATACAAAATATTCTCTATCTCAAGTATCTGCTTTGTAGAGAGTTTCAGGAGAACACCTTTCTCTTGTAATATTCGAGAGGCATCTATCATCTTTATAGCATTACATAAAACAACACTCTCTTTTTCTAGTTTTTCTTGTGCTGGTAGGTAGTAGCTAAAATCGTTTTCTCGTATCTGAGAACTAAGAGGGAGGATTACTACATCTTTATAGGGTGTTTCGTTTAACATTCTGTTTAAGAAATTATTTTGAAAGATAAGTACAGGTCTTATTTTTCCTATGTCATCACTCTTTCTATCTCCCAAATTTGCAAGGTATATTTCACCTTTTCTAATACTCTTCATCAAGACCATCCCTTAAAGTATCATCACTATTGGAAGAAGAGAGCATATTTTTATTGCGTTCTTTGAACTTTTTATACTCTATCTCTTCTATGGCATCTTGTATCATATCACGGTACTCAAAAGGGATGAAGTAGCCTTTAACTACCTTTGTTTTTTTATTGACTATTTGAGCGATGTCGTCTAAAGTGTCTATGATAGATGGCTTTTTGTTAATCTCGGCTATACCAATTTGTAGCATATCATTATCCTTTTTCTATATTGTATAATAATATTGTATCTTAAATATGATTTATTTAAGGTGAAGTAGTTGTAGAGGACTTAACGAATTAAACCCTCACCTTGTCCCAATAAACCACATATCCATAATGATGGGCTATTAGCTCCTCTAGTGTTGAGAAGAAGAGAAGCTTTTCATCACTCTTTGGTGCTATGCACTCCCAACAGAACTGATGGCAGTTGTTGAAGACTATGGAGTACTTTTTGTTTCTTCGCTCATAATCTTCATAAAACTCTATCGCTTTTTTTGCAACTCTTTTTTTAGCAAGAGGTGTGCCTGTATTATCACAAGCTATTTGAATGTTGAAGTTCACTCCTCTTGCATGGAGTTCGTTATCTCCTCTCATAAACTCCTCTAGTGTTACTTTTTTTAGGGCATCATTTCCATGCTGTTCTATCACATAACCACCACCCACATATATACCCGTATGATCTATAACTCCAAGTGCCAAACCCACTGCTAAGAGAGAACCTTTTTTTGGTTTTACCTCCCATACTGCTAAATAGAGTTGGCTTCGCTCTTTAGCAACAAGAGGTTTATCCTTTTCTATCTTTTGAGGGGTATCTTCACTCCCTCTTTTCATCTCCTCTACTATCTTTTTCATAATACTCTGTGTAGTGAACATCTTTCTAAACTCTTGCATATTTTTTTACCTTTTTATCATACTTTTTTGCTTTTTTCAAGACTTTTTCACAAAGCCTTTGTGCTTTGTTTTCAAGTCTTCGTATATCTTCGCTCACTTGCATAGTATCAACTGACATTTGTTTAACATTTAATTCACCGATTTCAAGCATAACTACAGCTAGTATAATTTGTAAAAATGTTTGGTCAAGTTTTAAAAGAAGATTTTGGACTTCATAGACAAGATTAAAAACCTTTTGAGCTTCAGTTATCTTTGTCTGTAAGGCTTGGAGTTTTTCATAGTTAGAAGTCTCTGTTTTTCCCTCTGCTTCAAGAGTCTTAAGTAACTCTAGCAAAGGTTCACTCGCTTCAAACTCCACATAAGATGAAAAGTGATCTTCAAATATACAAAGAAAATCACTCAATTTCCCTTTTTCATTATCACCCACTCTATACTCTTTTATACCAAAGCCTTCCTCTTTGACTATATGTACAAGGTCTTTAAAGCCAGACAGAAGTATATCTCCCAAATCATCTGCATCTTTTACACTATCGGTATTGTTCTTATAATGCACATGATAATCGTTAAGAAAGGGTAGATGCTTCACTAAAAATTTAGAGAGTTTTTTAGAGTGTTCATACTCTAACTGTTTGTTAATACTATCTTCAAACTCTTGGATTTGTTCCATTTGTTTCTCCTCTTGTTTTATGAGGAAAATTGTAGCAGGATAAAGCGAAAAGAAATTTCGCTTTTATATAGAAAGGTACTCGTTTAAAACAGCGTGCAATTTCCCTCTAAGCTCTTTATCATCAACTATCTCTATATAGGGAAGCCATTTTTGCACAAATGTTAAAACTTCTACATCGTTATAATAGTACATATCTACAAGAAGAGTATCTTTTTTCGTTTTTACAATTTTAAATGCTGATGATACTCTCCTCTGCATATATCGCATAGCTTCAGCTCTTACTTTTAACTGTACAGTTTTTTGCTCATTGTTAAACCATGGGGAGTATAGCTCTTGTGAAAGTTTTGAGAGTTCTTCTATCTTTTTTGTAGAGAGGCAACTCTCATCCTTGGAGACTATAAGGTCTTGGATATTATTGAAGTAAAATGTTTTTACTTTGTCAGATTCAAGGTCATAGCCCATAAGATACCAGTACCCTAAGATATTGGTATTTTTAAGAGGAAAAATATTTTTTATGGATGTTTCGTTTTGGGTGTTTTTATATTTGAAGTGGATAGCTTTTTGGTTTATGATAGCATCTGTTATCTGATTAAAATAGGTTTCATTTTCTATACTCTGAAAATCAATATCGAACAAAAAAGCATCTACCTGTTTAGGTATCTCTTTGAAGTTTTCTAAGACACTATCATGTACAAGAGGAAGAGCATTTTTATAGAGAGAAATCATAAGAGCCGTACTCATCTGTACTCTTTCACTCTCCTCTATATGTCTATAATTTTCTGCAAAGAAGTAGTGCTTTTTCTCATTTTTAAGCCCATACTCTTCTTTGAGTTTTTTAAGATACCCTTGTATAGTTCTAGGAGTAAGCACAAACTTTTCACTCAACTCTTTAGTAGTATACTTACCTCCTAACTGGAGGTATTTATAGAGTTTAGTTATGTTTGATTCTTGTAGCATTTTTATCTTCCCTTTTTATTATGGTGAATAAAATATATATATTAAGCTGCTTGAAGTCCAAACTCAACCTGAAACTGTGTAGCTTTCACTTCTGGTACTAATGAGTTTTTTTCTTTATGTAGTGAAACTATACCATATCTCTCTAGTGTCTCAAGTGTACGAGATAGATTTGATAGACTCAAACCAAACCTTTGGTCCATCTGATTTAGGCTTGTGAACCCCCTCCTTTTTACAATATTGATAGTTCGTTGTCGGTAGAGTTCTTTTGACATAATGCCAAAAAGGGAATAAAAAAGCTGATTATAAAATTTCTAGTGGTGTTACAGTTCTTCTTTCATGTGCCTAGGTAAAAATATGCCTTTAATACAATTGGGGTTAAGAATGGCAATTTGTATATGATTTTCAGCCTTAAAGCTTGCATTTGGATATAGGAGTTCCCCTTCCCAAAAAGCTGCTCTTACTGAGTCAAACTTAACACCTTCATCTTCAGCGAGTTTATGTGCATATCTAATTACAGCACAATCGAGTTCTCGTTTCTTAAAATCAAAATCATCTTTTCCAAAACTTGTATTTATAGGAAGCTCTTCCCCATCTTCTATTAATGATTTCTCAAATTCTTCATATGCAAATTTTAAAAAATCTAAGTTCTTCTGTTCAAGCAAGTCGAAACAATTACCTAAATCTAAGACTGCTCCCAACACAAAAGGAGTTTTAATCTTTGAAGTTGATCTTTTTGAATCTAATAGTGCATATTTTTCAGCTCGTTCAAAATTATTTTCCCAAAAATAAACACCTGCACCAAGCCAGTCAAACTTATTATCACTTGGTTTAAAATCTATTTCTTGATTTAGTATTTTAAGAGCAATATTTTTATCTAATCCATGAAATCCGTAAACAAAAGATGGCTTTTTAGAATACACTAGCTAACTCTTCTCTCTTTACTTTTATTTACTGTTTGTTCTGAAAAATATCTAGAATCATAAACACCATCTGAATCTAAAATACGGGCTTGAATAAGTAGTTTCCTTCTATCTTGTTGTGTTCTTTTACTTGCAGAAATTTTTGCTTTTTCCATTAATTCAGTGATTGACATAATGACTCCTTTTTTCAGTATTATAAAATAACTTATGTTGCATTATACCATTTTTTTAATTTAATTCTACACTATTTTTTTCATTTTATCTTTATTTAGTACCTAATAATTTTGCAGAAATATCATTTGTATTCCTTGTTGCTGTCTCTCTCTGCAATGATAAATACTTTTTCAAAGTTGAACTATCATTATGACCAAGCAATGCCGTTAAATCCCCAAGACTAGCTCCCATCGCACTTAATGCACTAACAGATAGATTTCTCATCCAGTGAAAAGTAAACTCCTCTATT
>Ga0256837_1002773_pt1 | contig 10555 bp, 10 predicted proteins | sample 4562384metaG_FD_185976 | JGI IMG/M metagenome (GOLD analysis project Ga0256837, IMG submission 185976) | Hydrothermal vent microbial communities from Guaymas Basin, Mexico - 4561-384 | ecosystem: Environmental > Aquatic > Marine > Hydrothermal vents | place: Mexico: Guaymas Basin | collected... | reverse complement strand
TCAATGTAATTCTTCTATCTGTTGAAATTTCAGGTGTAATATCTAACAATACTCCAGCAAATACAGAGCGTGGGTCTTCAGTAGAATTTTGAGTACCTGTTCCTCCATCCGTTAAAGTTGATGTAGTTGTTATTTTATAAAAATAATCTGTACCAACTGTTATTAATGCTGGTTGATTGTTTAAAGTTAAAACTTTTGGGTTAGAGATAGCACTAACATCACCTTGTGTTTTAAGAAATTTCATCACTTCATTTAAAGCACCACCTGTTGATACTGTTAAAACTTTAGAAGTAACAGATGCCCCACTAAGAATATTCTCTGGTATAGTTTTAGTAGTATCTATTGCATTACTAAATGATGCTCCATAAGCTACATTTTGTAAAGCATAAAGTTGCTTCCAATCTATACCGGTTGTCTGACCTTCACTCATAGTAACAGTTAATAATTGAACATCAATTAGAACTTGTAACTGTACTTTACTCTGAAGCATTTTTAAGTATTTTTCAAGTCTTTTCATCTGTTTTTGAGTAGCAGTAACTGTTATAAGACCAGCATTTTTATTTACAATTGGAGCATCAGCTATATATTCATCTTGAGGTCTATTTAAAACACCCTGTAATTCTAAGTCTAATTCTTCCCAAAATTTAACTTCATCAGTAGTCTCAATTTTAATACCAGAATCGGCATTAGAACTACTACCACCATCACTAGAACTTGATGAACTAAGTGTTACATCTGTACTACCAACACCTTTCCTTTGAGATAAAAGATAATCTATCTCAAAAACTTTAGTTGTCAAGTAAGATATTTCCAATACATTATTTTCTAATTTATAAGATAGATTATTATTCACTAAAATAATATTAAAAACTTCATCTATAGTTAAGTCTTTAATATGTGTTTTATTTAATGTTTTATTTAAATATTTTTGTGCTTGTGGGTCTGTTATAACAATGCTATATTCACATGTATCACTTAATTGCTCTACAAAATCCATAACCTTAGTATTTTGTGTAGAACTAATATTAAAAAGTTCAAAGCTACAATCTGCTTCAGCATTAATTGAGATTATAGATGTTAATAAGATTCCATAAAGGAATGATTTTAATGTTTTCATATGTTTCCGCCTAATTTTTAAATTTTAAATTTGTATTTTGATTATCCGTAGATAAAACAATTCTTTCTTTTTTATATACTAAAATCACTAAACTTGATTTAATATCAATTACTTTATATCGACCAATTTTATCATTTAATTTATACCATTTTCCATTGATTAATACAGATTGATTCATAATTGCTTGTAATATCAACTTGACTTTTGGCTCAATATTTTTTGAAGACAATTCAAGTTCAGGTAAATCTTTTTTTATAAGTACTGTAGATTTTCTACCATTTTTATCTATCTTTTCTACTGTTTTATAAATAATAAAAGGGTCTTTTAAAGATAAAATATCTGATTTACTAACACCTATTCTTTTAGGTTTAATAGCTGCTACTTGTTCATCAACCCAAGAAAGTTCATTTGCCTCAAGATTAATAATAGAGATAAATAAATATAATAATAAATATTTCATTAGTCTGTAATCCCCCAAACCGAAATTTTGAACTCAGCGTTAAGTTTATTATTTACATCATGTGTTATCTCTAATGAGTGTAAATCAACAACTAAATTGCTTTGCTCTATAGAATTCATAAAATTTAAAAGATTTTTATAGTCAGAAGATACATTTAAACTAATATTTAAAATATGCCCAAATGAACTATCTGTATTTCCAAAACTATTTTCAAAATCTAATATTTTTATATGATTCTCTTTAGCATTAATAGATATAGAATGTAAATATTTTCCCCATGCTTTTTTATCATACTTAAGTTCAGCTATAGATTTAATCTTTTCATTAATATAATCATTATTTTCTTTAAATGATTTTGCTCCATTTTTAGCTTTTTGAATAGCTTGATTTAATCTTTGTATATCAATCTTAGGATTTTGTTGCATATATAATTTATCAGAAGATATTTTTTTTTCTACAGCAACAACATTTTTTTTAATTTTATTAAAACTCTTTTCAGAATCTTCCCATAATAAAAGATATGAAAAAGCAAAAATAACACCAAAAATCAGTACATATGTCATATATACCTCATTTTGTTCTTTCTCTTTAAATGAATTATCAATATTTAATAAAAATTCTTCTACTTTTGCTTTCATTATAAACTCACTTCTAAGGAACTTGTATACTCTTTAGTTTTCTCATCATAAATTATATTTTCTACAATAAAATTATATTTTAAATTATATTTTTTAGTTAAATATTCAACTAATTTAGTAATTTTTTTATCACTACTAGATAGTAAATTAAAAATAAATTTCTTTTTATCAGATTCTTCAAGATAAGTAATGGAGTTTAATCTAACTTGATGTATATTAAAGTCATTAGTGAACATTGTCATTAACTTAGCTTTCATAGGGTAATCTACTTTAACTTTATGAATCTTAACTAAAGTATTTTTTTTCTTTAAATACGATGTTTCTTCTTTCTTTAATTTTGCTATCTCCACTAATCTTTGTGCTTTCTTAGCATCTATAATTTTCTTTCTAGCATCTTTTTCTCTATGTAATTCAGAATATTCATTTTTAAGTAAAGAATGATGTAAATTTTCAGCATAAGATAAAGACCAATAAAAAACTGGATATGAAAATGCTATAACAATAGAAGCTACTGTTAATAGAATCATTTTACCACTTTCTCTTTTTATAAATTTTGGAGGACGATGAAATGTAGTAAAATTTATATCGTATTTTTCATCTTCAGGCATTAATGCATAAACTTGCATTAAAGAATGTAATTGATTTATATATACTTGATTTGTATTAAATCCATAATTAAAATCAAAATCTTTACTTTCAATATTTAATTCAAATTCTGCCATTTCATGAAGTTTTGTGGCAAAAAAGATTTGAGCACCAATATAAATAGTATCAATTTGTTCTAAATCAAATGCTCTTTTTATATATAAAATCACATCATTAATTGTAGAAAAAATCTCTTTATAAAGTTTAAACATATAGTCTTTATAATCACTATCTGTCTCTTTTAAACTTTGAGTTGAAATAAATTTTACAAACTCTTTATATTCTAATCTTTCACCATATAGTTCACAGAATCTTTCATGCATTGCTGATAAAGAAAAATTTAATGATTTTGTATATATAAACTCTTTATCTTTATATACAGCTATAAAAGCATCATCTTCTTCAAAATATATAAAACAATGCGTACCATCATCTAATAATTCTTTTGTATAAATTGATTTAATCAATAATGGAGCTGGAATGATACAATCAAGATAATTTATTCTGCTTATTGTACTAGCAAAAGTTTCTGAGATAGTTAAAGGGTCAACAATAAAAAGATTAAATTCTCTTTCATCTCCAACATTTTCAAAAACTTCAATATATCTTATCTGATATTCTATTGCTTGGTCTAATGCTAGTTCATCATAAACCTTACTGATAATAGCATCTTCTATATCTTCATCAGAAATATTTCTACTTATAGATATATGGGTAGTGATAGAATCTTTTGTATTTAAGTAAGATATAGCATATTGTTCTTTTTTATATTCTGGAGAAGTTGTAAGGTCAAGAGTCTTTAAATCACTAACAACATATCTATGATTGTATGAGTTAACTGATAATACATTTAAAAAAGACCCTTCTTGATTTTTACTCATTTAACTTTACCCTCCATTATTTTATATTCTTAAATCGGCATAAATAAAAAAAACTATAATTTTTTATATATTATATTAGATTTTATAAAAATTATACTTTATACTTACTGAATATAATTAGATATTATTTCTCAGTTATAATACTTATAGTATTTTTTTTATCTATTTTAAGCATAAGAACTTTTTCACCTATAAATGAAAAACTATCCGATTTATATAATTCTTTAAAACTTACTTTATATATATTTTTACTATTAGGGTAAGGGACTACATCAATATTTTTAAATACAATAGTTTTATATTCATTTTTACTAAAAAGTCTTTTTTTATATCTTTTAAAATTGTCTATACCTACACCATCTACCCTTTTAAACTCATTTGAATAAAATGATATATATTTATCTAAATCATTATTTATCCAAGCATATCTCCACATATAAATTTGTGCTAAAATATTAGAAAGCTTTTTTTTAGAAGTAAGATTTTCTATTTTCTCTTCATCTATTATAAGTAATGTTTTCTCAAAATTTATCGTTTTATCTAATTTTTTAATATCATCATTATCAATAGCTATACAACCTTTAGTAAAACTATCTCTCTCTTCATCTTCAGGTAAACCATGTATCCAAATTCCTGAACCATTTTTATTTTTATATTTATCATAAACATTTGGATATGAAGTAACAAATGCTAATGGTCCATAAAAAGAATCCAATTTAACTATCTTTTTTGTTAAGTGATATATACCAAGTGGAGTCCTTAAATCACCCTCTTCTTGTTTATCACCTTTAAGTTTTCCAGTAAAAGCATTATACTCAGTATTTAATTTAAATTTATTATTATTATCTTTTTTATATAACTTTATTTTTGAAGCATTTGTATTACAAATAAGGATAGAGCTAGATGATTCTATGTATCCAAAACTTGTATCTTTATCTTTTAAGTACTCTTTCCAATAATCTAATTTTGTTAATTCATAATCAAATTTTTTCTGAAGACTTTTAATACCATTTATCCTATATTCAGTTAAATCATTGTTAGCAAACAATGAAACTGAAAAAATTAAAAATAAATATACAAAAAATTTCACGACTTATATCCTATCTCTTCTAAAAATGCTTTATCTTTTGTCCAACCTTTTTTTACACTTACTTGTAAATTAAGATAAGCTTTTTTTGTACTTAGTCTTTCTATTTTTTCTCTAGCAGATTTACCGATTCTTTTAATAGATTCACCACCTTTACCAATGATAATTCCCTTTTGAGATTCTTTTTCTATAATAATAGTCGCATATATTTTATCTAGTTTATCATCCTCTTCAATAGAATCTATAATAACATCAGCTTCATAAGGAACTTCATCACTTACATTTTCAAAGATTCCTTCACGGATAAAACCAGCATAAATATCTCTAACTAATTCACTTGTCAAATCTTCAGGGTCAAAAAGAAAAGGTGAATCTGGAAGATTTTTGCTAATAACCTTAAGTAAATCTTCATGCCCTACTTTTCTAGGAATTGCTACTGGTATTAGTGCTTCAAAATGCTCTGCATATTGATTATATGAAGCTATTTTTTTAAACAATTTATCTTGTTTTACTTGGTCAATTTTACTTAAAACTATGATATGTTTTACTTTTCCATTATTAAGTTTTAAAAACTTCTCATAATGTTCTACAGAATCTGTAACAGGAGCTAAATAAACAATTAAGTCACAATCACCCATGGCTTTTAAAGCTTCATCAAGCATAAACTGATTTAACACTTTTTCTCTCTCGTGAAGCCCTGGAGTATCCACAAAAATAATTTGAGTATCTTCATACATAACTATCGCATTTGATCTTCTTCTTGTTGCATTGGCTTTTTGAGAAACCATAGCAATTTTTTCACCTAATAGTGAATTCATTAATGTACTTTTTCCAGCATTTGGGCGACCGATAAGGGAAACGAAACCAGCTTTTGTCATAGGTTATACCTTTGTTTGATTCTTAGAATCTAAGTTTTATAATATATATCTTGATAAGTCATCATCTTCAACAACCATATCTAATTTTTCATGCACTAATTCAGCAGTTATCTTAAACTCTTTACCAGCATACTCATCCGCATCGAAACTAACCTCTTCTAACACTTTTTCTAAAACTGTATGAAGTCTTCTAGCACCAATATCTTCTGTTAACTCATTAGCACGATGAGATAATTTAGCTATTGATTTAACAGCTTCATCCTCAAAAATAAGAGTCATACCCTCAACACTTAAAAGTGCTTCGTATTGTTTAAGTAAAGAGTTTTCAGTTTGAGTAAGAATCTGGTAAAGTGTATCTTCTGTTAAAGATTCTAATTCAACTCTAAGTGGAAATCTACCTTGAAGTTCAGGAATTAAATCACTCGGTTTAGTTAAATGAAATGCTCCAGCAGCAATAAAAAGGATATGGTCAGTATTTATAACACCATATTTAGTCGTTACACTACTACCCTCTACAATAGGAAGTAAATCTCTTTGAACACCCTCTTTACTTGGGTCATTTCTACCTTGAGATTTTGAACTAATAGCGATTTTATCTATCTCATCTAAAAAGATAATTCCACCATCTTCTGCTCTTCTTAGAGCTTCAGCATTTATAGCAGTCATATCTAAAAGTTTTGATGAAGCTTCAAGTTTTAAAAGTGATTTAGCATCTTTAACTGTAACCTCTTTTTTCTTATCCTCTTTACTCATTGTTTCAAAAATTTTAGAAAAGCTCTCTTGAACTTTTGCCATTTCTGGTGGTAAGTTAGTATCATTAAATTCAATATTTACTTTATCAAATTCAATCTCAATAATCTTATCATCCATCTCACCATTGATAACTCTCTCTTCCATTTTAATAAGAAGTCGTTGATAATCATCTTTTTTACTCTCACTAGCAGATTCTGGAAGTGGTGGTAAAAGTTTTTCAACTATTTTATTTATAACATAGTTATCAATCTTACTTAGGTTTTTTTCCTCTTGTTCAGCTTTTACTATAGAGATAGAATTTACAACTAAATCACGAATCATAGATTCAACATCACGACCCACAAAACCAACTTCAGTATATTTAGAAGCTTCAACCTTTATAAAAGGAACTTTCATCATCTTAGCTAAACGGCGAGAGATCTCTGTTTTACCAACACCTGTAGAACCAATCATAAGTATGTTTTTAGGCATAATCTCATCTTGAAGCTCTTGAGATAACTTCATTCTTCTATATCTTGTTCTTAAAGCAAGTGCAATAGTCTTTTTAGCATCTTTTTGAGATATAACATACTTATCTAAATAAGTAACAATCTCTTTTGGTGTTAAATCCATTATTTACCCTCTTCTAAAGTAAGTGTTTTAATATTATGATTTGTATAGATACATAAATCTGCTGCTACAGTTAAACTCTCTTTAACAAGCTCTTCCTCATCAAGTTGAGTATGTTTTTTTAATGCTCTTGCTGCTGATATAGCATAGTTCCCACCACTTCCGATAGAAGCAATTTGCCCATCTTCTGGCTCAACAACATCACCATTTCCAGTTAATATAAAAATATGATCATTATTTAAAACTATCATCATAGCTTCTAAACGGCGAAGAACTTTATCTTTTCTCCAAGCTTTAGAAAACTCAACTACAGATTTTAAAATATCACCTTTTTTATCTTCTAAAAACTCTTCAAACATATCAAAAAGGTTAAAAGCATCTGCTGTACTACCAGCAAACCCAGCAAGAATCTTACCTTTTCCAAGTGTACGAATTTTTGTAGCATTACCTTTTAGAACTGAATCTCCAAAAGTAACTTGACCATCTCCACCAATTACAGCTTTATTTTTGCCTTTATAAGCAAGTATCGTTGTAGCATCAAACATTATAAGCCCTATTCTCCTTGAACATCCACATGAAGTGTAGCATGTAAACCATGACCTAATTTAAAATCTAAATCATGCTCACCAATAGTTTTGATAGATGATTTTTCATTAATATGTTTTTTATCAATCTCAATATTATGTTGTGCTTTAAGTGCTTCAGCTATCTCTTCTTTAGTTACAGCACCAAAAAGATGACCATTTTGACCAAGTTTTTTAGTGATAATAATTTCTGCTTTATCTAATTGTTTAGCTATCTCTTTAAGAGCATTAACCTCTTTTTCAAGATTCTCAGCAACAATTAACTCATCTTGAGCATGTTGAGCTAAAATTTCAGCAGTTGCATGTCTAGCAAAACCCTTACCTATAAGAAAGTTTTTTCCATAACCATCTTTTACCTCTTTAACTTCGCCTTTTTTACCTAAACTTTTAACATCTTTTATTAATAATACTTTCATCTTTTTTCCTAATTTTAATTTTATAAGTTGTTGAGATTACTATCTCTCTTTTTCCCCACCATAAGAAACAATACCATGAGTTAAATTACCTATTTTACTATAACCCATACTTGGTAATAATCTAGCTACATGAGCAGAACGACTACCTACATGACAATATAAAATAATATTTTCATCTTTTTCTAATTTAGCTTCTTCTATAGCTTGGTAAAAACTACTTGTTGGAACTAATTTATCAGCACCTTTGATGTGACCCATTTGCCACTCCATATCCTCACGAACATCAACAAGTGTGAATTTAACCATGCCAAGTTCTCTAGCCTCTAAAAGTGCTACTAACTCATCACCATCTAATTCAGCTTGATTTACAAGTTGCTCACACTCATCTTTAGTTAAACCACGAGAATGTGTATGAACTACCTCTTCCATACCAAGTTCAACTCTTTTAGTAGCAGCAAATTCTGGTGTACAGAAGATTCCACAGTGACAAGCACCAGTTTCAGGAATCTCTTTTTCAATAGCTGGTTTACAAGGGCAAGTTCTATTGTCAACACTTTGAGGCTTACCATCAACCTCTTCAACCATAAAACATGGACAAAAAAGTTTGTTATACATCATTTTATTACGAGCAAGTCCCATTTGAACTCCCTCATTTACTTCCTCTTGAGGGTTATATACCCAACCACGAGATTCACAAACTTTATCTGTAAACTTGATTGTTTTTTCCATTCTTTCCTGAAATTCAGGTGAGTTCATATCAATTTTAATCATTATTTATGACCTCTTTTTTTACCAGCAATGATTCTTCTAAGTGCATTTAATCTAATGAAACCTTCTGCATCTTTTTGATTATAAACTTCATCTTCTTCAAATGTTGAGTGTTCTTCAGAATATAGTGACATATCAGATTCACGACCAACAACCTCAACATTACCTTTGTAAAGTTTTAGTTTTACAGTTCCTTGAACATATTTTTGAGTTATATCGATAGATGCTTGCATCATTTCACGCTCTGGAGAGAACCAAAAACCATTATAAATTAACTCAGCATATTTAGCTATCATCCCATCTTTAAGGTGAGCTTCTTCTCTATCTAAACATATAGATTCAATAGCACGGTGAGCTTTTAACATTATAGTTCCACCTGGTGTTTCATAACATCCACGAGCTTTCATACCAACAAAACGGTTTTCAACTATGTCAATTCTTCCGATTCCGTGTTTATTTCCATACTCATTTAATGTTCTAAGCATTGTTGCTGGAGATAACTCTTTACCATTAAGTGTTACAGGGTCACCATTTTTATAACCTATAGTGATATATTCTTTCTCATCAGGAGCATTTTCAGGAGAGTTACTCCATAACCACATAGATTCTTCTGGTTCATTCATAGGATTTTCTAAGTGAAGACCTTCATAAGAGATATGAAGTAAATTAGCATCCATTGAGTATGGACTTACAGTTGGATTACCATCTTTATCAACATGTTTTTGATCAATATTAATTCCATGCTCTCTAGCATAAGACAATAGCTTCTCTCTAGAGTTTAAATCCCACTCTCTCCACGGAGCAATTACAGTAATGTCTGGATTAAGACCTAAATAACCGAGTTCAAATCTAACTTGATCATTACCCTTACCAGTAGCACCATGACTTACAGCATCAGCACCCATTTTTTCTGCTATCTCTATCTGCTTTTTAGCTATAAGTGGTCTAGCGATAGAAGTACCAAGTAAGTATTCACCCTCATAAATAGCATTTGCTCTAAACATAGGAAATACATAATCTTTTACAAACTCTTCTTGAATATCAAGAATAAAAATATTTTCAGGTTTTATACCATTATCTAAAGCTTTTTGACGAGCAGGTTCAACCTCTTCACCTTGACCTAAGTCAGCAGTAAAGGTAATAACCTCAGCCTTATATTCTTCTTGTAACCATTTTAAGATGATACTTGTATCAAGTCCACCAGAATATGCTAATACTACTTTTTTAACTTCTTTTTTCATGTAAAAAAACCTTTAGTAAAATAATTACCTTTATTATATCAAAAAATAAGTGAGGATTATCTTATAGTAATTAATTATAAATTAAAATTCTAAAAAGATACGACAGAGAAAGTATAATTATTCAAAAGAGCTTATTTTTACCCTTTTGAATCAAAAAGTGTTCCTGTCACCTCTTGCATTTTTGGGAGAAAAGATGCTGCTTGTTCTGCTGGAAATCTTCTAATCATTTTACTTGTTTCAGATTCTACAACTGATACATAAAATATATCATCCAAATCTACACCAAATTTTAAATTTGTACTCATCGGTGCCATAGCCTTATTTAACTCAGCTACTAAATCTTCAACATCCTCTTTTGAGTTTATTTTAATTGAAGTATCTATATTAGACTCTTGAATCTCTTTTACAAGATCTACTTTAGGGGTTTGCTTAACACTATTATCTTTTCCCCTATGAGTTTCACTAACATTCATTTGAG
>Ga0256837_1002772_pt1 | contig 10557 bp, 8 predicted proteins | sample 4562384metaG_FD_185976 | JGI IMG/M metagenome (GOLD analysis project Ga0256837, IMG submission 185976) | Hydrothermal vent microbial communities from Guaymas Basin, Mexico - 4561-384 | ecosystem: Environmental > Aquatic > Marine > Hydrothermal vents | place: Mexico: Guaymas Basin | collected... | reverse complement strand
ATATAAAGAGCCATAGCATGCCAGATAAAATAGCTCCACATGTAGACATTAACAAAAAAGTTAGATACATAAAAAGCCAAAACTAGCGAGATTAGTGAAGTTATAGCACTTATCATGAGTATGTTTGTATTTATAACTCTTGAGCGGTTAGCAACTCTGATAAATATAGCATTTAGAGTTAGTAAAACCATCATCACAAAAAAGATTTGAGTATGCCAAAACTCTAAAAATCCTGCTTCATTTATAGGATCTATATACTCTTCTTCATTTCCAAAAAGTGTTGTTGTGATTGTGTCTACACTTAATCCAAAGCTAGAGTTCATAACTAAAATATCTGATACAAGATAAAGAAGTATAAAAACTAAGAATCCCTTTAGAACAAGGCTCATAGCTGAGTCTTTTTGTATATTTTTAACTAGTGTAAATTTCACTATTTACCTTTTAATACTTCATCATAAAATGCAAAGGCAATTCTTGAACCATCTACTATGCTTCTAGCGCTTAATGTTGCACCTGTAATAGTTGGAATATCTTTGTTTAGTCTAAGTTTTTTAGTAGTTGGAACCTCTTTAAATTGTTCTTGCCAAGTTTTTGATGGTATATACTCCATTGGCTCATTAAAGGCAATAATCTCCATAGACTTTAAAATACCATCTTTACTTATCATATAAAGAACCACTGCATTTTTTGAACGAACTTTTCTATTTACTATGATTCCATAACCAATCACTTCTTTGTTCTTTATGGCTTTAAATGTTTTAAATATCTTACTTTTTAGCTTGACTTTTGCTACTGTTTGTACATTTTTTGCTTGTACATTTTTAAGGAGAATATTTTTTTTGACTATTTTAGTTTTATCACCAAAATTTGATTTCATTGCATCAAAGGGTGAGATGAGAATTTTAGCATTTAACTGTGTAATGCTTAAAAATAGTAGTAATATTATGAAGTGTTTCATGTGTGCAACTCTTTTATTTTTTATGGATTGTATATAATAATCTTTTTTTTGTCAATAATTTATATCAAGTGTCTACATGTAGACACTTATAATATATTAAAATACAAAACCAATAGAGGCACTTATGATGTCTGTATCTGGTGTACTTTCATGTTTGTCTTGCATAACATAGTCAAGTTTTAGTACAACTTGCTCATGTGGAAAGTAGTTTACACCAACAGTAACACTATCTAGTGAGTCTGTTGATGAACCATCAAGTAATTCATCTCTAGGGCTAATTGATTCATATTGAACAAATACTGGAAGTTTATCAGTTGTTGAATTTGTTAGTGTTAGTAAATCAAAACCAACATTTATAAAACCACCTTTAGCATCAGTTGCTTCTGAGTTACCACTAATGTTTTGAGCAGCTTTTGCTGCATTATCCTCACGAGTAGACATAGTGTAAACACCATATGTTCTAAATCCACCAATTTTATAATCAGTATGTACATCAAACATATTTACATCAGAATCGGTATAAGCTGAAGCACCTATAAGTAAACCATTTGTACCAGTGTAGTCAAGTCTAGTTGTTATACCAAAGCTTGGATCAGTATTTTCAAATGAACCACCACGACCTGATCTTAGCCATTTATCACCTTTTTTTGATGAATCTATACCAGTAGTTCCGGCAATCTTATAGTTAAAACCTTCTGTAACTTCACCAAATATCATTGCACCACTCTCGTGCCAAGTTGATGGAATTAGGTATTTAGAAGTATTTGGTCTTTGTACTGTATTAAATAGAGTAGGTTCATGTCTTTCATTTATTAAACCCATTGGCATTAGCATATGTCCAAGTCTTACATTGAAGTTTTTGTTTATTAAGAAGTCAAGGTACATAAACTCAACTATAACTTCTCCACCATCTCCAGCTTCAACTCCACCATGCTCAAACTCTAACTCAACATTTAAAATGATGTTATCTGAAAATTTATAACCAATATATGGAACAAACCTATATACATCTACTTTATTTGTGTATTCATCACTACCTTGTGGTTCAGAATAATGAGAATAATACATCTCACCATAACCACCAATACTTAGCGGAGATTTAGAATAGTAAACTTTTGAAGCAGCAGCTCCTAGTCCAGCAAATGATTTTTCTATATCAACTTTAGTGTAGTTAAAACCAGTTTTTAAATCACTTGTTTCATCTATAAGTGCCTGTGTTTGTTCATCTTGTTCTTGAGATTTTTGCATAAGCATTTTAACTTGCTTTTTAAGCTCATTAATTTCAGAAGTGTTATCTGCAAAAGCTGTTGTTGACACCAAAAGTGCAGCGACTGTACTTAGTACTAATTTATTTTTAATTGAATTCATTTTATTCCCTTAGTTTTGATTATGATAAACGATATCATAATGATTTGATGTCGAAAGTTTATAATAAAAATCTTAAAATTAGTTTAAAATGATAATTAATATCAATAAGTTTAGAATCGTAAATATTAATACTTTATTAGTTATAATAAATAAAATAAATTTAATGAAGAGAAATATGAGAGAATTTTTTAATAGAGTAGAAGATAATGAGTTAGTTAAGATAGAGGTTGATTTAGCAGCCAAAGATTTTCAGGATACGCATCCATGGTTATTTAGTATATTTATAAAATATGATGCTTTTGAAGATACAGATGAAAAAGTAGCTGAGTTTTTTGAACTAAAAGAGCAAGTGATTATGTCACTAGAGTATAAGGACTCTGCTTATTATATTGGAAATAGAATCATAGATAACTGGAGTGAAATTTATTTCTGCGCTGAGGATTCAAAAGGTTTAGAAGCTATAGCAAATAGTGTTTTAAAATCAAGTGGATACGTATTTGAGTGTAATGTAGTGAAAGATGCTAAGTGGGAATTTTATGATTTTAATATCTATCCAACAGATTTAGAGATGTGTTTGATGCAGAGCTTTAAAATAACAGAGCTTTTAGAAGAGGAGGGTGATAATCTTTCTACATGTAGAGAAGTAGAACATTATGCCTCATTTGAAACATCTGGACATAAAGATAGATTTTTAGAAAAAGCAACTCAGGCTGGCTATGCGTTTAAAGACGACTTAGATGCTGAAGAATATGACCATGGTGTAGCTATTATAAAAGAGCATGCTATAAGTGAAGAGGATATATTGCAACTAGTATCTGAAGTCTTTGCTTTAGTAGAATCAGAAAATGGTTCTTATGAGCTTTGGAGTACTTTAATCCAAGAAAAAGAATAAACATTAATGAAAAAGATGTTTTCTATTGCTGGAAGTATCAACTACTTAATTGTAGTATTTTTAAATGCCTTTACTGATTTAGGTCATAAGATAATTATTCAAAATACTATTTTTAAAGTTTATGATGGAAGTACCCAGATAGTTTTAACAGCGATAGTAAATTCTTTAATTCTTCTACCTTTTATCCTTGTGTTTTCCCCTTCTGGTTTTTTAGCAGATAAGTTTGATAAAAATAATATTATGAAATACTCTGCTGTTTTAGCAGTTGTGATAACCTTGAGTATTACATACTTTTACTATCAGGGTTGGTTTTATATGGCTTTTGCTATGACATTTTTACTAGCTCTTCAAAGTGCAGTATATTCTCCTGCAAAATATGGTTATATAAAAGAGTTGGTAGGTGATAAGTTCTTAACTGCTGGAAATGGTGCTGTTCAAGCTGTTACAACATCGGCCATACTACTTGGAATCATCTTTTACACTACACTTTTTGAGAATATGCTTGGCAATAATTTTATTACTGAGGACGATATTTTAAAAATTATAGCACCACTTGGTTGGTTACTTGTCTTTGGTTCTGTTATCGAAATGATTTTGGCTTTTAGACTACCTAGCACTAAACCAGTAAAGACACATAATAAATTTAATTTCAAAGAGTATATAAAAGGTAAGTATCTAAGTGAAAATTTAACCACCATTAAAAAAGATAAAGAGGTGTTTTCTATTATTATTGCACTTGGTTTATTTTGGTCAATTTCTCAGGTGATTCTTGCTATTTTTGGTGAGTATGCAAAAAGTAACTTAGGTATTACAAATGCTATAACTGTTCAAGGTGTTATGGCTCTTTCTGTTTTAGGCATAATTTTTGGTTCTATTAGTGCAACAAGTTTTGCAAAATATTATATAAATACAGGTATTTCTGCTTTATCAGCATTAGGCATTACACTTATAGTTTTTCTCATTCCCTTTACTAACTCTGTTGTGTTCCTTGGGGTGGAGTTTGTATTTTTTGGACTTTTTTCAGGTTTGATCATCGTACCGTTAAATGCAAAAATTCAGCACTTATCAGCACCATCAAGTTTGGGGACTATTATAGCTGGGACTAATTTTATACAGACTATCTTTATGTTCTTATTTTTAATGCTAACGACATTATTTGCATATTTTGGTGCAGATGCAGAGTTGCTTTTTTATCTTATGGTTTTAGTTGGAATTTATTTATCATATAAATTAATGAGTATGTATATGGTTATGGCTTTTTGGGCATTTTGGGAGGGAATATTTAAGTTTGTACATAGATACGTTTATGAAGGTTTAGAAAATATTCCAAAAGATAAGGCTGTTTTACTCATGGGAAATCATGTCTCTTGGCTTGATTGGTTTATGGCTCAACTACCGATTGAGAGACGTATAAACTTCATGATAGACAAAGATGTTTATAACTATAAGATAGTAAAACCATTTATGAAAAAAGGTGAACTTATCCCAGTCTCTCCAAAAGCTTCAAAAGATGCTTTTGCTGAAGTATCTAGGAGATTAAAAGATGGAAAAATAGTTGGAATTTTTCCAGAAGGTGAAATATCTTTTGATGAAAAACTTTCAAAATTTCGTAGAGGTTTTGAGTATATTGAACTAGGTGATGCTGTTATCGTACCTTACTATATAGATGGGATATTTGGTAGTATGTTTTCTAGATATAAAGGTAAAGATAAAAAAAGTTTTTTTAGTAAAAGAGTTGTTACTATTCGTTTTGGAGAAGCAATAGATAGTAATATTAAAGCTGAAGAACTCCAGTATATTGTGGAACAATTAAAAAATCAGAAAGCTAGGGTATAATAATTCTATGACTTTTAAAAATATTATTAAAAATATTGATTCTCTACCTCCATTATCTAATGCTGCACATGTAGTTCAAAAACTATATGCAAGTGGTCTTGAAAATATAAATATAAAAAGACTTATAAAAGTAATTGAATCAGATGCTATGTTAGCAGCGAATATATTAAAAATGATAAATATGCCGTATTATGGATTTAGACAAAAAATAGTAAGCATTTCTCAGGCTGTGATGTTAGTTGGTGCGAGTAGAATTCATATGTTAGTAATAAATTATGCTATAAGTGAAAAGTTAAAAGCAGACCCAAGTATATATGGTTTTAGTGGTACACAGTTTAATGATTTATGTCAGTTACAAAGTTCACTAATGTTTGGATGGTACTCCAAGATAGATATGCAAGATGCAAAATTTTTATCACCATTAGCTTTGATAATAGAGTCTGGAAAGCTTATCCTTGCAGCAGAGGTATTAAAAAGTGACTATGTTGGTGAGTTTAGAAAAGGTTTTAATGAGTGTGAAAGTATAGAAGAATATGAAAAAAGTATCATAGATACTACTTCATACTATCTGACAGCCTTACTTTTTGAGCACTGGAACCTTGAACCAAAGTATGTAGATATTTTAAAAAATTTAGATTTTCCACAAGATTTGAAAATGCTTAAAGAAAAGAAAAAAATCACTAAGAAACATATAATATGTATACCTGCATTAAACGTTATTCGTACAGCTATAAATGCAAAAGATATTTTGTCTGATATTAGTATAAAAAAAGCATCTAAGCTAGTTTCTGAGATGGGAGAAAATGGCAAAGAGTTTGAAGAAGTTGCCTTTGCTCTTAGAGAGATATATTTAGATAAGTTGAGTGCATAAATGACATTTAAAAATATCATTACAGATTTAAAATCTTTACCACCACTTTCAAATACACCATATATGATTAAACAGATTTATAGTGTAGGTTCTCAAAATATTGATATGTTAAGACTTGTAAAAGTTATAGAAGATGATGCTGTACTAGCAGCAAATATTTTAAAAATGATAAATGCACCAATATATGGTTTTTCAAGAAAAATAGCCTCTATCTCACAAGCTGTTACTCTTTTTGGAACTGATGAGATATATGGTTTAGTTCTTCGTTATGCAGTTGATGAGCAGTTAAAAGCAGATACAAGTATATATGGGCTTGATACAAAAGAGTTTAATGATGTATGTCATTTACAATCTGCTTTTATGTTACAGTGGTTTTCAAAGATTGATCTTAGACATGCTCAGTTCATGGCTCCTCTTGCCCTTATTATGGAATCTGGTAAATTAGTACTTGCAAATGAAGTTATGAAAAGTAATTACATTAAACAGTTTACAAATGGGTATAAAAAAGCTAAAAATTTAGAACATTTTGAACATGCGTTACTTGGAACTACAACTTACTACTTAAGTGGTGTTTTGTTTGAACATTGGAAATTAGAACCAATCTATGTTGAAATACTAAAAGGTTTAGATTTTGAAGTTGATGTTAGTGAAAAAATAACATCATATATAGACTCTATAGATGCTGTTAGGGCTGCTGTTAATTTAAAAAATATTTTAACACGAGACTCTATTTATGAAGCTTGTGGTATAGTCGAAGATATGGGGCTTGACACTGAACATTTTATAAAAGTTGCTAGGCGTGTAAGAGAACAATATAACAAAGTACTTATAAAAAGAATGAGAAAGAAGTAGGGTTTTATGAAGGTTCAAAGTAATATATGGAGAATATTTTATGCTTTATGGGTGTTAGGTACACTTATATTATTTTTCATTAGTTACATGAGCTTTAATGTTATTAAAAATAGACAAGAAGCACAGCTAAGACACTATACAGAGATGATAAAAAATAGTGTATCTTCAACATTTTCACAAAAAGAATTAATCTTAGATATTTTAGGTAATCAGCTTATAGAAAATGATAATTATAAAAATATAAAGAAAAGTAAAATAATTTTAGATAATTTACTTAAAAAAACTAAATACATCATAGGTTTTGGTTTAGTAAATTTAGACGGAACCTTAAGCGTTACAAGTTCAAATATCAAAACACATAAAAATATAAATTTACGTAAAAGTAAAAATTCTTCAATTACCTTCAATAAAGTGCTCCATAGTAACGAGATGGTTATTGGTAGGACAGTTTTTTTTAAACCTATTGGTAAATGGATTATTCCAATAAGAAAAACTATTAGAGATAAACAAGGTAACGCTTTAGCTGTTATGAGTGCCGGAATTATCAATGAAAGAGATACTAACTATATAGATAATTTAAAACTTTCAAAAGACTATGTGGTTGAAGTTATCCAGGATTTTGATATAGAAAATAAAATGTATGTTCAGTATAGTAACAATCATAAAGATAAAACAATGTTTTTATATAAAACTAATGTACCTGCAAAGACTATTAGAAGAGTTACAAATACTATAGAAAATAAATATCATTTATCATTAGATGACTTGAGAAAAGATACTAAGACAGTTAGTTTTGATGCTATAAACTTTTTTGGAGAAGCTAACTTAGCTGGGATGGCATATGACAAAAAATATTCTTTATGGATGTTGGTTCAGTCTGATAGTTCTATAATCTGGAAGCCATTTATAAAAATACTATCTATTTATATAATTTTATTTATTTTAGGAATGTTACTTTTATATTGGTTGTTTACAAAGCTAGCAAATGCAGATATACGAAGAAAAAAAGAATTAATTTATCAGGCTCAACATGATATGCTTACAAATTTACCAAACAGAATATATATGTATGAAAATATTCATGATTGGATAGAAATTCATAAAAGCAAGTATGATGTTTTATATATAGATCTTGATAATTTTAAAAATATAAACGACAAATTTGGTCATACAGTTGGTGATAAAATACTTCAAGAAGTTGCAAAAAGATTAGAAAGTTTTTTTAGTTCTGATGAGATGCTTATTCGCCAAGGTGGAGATGAGTTTATAGTTTTAAAAGAGTGTTTAGATGAAAGTAAAGTAGAAGAGAATTTTTTAAAGTTAATCGCTATGATTTCAGAGGTATATTATATTGATAATAAAGAGTTTAGAATAGGGATGAGTGTAGGTATATCCCAATACCCACATGATGCACAAAATATAGAAGAGTTGCTTAGTCTAGCAGATACAGCAATGTATGAAGCTAAAAAAGTTAAAAATTCTTATTGCTTTTTTTCAGAAAAATTACGTCACATATCTATAATGAAAACAGATATTGAGCAAGAACTTCGTGGAGCAATTAACAAAGATGAACTATGGATGGTTTATCAACCGCAAATAAATGCTAATGGAACTATATATGGGGTAGAAGCACTTGTTAGATGGCAAAATAAGAAGTTGGGTTTTGTAGGGCCAGACAAGTTTATATCTATAGCAGAAGAGAGTGGTCTTATGCGCGAACTTGGAGAGTTTATTATAAAAAGAGCACTCCAAGAGATTAATATTTTGAAAAAAGATTTAGATATTAACTTTTCACTATCTGTAAATATATCTGTTATTCAGTTAATGGAGTCTGATTTTTTAGAAAATATATTGAAAATAATAGAAGATGAAAGTTTTGATAAGTTTGCACTAACTTTAGAAGTTACAGAAAGTTTATCTATAGAAGATTTAGATGAAGTTTTACCAATATTACATGCTATACGTGAAGAAGGTATTGAGATATCATTGGATGATTTTGGAACAGGATATTCGTCTCTTAGTGTTTTAAAAGAGTTGCCTATTAATGAACTTAAGATAGATAAAAGTTTTGTTGATGAAATTTTATATGATGAAAGTGAAAAAGTTTTAGTTCAAAGTATTATCAATATTGGTAAAAACTTTGGTATGAAGATTTTAGCTGAGGGTGTTGAAAGTATTGAACAGATTGAAGTACTTAAAGAGGCTGAATGTGATATATTTCAAGGTTATTACTATTCTAAGCCATTAAATAAAGATGATTTAGTAAAATTTTTAAATAAAAAAAATGAGGATAAAAAATGATAGAAGATAAACAAAGATGGAATGAAAGATATTTAGATAACCCTATGCCTAGTACAGTTTCAGCAATACTAGAGAAATATATTTCTCACGTAAATGTTGGACAAGCGATTGATGTTGCTTGTGGAACAGGAAGAAATACACATTTTTTAGCAGATTTAGGATTTTGTATAGATGCTGTTGATATTTCTGATTATGCACTTGATAAAATAAAAAATAGTGCGACGATAAATAAAATAGATACTGATTTAGATAAGTATAATTTAACACCAAATAAGTATGATTTGATTGTAAATATAAATTATCTAAATCGTCGTTTGGTATCACAAATGAAAGAATCTTTAAAAAGTGGTGGAGTTGTAATCTTTGAAACTTTTATTGTTGCTCATGGTGATTTTAAAATGCCAACTACAAATTTAGACTATCTTTTACGAAAAAATGAACTATTGCACTCGTTTATAGGTCTTGATGTAATCTATTATGAGGAAAAAATTGATACAAACTCAAAAGGTGAAAGAATTAAAGTTGCCTCAATAGTCGCTAAAAAGCCATAGAGTCCTTTTTGAGCATATTGTACTCCAGTACAATAGATATATTTTACTAAATTATATAAACTTCTTATAATTAATAAATATTAGGAGTTAGATTATGTCTTCAATTATTGGAAAAATATCAAGAATCAATGGTAAATTTTTTGTAAAATCTGTAGATGGGATTTTACGAGAAGTTAGTGAAGGTGATAGTATATTACTTGGTGATAAGATAATTGGAGATTCTTCAAATACTGATATGAATAATGTTATTGTTAGTATGCATGATAATCATTCTAATGTTATTGTTTCAGGTAATCAATCTCAACTTTTTGATGCTACTTTATCTTCTAAAAGTTTTGATGAAAATCAAGTAGTAACGGCTTCTTCTTCTATAGAAAATGCAATTGTAGATATATTGGGTGAAAATATAGATGATGTAGAAACTGCAACTGGAGAAGAGTCAGCTATATCATCTTCTGAAGGTGGAAAAGCAAACTTTGCACACTCTAATAATACTATTACAAATGTAAGTGCAGAACTACTTGATTCATCATTAGATACTCAAAGAGAAGGCAATTCTTTATTATCCAATACAAATGAAGAGTTACGTCGTATACAAAATATAATTCCCACACTAATAGTTCAAGATGAAGTAACTGTAGATGAGGACAACTCTATAATTATTCCATTTAATGCTTTTGATGTGAATGGCGCTATGTCTATAACTGCAATAGCTCAATTTGGAGTAATAATTATAAATCCTAACAATACATTAACTTATACTCCAGATGAAAATTATAATGGTGAAGATTCTATAACAATAAGTGTAGTAAATAGTGATAAAACTTTAATTACGCAAACTTTTAATGTACTTATCAACGATATAAACGATGCCCCAACACTTAGTCTAGAGAGTACAAAAACAGTAGATGAAGATGGAAATACAACA
>Ga0256837_1002770_pt1 | contig 10574 bp, 9 predicted proteins | sample 4562384metaG_FD_185976 | JGI IMG/M metagenome (GOLD analysis project Ga0256837, IMG submission 185976) | Hydrothermal vent microbial communities from Guaymas Basin, Mexico - 4561-384 | ecosystem: Environmental > Aquatic > Marine > Hydrothermal vents | place: Mexico: Guaymas Basin | collected... | reverse complement strand
GATAATGAGTATGAAAGGAAGAGTGACGATGCTAGGAATCTCCAGATGGAGTGACAAGTATAGTTATAAAACGATAGAGAGGTTCTTTGACAAGAAGATAAATTGGTTAGGGATAAAATGGCAAAATGGCAAAATGGCAAAATTATTTTATGTGACTTATTCTAACTTAATTGCTGGTAACACAAAAAGTTGTCAAAGTTGTGGTCAGAAAAAAACAAACTATATGCAAGAGTGTGAGATATTAGAAAAAATAAGGGCTGGTTACAAGATATCTCATATAGCAAAAGATTACAATTTGAGTAGAGATATTATTTATAGAATTAGGAGAGAAAATATAGATTTAGTACTGAAATGATTCTTCAAAAGCTACACACAAAAGTTAGAAGATAAAGGGTAATTAATATGAAAAAAAAATATCTACTATTTGATAACGATGGAGTTTTAGTTGAAACCGAAAGATGGTACTATGAGGCTAATGTAAAAGCATTATCTCAGATAGATATTGAGCTAAGTTTTGATGTTTATATTGAGATTATGGCTAGAGGTGGAACTGCTTGGGAGGTTGCTCAAAAACAGGGAATCTCTAAAAGAATCATAGATAAGCAACGAAAACAAAGAGATGTTTATTATAGAGAGTTTATAGATTCTGAGCATATTGAGATTGATGGTGTATTGGAGACTTTAGAGAATCTAAAAGATGAATATCAGATGGGAATCATCACCACATCAAGAAGAGTTGATTTTGATCTTATCCATAATAAAAGAGAGATTATAAAATATATGGATTTTACTCTATGTGTAGAGGAGTATCCTCGCTCAAAACCCCACCCTGACCCATACCTAGCAGGGATGAAAAGATTTAATGCTACAAAAGATGAGTGTTTAGTTATTGAAGATTCTCAAAGAGGTCTCACATCTGCTGTTAATGCTAAGATTGAGTGTGTTGTGGTTAAAAATGAGTTTACTTTGACACATGATTTGAGTAAGGCTAGTTATAGGATTGATGAAATTGTGGAGTTACCTAAGCTTTTAGATGGATAAATAATTTATGATTTACTTTTTAAAGCTTTAGTAATTTTCATAACTATTTCTACGGATTTCTAATTATCTTTTATTTGTTTAAATTTGGATAAAATACTTATAATCAAGAGATGATATTGTCATATTGGGACTATATAATTCTTGAAATTTACAGATATTAAAAGGATAAAGACAATGGATGAAGATGAATTATACTACCCAGCAAAAGAGATAATTTTAAAAACTCATAACACTAGCATATCACATCTGCAAAGAAAGCTAATGATTAGTTATAATCGTGCGAGAGCGACAATAGAACAGTTGAAATCTGATGGTATCGTATTGTTCTTTGCTGATATTCTTGAAATAATAAAGTTCACTATAAATCAAATAAAAAACAATAGAATAAATGAAAATAGTTGCATAAAAATCTATGATATATATCGTCAATTATATAAAATACATACTCAAATAGCTTTAGTGATAAGTTACATATCAAGAGATATAGACAATAGTAATCCAACAACCTCTTTTGACACACCTACAAAAAAATGGCTCTATTTTAATAACAAAGAGTTAGAAAAATACGATAATCTAAAACATGAGCTTTTTTGTAAACTTTCAGTGTTAGATAATGGGCATGAGAGAGATGGAATCTTAGCAAGAAATTTCATTAGTAAATCACTAAATTGCAAGGTAGATGAACATTTTGGAATTATAAATATAGATGATGAGTTAAAATTAACTAATTATAAGTTTATATTTAAAGATGAAGATAATGAAGCTAAAGCATTTAGAAATTTTGATGAACTTTTTTTAAAAGAGAGTTTAGATATAAGTGATGAAACTAAAAAACAAAATTTTATAGAAGCTATGAAAGTATCTTATAGTAAGCTAAAAGAATCGATAGAAGAGTTTGAGAATATTATCTTAGAGAAGTGCGAAACAAAAGATTTACTATTCAATATTAAAGAGTAGATTTATATTATGAAACTAAAAATAAATAACTCACTCATAGCTTTAGCTTGTGGAGATAGCTATGGTAGTCATTATGAATCAGAAGGTTTAATGGGTGCAAAATTTGATATAAAATCTTTACCAGATAAACCTATATATCAAAATATTACAGATGATACTAAAATGGCTATGATACTTTTTAAACACTATAATAAATATAAAAAATTAGATATTATGATGCTTCAAAATTCATATAGTATTTGGGCAAAAGAGGATGGGGATGCTGATGGTATAGGTATTCACACTAAAGATGTGTTGGTGTATCATAAACAAGATAAGAACTCACAAGGCAATGGTGCTTTAATGAGAAATATTCCATTTGGTTTGGAACTTATAGATGATGGATATAGTTTTGAAGAAGCTGTTGATATGATGAATATTGATTCATCAATAACACATAAAAATAGTACTATATTTCATTCTAATAAGCTAGCACTTGATTTAGCAGTAAATGGAATTGAAGTGTTAAAAAAAGATACATATAAAAAATTATTGCAAAAAATCCACTACGGTCATACAGCTTGGATTTGTCACTCTTTATATATTGTAATAGAAACATTTAAGCAAGGATTTGGATTTTTAGATGGGTTTAAACATATAACTTCAAAAGGTGGAGATACAGATACAAACTGTGCTATATATGGTGCTATATTAGGTTACAGAGTAGATATAACTAAGGAGATTAATATAGATAGCTTTATCGATATTAATTATTTAAAACAAATATAGAAAATCATTGGATGAGATTATCCAATGATTCGACATTACAATAGAACTTTTTTTAAACCTTCAAGCCCACCAAAAAGGATACTAAATCCTATCTGTTCATCCAGTCATCAAAGTGTCCATTTGCAGGTGATGGGTGTGCTACAAATCTCCATATAATGTTATTTGCTTTAAAACTACTATCATCTATTTTTTCAAATATCTCATCAGCATATATTATTTCAAAATGTTTTGTTAGTTTCTTCTTGTAGTCTTTTAAGCTACCTAGCAATACAACTTCTTCTACAGAATCTGGCATATTTTCTTTTAAAAATTTTGTTGTACATTTATCTATAATATCTTTAATTTGTGTATCTTCTTTAAATGATTTATTTATTAGTGAACCACTAGTTTTTCCATCAAGACTAACCCCACATCGCACAAGAGAAGCAAAACCAAATCTTTCTTCATCTTTTGAAAAAAGTTTGTCTATATCTACACTTTCATCAATCAAATTTAGTTTAACTAACACTTGTTTTAGCCTTGGTCTCATACCTTTAAAGGCTATTTTATTAAATTCATCTTGGCTATCATAATTACTATTCATTTGAGTAGCACCCTTAGAGTAACCTAGTACTAAAACTTTAGGGGAAGAACTTCCCCAATAACATGGGTTATTATATATTTCCCATCCATCTTCTAGTTTACACTCATCAGCATCACAGCAGATTGAACACTCTATTTTTCCATGTTTATATAGTTCATTTTGCATCTTAATATTTCCTTTTAAATAAAATCTTATTATACCAAACCATAAGGGTAAAAATCAAAGTCACTCATCTGCCACTCATCTTGATAACTTGCCTCAGCATCTTCTAAAATATGCCCTTCATCAATATACTCTGTTTGCATATAAGAGTATTCTATCTCTCTATCTCCATCTATAAGTACAGAGAGTAATAGAGATGAATTCATCTGCATCTCTAGTTGCATAAACTCTAAAAAGCTTCTGTTTAGAGTTGTAGATGAGACAAGATACTCAAACATCTCATCTTTAGGATTTTTAGAACTTAAAATCGTTGATAATATATCTTCTGGTAGCAAATACTCATAATACCCATCTTTATGTTCATTATCGACTTTTACTACCATAGAATCGTCTTTTTTTATCTCTAAAAATCTGACTTTTATGATTGCTACATCATCTCTTTTTATATTTTTATATGATTTCATAATTTTCTCTTTTTATAATATATTTGTAAATTAATACCTTTAAAATCACCCATTCAACAAGATATTTTTTCATACCTCTAAATAGAGGTATGAAATTTATTATTTAGAAAAAATTACTTTTTTGTCTTTATCATAAACAACAATATTTTCACCATTATTTGAACCACCCTGAATATTTTTAAAGTTTCATCGGATTTACCCTAAAGCAAATGTTCAGATATGAGTATCAAGAAAAGAAAAATTCTTGATACTCATCATTTAAATACTAATAATTACGGCAATAAATCTCATTATCATTCTTATCACGAACAATAATAAATAGACCTGCTTCTTCACCTTCTTCTATGTCGTATGGCTTTATCACATATTTATTTTCAAGTGTTTCTTTAAGTTTAGAAAGTTTATCATCACCCCAAATATAACCACATTTATTAAATAATTTTAAATATAAGTCATTAGTAAGTTTTTTTTCTTTAGTAAACTCTTCTGGGAAATTTTCTTTTATTATAGTTTTAAAATTTTGTAACTACTCAGCCTCTTTTTAAAGAAAATCTTAGTGCTAAAGTATCCTAAAAAATACTATGCCCACTAACAACATCCCTAATAGTTTCAAACTCATTCATACCTCTTTTTCGTGCAGTATCAACGACGGATCGTAAACTAGCATAATCTTTCGCACCTTGAAGTGATTTGAATTGTCCTGATACTTTGAGCTTCACCTTTATATTTCTAATTGCTCTCTCACTTCCATTATTATCTGGAGGAACATTAGCATAAAGTAAAAATGTAAATATCTTATCTCTTGCTTTTCTAAATGAATTAAGTTGTTTTTGAGTTTCACTTTTTGGTACAGCTTCTACTTCTAAAAGCATATCAAATATTAGCAAATACTCCTTTTTCAAAATCTCTCTTTGAGTTTGAATTAAATCTTCTTTATGATCTAGCATTGCTTCTCTAAGTAGTAGTTGCATGTCCTTCATAACTTGTGTAGCATCACAATCAATAGCGTACTGTAAATCTCTAAGCTTATGTGCCAAACATAATTGTTCACCTTCTGCTATAAGTGAACTATACGATGAAAAGTTATCATGAACAACAATTGCATTTACGAACCCATCTGTAAAGTTTTCAGTTATAACTTTAGTCCCTCTTGATTCATCTGCTACGATATAAGTACAAGTATCATTCTGAAAAACCCAGTGCCAGTTCCTAGCACCATTGACTTTGGCACCTGTCTCATCAATTCCAACTATATTACTTAATTCTAGCTCTGAAGCTATCTTTTGAATCTCATTTTGAGATAGTTTACTAGCTCTTTTGAGAAGTCTATCAACGGTACCTTCTGATATATTGATCTTATAGAGTGTTGCTAAGGCTGAGACTATACGGTTGTATGAGAGATAATGAACCACACTAAGATAGCTTACTATCGCCATTATATTTTTACCATAGCTAATATGTGGAGCTACTAAGTTAGGGTATGAATTATCGTGATTATCAATTCCACATTTAGGACATATTTTTGAATAACTTTGATACTCTGTAATTTTAGTGTTAGTATCTTGTAAGTCTAAATCTAATACCTGTCTTCGCTCTTTGAGTTTAGCTATTACACTTGATAAATCAAATCCACATTGTTTACAGCTATTGATACCGTAATCAATAATTATCACTTCATCAGGAGTATCTGATTGTTCTAATGTTTTACCAATATGACCAGTTTGTCCACCATTATTTTTATCACTCTTTGGTCTCAAGCTTTGATTCTTTTTAGGTGGAACAATTTCACTTGATGGAGAGATACTTGAGTTTGTTGAATCTTTCTTTGGTTTTCACGGATAAACCGCACCGAGGTCTTGAATAATATTATCATGTAGATTTTTTATATACTTTAGTAACTCTTCATGAGTAAGTAAATCAACTTCTTCATTTGTTTTTAAAGAAAATTCTAGTTTCACTTTAGCTTTTTTCAAGAAATATATCCTACTTTTTATATGTGTTATTTTAGCTAAAATTCCCTATAAATAGGCTTATAAATGAGAAATATTTAAAAGTTATTTTAATGATTTGTTAGTTGGATTTTATTTGAAGAATCGGGGTGAGTAGTTACATAAATTTAAATTGTGTGTAACAAAGTAACATTATATATGAGAATTACTAATTTATAGATGGGAGGGGATATTTTTTGAATTAAGTAAATATTTTTTGGAATAATATCCAAACTATATGTGTCTCGCACTATACAACATATATATATTTATTTAATTTTGTAAAAAATTAGAAAGAAGCTAACTAATAATAAATACTAAGCGAACTCATTGTTCGTATAATTATGGAAAAATATAAATATTGAATTAGAAGGTATAAAATGAAACAAGAATTAGATACATACAATAACAATGTAAAAGTTGCCGAAATACAACTTGATAAAACAATTCAAAATTTTTTAGAGCGAAGAGGTTATGAATATTATGATATTAAAAAACAAAAAATTGATATAGAAACTAATGAAGATATTAGTTTTGTAAAAATTTCTCATATCTCTTATGATAGAAATAGATCTGATACAGATTTAAATCTTGTAGATTTTCAACAGCTACTTAGTTCAGTATCTTCAAAATCACAAAAATTTATTTATATGATTGAGGGTTCAAAAAATGGAATTAATCTTTATTTAGGAACAAAAAAACAGGATAAGAACTTTTTAAAAGATACTTTTAATGGAATATATTCTGGTTCTAGTGTTCTTGCAGACAAAGAAAATGAATCTAATTTTTCTAAAAATATGAAATACTCTAAAGCGATGCTTGGTATTCCAGCTTTAAAAAGAGATTCTAATAAAGAGTATAAACAATCATTAGAAAAGATTTTATTCCCAATGCAAGGGAAAAAATTTCATATTACTCTTGTTGCAGAGAGTTATGATTTAAATACTATTCAAAATATTATCTCAAATTATCAAACTCTCGGAAGTGAATTACATAGGTTTGTAAAGCAAAGTAAAAATGAACAACAAAGTAATGCAAACTCACAAGGTATCACTCTGACAAAAGGTTCTAGCTTTAGTAATACTACTGGAAGTAGTGAAACAAATTCTAATTCTTATGGGGCAAGCGATAAAACTAATGAGAGTAAGATTGGAACGACATTAGTTACAGCAATGAGTGCAGGTATTGGATTTTTAGTTGCTGGACCAGCAGGTGCTGCTGGAGGTGCTGCTATTGGAGGTATGGTAGGTGGTAATTTTTTCTCTAAAACAGAAAATGAAAATTATTCTAATAGTTATACAACAAATACTTCTCGAACAAACTCCATTAATGAAAGTGAAAGTAAAAATCAAAATACAACTAAAACAGATACAATAGGAATCACTTTTGATGAGATAAATAAATCAGCAGAATATTGTGAAAATCTTATAGATACTTATATAGAAAGGTTTCAAAAAGGTTTAAATCATGGCATGTGGAATTCATCTTTATATATTCAAGCAGAAGATGAAACTATTTTATCGGAACTTGAGCATACTCTAAAAAGTGTATATAGTGGAGATACATCATACTATGAAACTATTCGATTTAGTACCTATTTAAAAAATAATTCAAATATTAATATATCAAAATTTCCAATGCTTTATTTTGATAAAAATGTTAAGCATCCAATTCATTCATCTTTTACAGGTTTCTCATCAGCTATCAATACTGAAGAACTTTCTATACTAGCAGCATTACCAAATAATGATGTTGATGGTATAGGTGTTTCTAAAATTTCTAGTTTTGGATTAACTCAATCAAAAAATGTAGATAATGATAAGGCTATTGACATAGGGGCTGTATTAAACAAGAAAAAGCCTACGCATCAAAGATTTTTACTTTCAACTGAAGCTTTAAACTCTCACCTTTTTGTTTCAGGTATTACAGGAAGTGGTAAATCTAATACAATAAAATCTATCTTAATGAAAACATGGCAAAAACAAAAAATTCCTTTTTTAGTTATTGAACCTGCAAAATCAGAATATAAATTTTTAAAACGAAATATACCAGAACTTCAAATTTTTCAATTAGGTCATGCTAATGATATTTTTAAATTCAACCCTTTTATTTTTGATTATAAAAAAGATGCTAAATACAATGTTTTAAACCATATAGATTCTATTAAGTCTGCATTTAGTGCAGCTTTCCCCATGTATGGACCTATGCCTTATATACTAGAAGAAGCTATACAAAAAATTTATGAAGATAAAGGTTGGAATCTACAAACATTAGAACACCTTGCTTATAATATAAATGAGAATTTATCTGATGAATTTAATAGAATGCTATTTCCTAGTATGAAGGATTTATTAAAATCTATAGAAAATATAGTAGATAATGCAGGTTACCATGATGAATTACAAAACAATATAAAAGCAGCACTTATTACAAGGATTAAAAATTTGACTATAGGGGCAAAAGGGTTTATTTTTAATTCACAGCATGCTATTTCTAATGAACATCTTTTCGAAAAGCCAACTGTTATCGAACTATCATCTATTGTAAATAGTGAAGAAAAATCTTTTATAATGGGTTTAATACTAAATGCTTTATACAGATACCGAGAATTAAAAGGTGAATCATCTAGCTTAAAACATCTAGTTGTAATTGAAGAGGCACACCGTTTATTACCAAATATATCCTTAGATCAGAATATGGAAAGTGTAAATTCCAAAGCATCTGCTGTTGAAATATTTACTAATATGTTAGCAGAGGTTCGATCTTTTGGAGAGGGAATTATAATAGCTGATCAGGTTGCAAATAAGCTTCATAGCGATGTTATTAAAAACACCAATGTAAAGATACTTCACAGAACAATGGCAAAAGATGATCGTACAGTTGTTGGAGAGTCTATAAATCTTAATGAGAACCAGATATTAGATATTGCAGAGTTAGGAACTGGAGAAGCTGTTGTACATAGCAAAGAGGTACATCAAGCTTTTTTAGTAAAAATCGACTTATTAGAAACAGATATTAATAGAGATATTTCTGTTCAAGAATTTCAAAAAGAATTCTTAAAAACTAATGAGTATTATAAATATGAATTTCCATTTGAAAGTAAATTTTTTGATGAAAATGGTACAAAAAATTTAAATGAAAATAGAGAATTTATTATAAGTTCAAAAAATCAAAATTTAATATTGCAAGTTATTACTCAAGCATTATTGGGAGAAGAAAAAAAGACTGTTCATTATTGGCAGAGATTCATATCTTCTCTTAATGAGTTTTCAGAAGAAAAAAGTAAAAATATTTATTATGCAATAGCAATATTTTTAAAATTTGAATTATTAAATAGTTCATCAATCTATAAGAAGCCTTATTATTTTAGAAAAATGTATGAAGCAGTTATAGACATATTCATGGCTTTAAATAATAAATCAGATATAGAAAAGAAAATTATTCGATTTCAAAAAAGTTTACTTCATAATAGAATTAAAAATATTTATGCTTCCATGGAATTTTATTCAGATGATGCAGTTGATTTTTCATTAATTATAAGTGAACAATTTAATCATAATAGTACCACAAAAGAAGAGATGAATACTCTACTATTTAATGCATCAGAAAATAAAGAAGACCTGTCATTAGCAATCAAAGATATTACTCAAAAGATTTTTGCTAAACAGAGTTATGAGCTAAGTTATGCTTTATTAGCAATGAGATATGGAAAGCGAGAAAAAAATATAAATATATTGTTAGGAGAACTAAATAATGATTGAAACAATTATGAGTAAAGTTTTTGAGGAAGGTACAAAATATCAAAGTAATGACTATTCTAAAATCAAAGAAATAAAGTTAACTAAAATGGGTAATAAACTAACTGCTTCAAACAAAGAGATTTCAAATTATGAAAAGATTACTGGAAATATGGATAATAAACTTCAAGAACTTGAGAAGCATTTTGGAACAGAAAAGCATGATGCTAACTTATATAAAAACAATCCTTCCCGTTTAAATATAATTAATCAAGCCGATAAGTCATTTAAAAATGTAGATGGTTACATTGAAACAAGAAATCTTACCTTATCATTAAATGACAATAAATCTAGGGGTCACTTTGGAGAGATAGTTAGAGGAATTCGTGCAGAGAGGGCAGGATATAGTGTAGAAGCATTCGGAAAATATGTTAATAATCGTGAAACAGATATTGATTTACTTCTTAAAGATAACTCAAGTGGAAAACATGTATGGCTAGAAAATAAAGAGGTTTTTTCTGGCATATCAAATGATAATGACTTTAAAAATAAAATCAATAAAATGTCTAAAGCATTAGACAATGGAGCTATGGATAGTAATGGTAATCTTATTGAACCTAATAAAGCAGTTTTTATGAATAGTGGTTCAATTACAGAAAATGCTAAACTATACGCAAAAGAAAAAAATGTAGAAATATTTGATAATGTCAAATCAAATAAACAAGCAGAAGAGATTTTAAAAACAATAAGCCTTTTTATAAGAGATAACTTAAAAAGCAAGGAAATTAAGAAATAGACATCAGTTTATGACAATTATATTTCAAAGAACGATGCAAGAGGTGAAATCTTGCAGAGTTTGATTTTTTAAATACTC
>Ga0256837_1002769_pt1 | contig 10582 bp, 16 predicted proteins | sample 4562384metaG_FD_185976 | JGI IMG/M metagenome (GOLD analysis project Ga0256837, IMG submission 185976) | Hydrothermal vent microbial communities from Guaymas Basin, Mexico - 4561-384 | ecosystem: Environmental > Aquatic > Marine > Hydrothermal vents | place: Mexico: Guaymas Basin | collected... | reverse complement strand
ATTTTTTCTCTATCACTAGATTTTAAACTAAAAACATACTTATCAGATTCTATTTTAAATAATAATGCTTCAGAACTCTCAAATGATTTTAACTCATTACTTAATTGCTGTAAGATTCTATCCCCAAATAATTTACCATGGATTTTATTTACAATTCTAAAATTTACAATATCCAATACAATTAATGTCTTAAAATTTTTACTTAATATAACATTTGAAAGATCTGACAATGTTTTAGACTTTGCAGACATTAGCTTAGATTTAAGTGTAAATATAGATTTCTTAAATTCATTCAAAGATAATGGTTTTATAAGATAATCGTCAACACCAACCTCATAACCTCTTTTTAAAAAAGAACTTTCTTCATGTTCAGATAAAACAATTGAAACAAAAGAACTTCTTATTTTTAACATATCCTCAATCATTTCAAGGCCATTACTGTGTGATAATTCAATATCTGTTATTACCAAGTTAATATTTGCAGTATCCTTAAAAATTTTTAATCCGTCGTTAGAACTATTAGCAACATATATTTTAGAAAATATTTTACTTAATATTGATAAGCATTTATTCTCTTTTGAAATGTCAGATTCAACGTATAGTAAGACAAGATCATTACAATAATGATTCATTTCTTGCAGATTAATATTTTTATTCAACTCAAATCTCCTAGATATTTATATATAAACATAATATCATATTAAAACTAATAAATATTGCACAATTATCTTTTTCATTAACTTTATTTATGTATTATATTGAAACAGGAGGTTATCAATGAAAATAATATTAATCCCCTCATTAGTTTTAATAACAACAATGAGTTTATCTGCAGTACAAGTCGTTGAATTTAACCAATTACAGGAAATTCAACAAAAAAGTAATTCAAGTATTGAAAAAATAAAGAAAGACATTTTAAATGCAGGATTTACAAAAGAGGTGGCATTGGCAAAATTTAAAAAATTAGAAATAAATGAACAAATGATTAATAATATAGAATCTTTAACATTTCTAACACTAGAAAATATATCCAGCTTCATTACAAAAAGATCATTTCAAAATAAAAAAATAAATTTTTGTGAATATCAAACATTAATTGCCCTAGCTCAATCTGTAAAAATTTACATAAACCAAGAAGAAATAGAGTCATTAGTTAAGGTTTCTTCTTTAAATAAAGCCTTAATTACTGTATAATAAAGTTAAGGAGTTTTATATGTGGTTTTTAAAAGCAGTAAAAGAAAGCTTTAATTTTAATGGAAGATCTAGAAGAAAGGAATATTGGTGCTTTATATTAATTTCAATAATTGGAAGCTTATTACTTACACTTGTTGACGGTATTTTCTTTGGCTATACAGCTGTTAATTCAGCCGGTACAATTAGCTTATTGTGGAGTTTATTTTTAATTCCTGCGTCACTTTCAGTAACTGCAAGACGATTGCACGATATCGGAATGAGCGGTTGGTGGCAATTATTATATTTAATACCACTATTAGGAACATTGATTTTATTTTTCTTTTTAATAAAGAAGGGAGATATTGAATTTAACGAATTTGGATTAAATCCAATAAATGAAGAGGTCTTAGATTAATGAATATAGTTCAATATATAATAGTTAGAAAAGATATTTTAGAAATACATAAAGAAGATCTAATGTCCCTATCAATAGATAGAAAAGAGCAATATAATAAAGAACTAGCAGAAGTCGGAAAAATGAATAGAGGTAAGCTTTCTGCTCAAGTAGCACATGGCTCAATGGCCCCTATATTAATGAAAATGAGAAACAATATTTCTTATACTGAATTTGAAGCACCAAAAAATAAATATTCATTAACTTTAGATATGGATAAAAAATCTGATTTATCAGAATGGATTGAAAAGTCTTTTGCAAAAGTAGTCTTGTATGTTAAGTCAGAAGAAGCATTATTAAATCTTCATACAAAGTTGATAGAAGCTGGAATAGTTTCAGAACTAATTAAGGACGAAGGTCGAACTGCATTTAAAAAACCAACATATACATGTTTAGGAATAGAACCTTTAGATAAAGATAAGTTAATACCATTTGTAAAAAAATTAAGACTTTTAGACTAAAAGCCAGAAATAGAGAAAGCTAATTGCTTTTTCTATTTTTCTCAAATTGATCAAGTTCTCTCTTCTGAAAACCTTCAATCTCCATTTCTAAATCTTCAATATGATTCTTCATTAAAGTTAAATCTTCCATTGAGATTACGATAGATTCCACTTTAGCTTTATTTTTAATATCTATAAATTTAAAAAGATCAAGTAAACTATCCTTAGCAATTACACATATACTCATAGTAAATCCTTTATAATGTTGTTGCTACATTCGAAAGAATACGATTTTCTTTAAATGCTACATTCAAGAGTTCACTTGTTTTTATTTCAATACAATTCGTTAAGAAAATTGCAAAAACTTTACCACCTTTTTTAAAGTGTTCCTTTATATTTGTCCGTTCTTGATTTGAATATCGAGACATAGTAATCCTTTTTCCGTAAAATATGATTTTAGTTATGTAATAAGAAAATTAAGTTATAATTAATCAATATGAAAAAAATGTACAATTACATAAAGAAACTACTAATTAAAGAAGAAATTACTTTTACAAAGAATGGTAAGGATATTTATATATATTTTTTAATTAATAAGAGAAAACGAGGTTATATTTATGCAACAGAAAATAACGAATCAATAAATTTAGATATAATTTATGTTAATGAAAAAAATCAAAATAAAAAAATTGGAACAAGCTTACTTAAAAGATTAAAAATCCATACATTTACCTCTAGAAAACCTATAAGATTAATTGTAACACCACTATCTACTAGTGTTAACAAAAGAAAACTTTTTCTTTTCTACAGATACAATGGATTTAAGCATGTAAATGGAAAATTACTTCAAGAATCTAGATCGGAAATGATATTTAGATATACTTCACTTATCTAAAATTTAAAGAGGTGAAACAATGTGGTTTATAAAGGTTATGAAAAATGGATTTAACTTTAGTGATCGAGCGAGAAGAAAAGAATATTGGTGTTTTGTTTTAGCAACATTTATAATAAGTATATTTATAGCAGTTATACAAAATGTAATATTTGGAGTTAGTTTTGCAAATCCAGAGGTAGAATTAAATGCAGGTGATTTCCTAGGTCTTATCTTTAATTTAATTATATTAATTCCCTCTATAGCGGTAACAACAAGAAGATTACATGATATAAACAAAAGTGGTTGGTGGCAATTAATTTATTTTCTTCCAATATTAGGTATTTTTATAATGCTATATTTTTTAATTAAAGGTGGAGATAAAGAATCAAATAGATTTGGTGATTCACCAATTATATACGAAAAAGTTTAACCAAAATTAGGTAAGAGAGAGCTTATACTAAGCTTCTCTCATTTCAGGTGTAATGAACTGTTCTTGAAGAAAATCAAGAGCATATTCACCTAATAAAAGTTCGTCAGCAACTAAAATAGCAGCGTCAGATTCTTTATCTTCATTTAAAATTACTTTTTCAGCAGACGTTAAAGGAATTCCCTTTCTAATATGCTCAGCAACTTCATACTCATTGAAGGCTATCTCTTGTATGTGAAAAGATTTGTTATTTATCTCTTCAAACAGCTCCTCATATGTTAATTTCATTAAATGTTCCATTTCTATATCATAATTAAACATTGTATCTCCTTTACCTCAAAACTTAAGATTAAAATCCGTATTTATTTGGTTTATACAAGTAATATTTTATGTAATATAATTAAACTTTAAAATATAAGATTAATTTCAGTTTACTTTTATTTATAACAGCTATAATGGAAAATTACAAAAATAAGAGGTAAAAAATGGATAGAATATTATTCTTAGCGATAGCTTTTTTAAATGCATTCGTAGATATGGGTCATAAAATAACATTACAAAATGTAGTCTTTACAGAATATTCTGGATCAGAACAAATTATATTAATTGGAATAATAAATCTTTTTATATTGCTTCCATTCTTATTTTTCTTTACTCCCTCCGGATTTATTTCAGATAAATATCCAAAAAATAAAATTATAAAGTATGGTGGTTTATCTGCTGTTATAATAACTACACTAATTTTAGTTTCATATTACTTAAATATCTTTACACTTGCATTAGGTTTAACTTTGATATTAGCGATCCAAAGTGCTATATATAGTCCTGCAAAGTTAGGGTATATAAGAGATCTTGTTCAAAAAAATGAAATATCAAAACTAAATGCCTATTTGCAATCAGTTTCAATTATAGGAATTCTTGCAGGAATGGCATTCTTCTCATTTATCTTTACGTCAAATTATAATTCTGAAGAAGGTCTTTTAAGTCTCGTAACTGTGGGATATTTCTTAATCGCATTTTCGTTAATTGAATATTTATTTTCATTAAAACTCCCAACAAAAACAGAGGAAAAAATAGATATGTCATTTAATGTACAAGATTGGATAACATTGAAAAGTATAAAATCTTCTGTAAATGAGTTTAGAAAAAATGACGTTATTGTTCAAAGTATGATTGGCTTAGCTTTCTTCTGGCTAATATTACAATTAATATCCGTAACATTTCCGTCATTAGCAAAAGCAAATGGAATTGACAATGTTTTACTTTTAAATTCAATGTTAGCTACAACAGGGATTGGTATCTTTTTTGGATCATTACTTTTTTCAAAAATATCAAAAAATTACATTGAAATAGGAGTTATTCCAATTGGGGCAATAGGTCTTGCAATATCTACAGCTTTTATTACATTTAATACAAATACAAATATATTGTTTTTAGCTTTCTTCTTTGCTGGTTTGTCTGGAGGCTTATTTATAGTCCCACTAAACTCATTAATTCAATTTAATGTTCCAAAAGAAAAATTAGGTATTACAATGGCTGGAGCAAATTGGATACAAAGCTTATTTATGACAATAGGACTAACTTTAACTACATTGGTGGCTTATTTTCAAATAGATCCTCAATATATAATGATATCAGTACTTCTAATAGCTATAGGAGGCTCTGTCTATACATTCTTTAAGATACCTCAAGCTATGATACATTTTGTTATAGGCTTAGCTTTTCATACTAAGTATAAAATACAAGTTTCAGGAATTAATAATATCCCGTCAAAAGGCCCAATTTTAATGTTAGGAAATCATGTTAGTTGGATAGATTGGGCTTTATTACAAATAGCTTCACCACGTAGAATAAGATTTTTAATGGATAAAGCTATTTTTAACAAATGGTATTTAAATAAATTTTTAAAATTCTTTGGTGCAATACCTGTAAATGGAGCAAGTAAAGATTCTCTAAAATTAGTCTCAAAATACCTACTCGAAGGAGAAGTTGTTTGTATATTCCCAGAAGGAGCAATCACAAGAAATGGTCAACTTGGAGAATTTAAAAAAGGTTTTGAAAAAATATTAGATTTTATAAAAGAAGAAAATAATACAGCTAAGATACCTGTACTACCGTTTTATATTAGAGGTATGTGGGGAGATAAATATTCTAGAGCTGAAGAAAATTATAAAAAATCATGGAATAGTGAAACAGTTACAGTAATTTTTGGTAATACATTAATATCTCCAAATACAGCTAAAGTTAAGCAAGAAATATTTAATTTATCAGCATGTGCATGGAGAGAATATTCAAAAACATTTGAATCTATTCCTGTTGAAATAATTAGAAACTTAAAGAGAGAGAATAAGGAAATTATAATAGATTCTTCGGGTGTAACATTAGACTCTGATAAGCTAATGACAGCAGCAATTTCATTTAAGCAAAAATTAAAACTAAAAAATAAGAATATAGGTCTATTATTACCACCCTCAGCAGGTGGAATAATTGTAAATTTTGCAGTATTACTTTTAGGTAAAACATTAGTAAATTTAAATTATACGTCTTCTGTTAATTCCTTAATATCAGCATGTGATCAAGCTGATATTAAGTCAATTGTAACTTCTAGAAAGTTTATTGAAAAGTTAAAAGGTAAAGGTATTGATCTAGATAAAGTATTAGAGAATAAAGATATTACATATGCCGAAGATATCAAGTCAGATATAAAAATTCAAACAAGTATAATAAATCTTATGATTGTAAAATTACTTCCAACTGAATTGCTAATTAATATTTTTGTAAAAAAACAAAATACTGAAGATACAGCTGTAATATTATTTAGTTCTGGTTCAGAGGGAGAACCAAAAGGAATAGAGCTAACTCATACAAACTTGATTGGAAATGTAAAGCAAACAACAAATGTATTGAATCCTAAAGAAACAGATAAAATTTTAGGTATTTTACCAATTTTTCATGCCTTTGGTATAACTGTAACAACTTTACTTCCTCTTTTAGAAGGTATTCCAGTTGTCACACATGCTGATCCAACTGACGCAAAAATGATAGGTAAGCTAGTAGCAAAAAATAAAGTTACAATAATGGCTGCAACTTCAACTTTCTTAAGACTTTATACAGTTAATAGAAGAGTCAATAGATTAATGTTTGAATCATTAAGAATTGTTATAGCCGGTGCAGAAAAATTAGATTTAAATGTAAAGACTAAATTTTTTGATAAATTTGGAAAGGAAATATTAGAAGGATTTGGCGCCACTGAAACAAGCCCTGTTGCGTCTGTAAATTTACCTGACATATTAACACCAGATTTAACAATCCAAATAGGAAATAAAACAGGAACAGTCGGATTGCCAATACCTGGAACTGCATTTAAAATAGTTGATCCACACGATTTAGAAGAATATAAAACAGATTATAAATTAAAAGCCTTATTAAAAGGTACTGTCAAGTATGATTTAACACGATTAACACTAGTCTCATTAAATACAAATGAAGCTGGAATGTTATTAATATCTGGACCTCAACTAATGAAAGGTTATTTAAATAATGAAGAAAAAACAAATACAGCAACTGTTATTTCAAATGGGATTAAATGGTATATAACAGGAGATAAAGCAAAGCTAGACGAAGACGGATTTTTAACAATAGTAGATAGATATAGTAGATTCGCAAAAATAGCTGGAGAAATGATTTCATTAACGGCGGTTGAGCAAGAGATAGGTTTATTTATTTCAGAAATTGAATATATTGCAGTTGCAATTCCAGATTCAAAAAAAGGTGAGCAAATTGTTCTTGTTTATGAAGATCAAGAGGATCTAATTGATATAAAAAATATTAAAACAAGTCTTAATGAAAAAATGTCTAATAAACTAATGATTCCAGGAAGTTTCTTCAAAGTTGAAGAACTTCCAAAGCTTGGAACAGGGAAAAAAGATTTTAAAAGAGCTAAAGAATTAGTTTTAGAAAGAAAAGTTTAATTTTCATTAAGCTTTTCTTAAAAAATCAATAAAAAAATCTTTAGTTAATTCTTTTTTTTGAAAACCTTCTTCAAATCCGTTTATAAGGTTTTCATATTCAGAAGATTGAGCAAATGTAATTTCTGTTAAAAAACCAAATGTATTTACTGACTTATTAAATGAAAATACAGATAAGTTTTCATTTAATAAAAACTGAAAAGCGTCATTGTAATTCATAAGTACTTTATAAAAACCATTCCTATCTCGAATAGGTGAGTTTTCAAAAATAAAAATTAATGCAGAAGTCATTATTTCATTCTTTACTTTATATTCAGCTGAATCATATTTATAAAACTTATGCATAAAATACCAACTCATTGAATTAAACTCTTCATATTTTAAAAAAGAATCATTTATCTCTTTTTCTAATTCTAGTTTTCTTTTAACTTTATCAAAAACACTTAATTCTTTCATTTTAGCAATCCTTTTTTATGTAACATATTATATATAAATATATCTTAAATATCGATTAACTCTATAATCTTAATTATTAATAGAGTTTTAAGCTTTTAAAGTGTAAAATATATTTAATAAAGGAGTAAATATGATTATAGTCTTAATAATTCTTGTATTAATACTAATTATTTTAATTTTAAAATCAAACTCAAGAAAATTAGTTAAACGTAAGTCTAACCATTCCAAACCAAAAAAAGTAAAAGATACAATTTTTATAAAATTGGAAAAAGATATAGATCCTCTTATAAATTTCATTTTTAATGAAGAATCTCCTATTAAGGAAAGATTATTAAGTGAAATAAGTAAATTAAAAAGAGAATTTAAAGACAATGAAGATTATCTAAAGCTTTTAAAATTTAAAGAAAAAAGTAGTTATTCAAAAGGTATTATAAAATTAACAAAACGAAAAAATAAAGTAATAATAATCTACTTGAGAAAAATAAAAAAAGAGTTAGTTAAAACAAGTTTTGAAAAACAAAAGGAAACAGAACTTGATATTACAAATATTAAAATACTGTTAAATTTAAAATAAAAGGAAATAAAATGGTAACAGACGCATTAGGATTTAATATTGAGATTGATTCAGTTTATGGATATTCAAAGAGAGCAAACGGTGTAGTAACTGTAATAGTAGGGTCCGTAATTGCTGTAAATGAAGAAAAAAGAACAGTTACGTTAAAGGTTGAGTCTAAAGGCTGTGCTATATATGGAAATCCTGTAAAAGAAGAGAAAGGTGAATTTAGAAATTCAAATATAACAGCAAATTCAATTTTCAAATTAGAAAATTCTAATAATAACTATTAAGGGTTTAACTATGAGATTAGGTAAAATTGTATTCAGATTGGAAAATTATGGTGGAGTAAGATATTTTTACGCTAGACCAGTTGCCTCAAGTACAAGAAGATTTCCGGCAAGAGTAGGTTTCTCTCAAGTTGTTTATGTTGAAAAAAATAAATTAACAGAAGATTTTGAGTTAGGAGAGGTTTATGAAACTTATGCTCTTTTTAAAAATGAGGTTTCATTAGATAGCTTTAATAGTTCTGTTTGTGTTGTAACCTGTACACCAATAACTAAAGAAGCTTTTATTGAACTTAAAGGGAATGTAGAAAGTCCTAGAGATTTTGAACATGCCTTTTCTCATGAAGAAGAATCTTAATACAAAGAATCATTAAAAATAATTTTTATTTTTATGAAATTCAAAAGACGTATTTATACGCAAAGGTTAATTATGGCAATTTACAAAGTAAGAAATAATGAAACAGGAATGTTCTTAACAAAAGATTCATTAAAAGAATCAGGGAATGGAACAGTTTTAAGAAGTATGTTAGCGGCAAGAAATTTAAAAGAATATGCTATTAATTATTTCACAAGACAGAATATGATAACTTCAGAAGCTTCAATTGAAATTGTTAAATTTGAAATTATTGAATCAGGAATAGTATCGTGAAATCTGTAATATTATTATCATTCCCTCACCCAAAGTATTCTGAAATAGATTCATTACATATTGAGCCAGTCGAAGTTCATATAGTTAATGAAAGTTTTACGATCATATCAGATAAAACAAATCTTATACATACATTTAATAAAGAATATATGTTCATATTTGAAACAATGAATGACGCAAAACTTAAGTATGCAGAATTAGGTATTAGTTACTATGAAGACATATCTAATGAACTGAAAGTAGAATTTAAAGAGAGTTTAAGAGCTTTAGGGAGATTTAAACGAAGCAAAGCAGATTTAGAATAAGTTAAGGTAATCACCTTAACTTGAAATATCAATCTTATTACATAAAGATATATTTAACTTTTAAGTTAATTATAAATTTATAAAAACAAGGATTTACTATGACAAAAATAGTAATAAGACAATCAGAGTTTGTATCTAATCCATTATTAGATCTAGATATTGTTATCATAAATAATGATTCAACAAAAGAAGAAGTTGAATTGTTGAAATCTAACAAAGATATGATAGTTGTTCCATTATATGTATTAAGCCATTCTGGAAGATCTTTCTCAATAGTACCATTTTCTGATACTTGGGATTCTTCTCAATATGGAGTATTGGGTATTCCAAATGAATATATTTGTGATAGTGCAGGTAAACTATTACCTGAATCAAACAAAACTATTCAAAGTTATGTAAAACTTTATGAAGAATGGGCCGAAGGAAATATCTACGATATCGGATTTAGCTCTCTCCCTTTTAAAGAATTTGATACTTTATCAGACTGCCTATTAGAAAATATAGATTTTAATGAACTTCTAGAATTAGAAAACATTGACATTATTAATTTTATGAAAGAGAATAAGATTAATAAATCCATTGCTCAAGACTTAGATATTAATCATGACAGATTATTTAAAGATTTTAGAAGCTTATTTATTGGAAGATCTAATGGTCAATTAATTACAGCCGGAGAAATAGTAGGTTGGTCTAATGAAAATTATGGTTATAATGAAACATTAGAAGAAGCTAAAAAAGTTTCACCTATAGTTGAAGCTTATATTAAATATATACAATCACCTTGGTTTACAGAGGAAATAGATTTTGATTTTGAAAATTTAATAACTCAAGAACCTTTAGGTGCAATTAAATCACTAAGAAGAGCTGATATTAGAGCTTTTCATGCTGAAGAAGCTGCATGTGGTAATATATAGGAATAGCATTTGCTATTCTTGTACTTTTTTAAGTGAATTTTAATCTTTTATTAAAATAAATGCCGCAATTATGATATAACAT
>Ga0256837_1002768_pt1 | contig 10588 bp, 9 predicted proteins | sample 4562384metaG_FD_185976 | JGI IMG/M metagenome (GOLD analysis project Ga0256837, IMG submission 185976) | Hydrothermal vent microbial communities from Guaymas Basin, Mexico - 4561-384 | ecosystem: Environmental > Aquatic > Marine > Hydrothermal vents | place: Mexico: Guaymas Basin | collected... | reverse complement strand
ATGATTTAACTTTTAAAAGACCTGCAAGTGGAATTAGTCCTAAATTTATTGATGAAGTTGTTGGTAAAATGGCACTTAAAGATATAAATGAAGATGAAGTGATGAAATGGAATTTTTTTGAATAATGCTAATTAAAAATTCTTTTATTTATTTGGGGACAGAAATAATAAATAAAGCGATTCCATTTTTATTATTACCAATAATAACAAGATATTTAACGCCTGAAGAATATGGTATATATGGAATATATCAAGTAATTATTTCTTTTTTTACTCCCTTTATATCTATGTCATTAGATATAAATATAACTAGAAATTTTTTTAAAGTATCAAAAGAAAAACTATCATCTATTTTAAATTCATTGATTATAATTTTACATTTAAATTTATTTATCGGTTTAATAATTATTTATATAATTTCATTGTTTTTTGAGAATCCTTTTGGTTTGCCTAGTAATATTCTATTAATTATGCCTATTATTATATTTGTGCAAACTATCAATAGTTTTAATTTAACAATCTTGAGAAATAAACAAAAAGCAATGCAGTATGGGGTGTTTCAAATTATTTTAACTAGTATAAATTTTAGTTTGACATTATTATTACTATTAGTATTTCATCAAAATTGGCAAAGTTTAGTATATGGAGTTTTAATTTCGCATTCAATACTTATGATATATTCTTTATATTATTTAAAAATAAAATATAAGTTAAGTTTTAAGTTATATCCTTTAAAAGAAATATATAAAATTTCCTTGCCTTTAATTTTTCATTTATTAGGAGGAAGTATTATTTTTCTTTCTGATAGGTTGTTTATTCAACAAATGTTAGGATTGAAAGAAGTGGGATTATATAGTATAGGTAATCAGTTTGGTATGATTACTATGATAATTGTAAATAGTATTATTGTAGCAATAAACCCTTGGATGTATAAAAAACTTGCAGATAAGATAAATATACAAAAAGAGATATATGCTTTAATGGGACTATTTATTATAATTGGAATAGTTGTTTGGTTAAGTAGCTTATTTATTTTTCCATATATGGTAGATAATAATTATAAATCAGCAAAACAAGTTATATTTTGGATATCTATGGCTTTTGTATTTCGTGGTTGGTATCAAATTTATTATAATATAGTATTAGATGCTGGAAAGACAAATATTTTTATGTATATTACTTTTGGAGCAGGAATTATCAATCTAATTTTAAATTATTTTTTAATAAAACTAAATGGGATGATAGGAGCAGCACAGGCAACAGTTGTGGCATTTTTTACAATGTTTGGATTAACAGCTTTGTATACAAAAAAAAGCTTTTATTGATTAAGTGAATAAATTAAATTCCAGGATATAAGGGAGAAGAATAAAATGATTGATTTATTTAATAAATTTGAAAAAGAAAATAAAAAAATTTTAGAAAATGATGAAATATGGCCTTTTATGAGATTGAAATTTTATTATACTTTATTAGAAAACATTTCTAAAACAAAACATAGTTCTAGAAATATCAATACTAAATTAGGTTATATTTTTGGATTATTTTATGGTTTTACAAATTTATTTAAAAAATTTGAATATTATTTTTTTTCTGATACTAGTCAGAGAAAAATATTGAATGGTAAATATTTTGATAAATTAACAGATCCAATAATTGATCAATTAGGTAAAGATAAATGTTTACAATTTGAACTTCCGAGTCCAAATTTTTATAAAGTAAAACAAGTTGCTACAAAGCATGTTATTTCACAAACTGGTGTAGAAATTTTGTCTTTTTTAATTGCAAAAATTTATATAAAGTTTAATAAAAATAAAATTGATCTTTATGAAAAAATAAATATTGATTTTCATTTAAATATAGATTATAAATTTCATTTGTTTTTTTTTAAAGTAAGATACAAATTATTTACATTGTTTTTTAAACTAAAAAGACCAAAAGCAATATTTATAGTATGTTATTATGATAAAGCATATATAGTAAAAGCTGCTAAAGATTTAAATATTAAAGTGATAGAGCTTCAGCATGGAGTAATTGGTAAAGTTCATCCTGCGTATTATTCATATATTGATATTGATAAATCCTTTGTGGCAGATTATTTATTGTCTTTTGGAGAATATGAAAAAAAGATGCAGAAGTATAATGGTGTTTATAATAGTCAACAGGTATTTCCAATTGGTCATTTTTATATTGAATATTTAGTAAAAAATTTTAAACCTTCTTTAAATTTATTAGAAAAGTGTTCTAAATTTAAAATTATAATTGGTGTTACATTACAAGATTCCATGATAGATAGATTATTAGATATAGTAGAATTAATAGCTATAAGAAATCCAAGTGTGTTATTTATTATTATTCCAAGAGAAGATATGTTAAAGTATAGAAATGAAAATATTTCTAATATTCTTTTAGATAATTCTTTAGATTGTTATCAAAAAGTGCTTCACTGTGATTTTCATATGACAGTATATTCAAGTTGTGCTATAGAAGCACCATCGCTAGGTATTAAAAATATTTTATTTAATATTGATAATTTTTCAGTTAACTATTTTGCTGAAATATTAAATCAAGAAAATACCGAAATAATTAATACTGTAGAAGAACTTGAAAATTATTTGAATAAATATCGAGAATATGATAAAAATTATATTATCAATTCTAATGCAAATTTAATAAAAGTGAAGTATATTGAGAATATAAAAACTTTTATTAAAAGTGAAGTGAGATAATAAATGTTAGGTCTTCTACTTTATTTATCAACAATAGCATACATACCACATATAACTATATTTTTTGCATTTATATATCTTATTATATCTAATTATAAAAGTAGAAAATACAAATTTCCTATGAATAATGATGTATATATAATTATAATTATAATATTATTGTCTATTCTAAATAGACTTATTCACATAGAAAATATTCAATCTTTAAAAGATTCTATTCCATATATAATCCTATTGTTACCTACATATTATATTGCAATAAATATTAAGGAAAAGGCATTATTTATTTTAATTAATTTAATATTTATTGAAGCAATAGTTGTTATTTTAGAATTTTATTTTGGTGTAAGTACCTTTTTTACTAGTTTAGCTGGTTATCAAGTTTTTGAAGAAAATGCACTAATGTATTTTACACGACCGTTAGGATTAAGTGAAAATTCAAGTGATGTAGCATCAAAACTTTTAATAGGGATACTTTTAATTTCTTTTCTAAAACAAAAGAGATATGTTATTTATTTACCATTTTTAATAATGGCATTAGTTTTAACATTTAACAGAACGGCATTAATTGCATTAAGTGTTTTCTATATATTTATATATTTTGATTTTATTACTAGTAAAATTAAAGAATATAAAATTTTATTTATTAAAGTTTTATCGATAATAATAGTTATTAGTATTAGTGTTTATATTATAAAGGTATTTGGGCATAATATTTTCATGCAATTTACAAGAAACAATAGTGGTATTGAACTAAGTGGAAGAAGTATGATTTGGCATACATTTATAGAATTTATTAAAAGTCATATACTTTTTGGAAATGGTTCATATAAATTATTTATTCCATACTATGAAGGGCGAATGGCTCATGCTCATAATTCATTTTTGGAATTGTTAGCAACAAATGGAATAATTATTTTTATTTTATATATTTTTTTAATAACTAAAGATATTAATAAAGATAATTTAAAATATGTTATTACATTATTTTTAGTTTCAATGGGACAATATATTATTTTTTGGGGTATTTCTCTTGAAGATATAATGTTATTTTATTTTTTAAAAACTAAAATATATAAAAAGGAGTAAATGTGTTAGGTAAATTTAAGATGGTATTTGTCTTAGCACCACATACAGATGATGGAGAATTAGGATGTGGAGGGACTATATCAAAACTTATAGAAAATGGAGCAAATGTGTACTATATTGCTTTTTCTACAGCTGAAGAGTCAGTTCCAGAAGGTTTTCCAAAAAACCAATTAGAATTTGAAGTAAGAGAGGCAACTAGAATTTTAGGTATTAAAGAAAAAAATTTAATCATTTACAAATATCCTGTAAGAAAGTTAAATTATTCAAGACAGGATATTTTAGAAAATTTAATTGAGTTGAGAAATAAATATAATCCTGACTTGATATTTATTCCAAGTTTAAATGATATTCATCAAGACCATGCAACTATAGCAGGGGAAGCATTAAGAGCTTTTAAAAACAGAACTATTTTAGGATATGAGTTAATTTGGAATAATTTAACTTTTAATACAGAGTGTTTTATTTCTCTTAATAAAAATCATATAGAAAAAAAAGTGTTGGCTTTATCTAAATATAAAACACAAGAAGGGAGAGATTATATGAGTAAAGAATTTATTTTTGCTTTAGCAAAAGCAAGAGGAGTTCAAATAGGAGTAACTTATGCAGAAAGTTTTGAGGTGGTAAGATGGATAATAAAATAATTGTAGGAATTCATCAACCAAATTTTATGCCTTGGCTTGGGTATTTTTATAAGATATATCAATCAGATATATTTATATTTTTAGATGATGTTCAGATTCAAAAAACAGGTGCAAGTTATACAAATAGAGTAAGTATAAATAACAATGGAAAAAATCAGTATATTACAATGCCTATAAAAAGAGAAAACGATAAACTTCAAATAAATCAAGTAAAATATTTAGATGAAAAATGGAAAAAGAAAATAACAGGAACCTTACAAGCAAGTTATGGAAAGGCTCCTTTTTTTAAAGAAAATAAAGATTTAATATTTGATTTAATAAATTACAAAGCAGATTCTGTAGCAAAATATAATATTAATTTTATTAAAAATATTTCAGATAAATTAGAGTTTAATGCTAAATTTGTAAAAAGTTCAGATTTTAATATAACTACTACTTCAACACAAAGGCTTATAGATTTAATAAAAAAAGTAAATGGAAATATTTATTTATCTGGAAGTGGAGGAGATAATTATCAAGAACATGAAATGTATGAAAAAGAAAATATAAAATTGATTTATAACAAAATGCCCAAATTTGAATATCTACAGTTTAAAACAGAAAAATTTATAGGTGGATTATCTATAGTAGATGTAATTTTCAATATTGGATTTGAAAATTTGAAAGAAGAATTATTTAATAAAAAGGATATATAAATGTATTTTAATCAACCAACAGAATTTATTACAAAATTATTAAAAGATATAAGCTCATTATCTGAATATGAAAAACATATCATTTTACCAGATATTCACTATAAACCGCAAATGGAAGCACCTTCAAGTACGGCAATTGCAACAGGTGATTATATTATTCCATCTTTAGCATCAGCAGCAATTAATGATGGTATGTCTATTATAAAATTACCTTTTAAAAAAAATGAAATAAATGATGAAATCATTAAAGATTTTTTTACTCAACTGAATATTCATGCGGCTAAAAATAAATTTGATATGAATAAATATAGTTTAACAGAAGAAGAATTATTAGATGTTTGTTTAAATGGAGCCAGAGCGGTAATAGAAAAGTTTGGTTTAGAAAAAACTATATTAAATAGTTTAGAACTAAATGGAGTAATGAATGAAGGTTTAAAGAAAGATGATATAAATAGATTAGTTCCTAAAATGTTATTAAAGTCAAAATTTAGTAGAGCTGAATTTGGATTAAATTTTAGAGGAAATCATTTTTTAGAGTTACAGTATATAGATAAAATTGAAGATAAAACTTATTGTTTTAATAATGTTCAAATAGAACAAAATGATTTAACTATAATGACTCACTTAGGGCCTGGTCCTTTTACAGGTAATTTGATGAGACTTTATACAAATAGAGAAAAAATTCCATTTTCGCATAAATATTTGTATTTTTTTGCTAAATTATATTTTCATTTTTTAGAGTCAAAAAGAGATGAATTAAATATGAATGAGATTATTAAGTATTTTTTTAAACCTAATAAATATCAAGCATATAATATAAACTCTAAATTAGGACAAGATTTTTATAAACTTATTCAAATAGGAACTAATTATGGATATGCTTATCAATTAGGAACATTTACTGCAGTTAGAGATGCTACAAGATATATTCAAAAAAAATATAGTTTATCAAAAGGTGATGCTAAATTAATTTGGAATGTTTCTCATAATTCTATATATAAAGAATTTGTTGATAATAAAGAACAATTTGTTACTAGACATAATTCTGTAAAAATATATAATAATAAACCTACTATTTTAGCTGGTTCTTATGATGTTCCATCTTGTATAGGAATTAATTATCCAAATGCTAATAATGATTTAATGGATACTCATGATCATGGGATAGGTTCTATTATATCAAGATTAAAAAAAGAAGAAAAAATTAATTTTACAGAAGAAATATCTAATAGATATTTCTTTAAAAGAGGAACGAAAATTATAAAAAAAATTAAAAGTTCTAATATTTCTGATTATGAAGTAATTGAATTTATTACTGAATATTTTGATAAAGAAAATATATTTAGACCTTGGTTTTATGTTAAACCTATAGCTACTTTAAAAAATTAAGGATTATATATTGAAACAGATTACTTATAAAGAAATAATAAATAAATGCCATTCTTCTAAAAAAGATACATATAAATGGTATTATTATCATAGATTTTTATCTTTACCTTTAACTAAATTATTTTATGGTTTAAATATAAAGGCTGATACAATTTCTATTTCTATGATTGTTTTATCTATAGTTGGTTTTTTTTTAATGATTTTTAAAAATAATATTTTATTTGGAATAGGTTATTTTTTTATGTTTTTAGCTTTTTTATTTGATAAAATAGATGGAGATTTGGCTCGTTTATATGGAGTTGCAAATATAAAAGGAACTGTTTATGATTTTGTTTATCATAGGTTTAGTTTATTTTTGTTTTATTTAGGAATTGGTATTCATTTTTCATATGAAAATCAATATATTGTTATATTAGCTGCGTTAAATGGATTTATAGCAAATTATATAGAGGAAATGCAACTTTTACCTCATAGAGTATTTTCACATAAATATTTATTAAAAGATGAAAAGTTACCAAATTTAAATCAAAACATATATTTAACAGAAAATAAATTTTTTAAGATTTTAAAATTATTTAGAATGCAATTATTATTGTTTTATTATTTTATAATAGCATTTATAATAAAGCATTTATTGGATTGTAGTATGACTATATTTATGTTGATAGCTTTTATAGGTTTATTTATTTATAGCATATATCAAGTATATTTTATGATGAAATATCAATTTAATAATGAAATATATAATTTAAAAAAAGAATTGGAAAAAAAATAATGTGTGGAATAGTAGGATTCGTAAATAAGGATAAACAATTAGATATTTTAAACGATATGTTAAAAATTCAATCATATCGTGGCCCAGATGATAGTGGAATATATTTTGATAAAAATAGTGGAGTTCATTTAGGACATAATCGTCTATCTATTCAAGATTTAACTTTATATGGACATCAACCTATGATAAGTAATTGTGGTAATTATATTATAGTTTTTAATGGTGAGGTATATAATTTTAAAGATATAAGACAAGAACTTCAAAATTTAGGATATAAATTTATTTCAAATAGTGATACAGAAGTTATATTATATTCTTATAAAGAATGGGGAATAAAAGCTATAGAGAAATTTATAGGAATGTTTGCTATTGCTATTTTTAATAAAATAGAAAATAAACTTATTTTAATAAGAGATAGAGCAGGTGTAAAAGCATTATATTATTATGTGGATAATAATGAATTTTTATTTAGTAGTGAGATAAAGTCGTTTCATAAATATCCAAATTTTAAAAAAGAATTAAATAAGGATGTTTTGCCATATTATTTTCAATTTGGATATATTCCTGCTCCATATACTATATTTAAAAGTTGTTTTAAGCTTGAAGCAGGATATTATTTAGAATTAGATTTAAAAAATTTAGAATATAGAATTTTTAAATATTGGGATGTAAATAATTTTTATAATAAAGAAAAAATATATAAAAATGAAGAAGAAATATTAAAAGATGTAGAAGATATTTTAACAAATGCTATAAATTTACGAATGATATCAGATGTCCCTGTTGGAGTATTTTTAAGTGGTGGATATGATAGTTCATTAGTTGCTTCTATTTTAGCTAAAAAAGAAAGAAAAAAAATAAATACTTTTACAATAGGTTTTAATGATAAAAAATATAATGAAGCAGAACATGCAAAAATTATTGCCAATTATTTAGGAACAAATCATACAGAATATTATATGAATGATAAAGATATGTTAGAATTAGTGGAGGAATTGCCATTTTATTATGATGAGCCTTTTGGAGATAGTTCAGCTCTTCCAACTATGATAGTATCAAAGTTAGCAAAACAACATGTGACAGTTGCACTTAGTGCTGATGGTGGTGATGAAGCTTTTTGTGGATATAGTAAATATATATTTTTAGAAAAATTATATAATATTTTTTCAAACCCTATAAAAAAGAATTTACTAAAATTAGGTTTAAATGTATTAAATGAAAATATCATTGATAGTTTAAATAGTTTATTACCTAAAAATAAAAAACAAACTAATATAAAAGATAAATTTAATAAATTTAAAAGAGCTATCAATAGTGATAATTTAGAAGAAATGTTTGAAAATGCAAGTAGTTATGTGTATAAAAAAGATGTAGAAAAATTTTTAAAAATTAAAAGAAATAATATTTTATGGAATAAATTTCAAAATAAAGGGAATTTATCATTTTTAGATTATATGATGAGAGTTGATTATCAAACTTTTATGAATAATGATGTTCTCACAAAAGTAGATAGAGCAACTATGAGTGTAAGTTTAGAAGGTAGAGAGCCTTTACTTGATCATAGAATTATAGAATATTTAGCAAGAATTCCAGAAAATTTAAAATATAAAAATAAACAATCTAAATATCTTTTAAGACAGATTTTATATAAATATTTGCCGAAAGAGATAGTTGATAAACCAAAATCAGGATTTCAAATACCACTTGAAGAATGGCTTAAAATAGATTTAAGATATTTAGTTGATAAATATTTAGATTTTAATAAGTTAGATAATGATATTTTTAATGTAAATGAGATTATGAAGTTAAAAGTAAAACTATTTAATAGTGAATATGTTAATATAAATCAAATATGGTTAATTATTGTATTTCAAATGTGGAAGGAGAAGTGGTTTGATTAAAAAAATAGTAATTTGCAGTAATACTTTTTGGAGTATATATAATTTTCGTTTAAATTTAGCAAAAAATTTAAAAAGGAATGGATATAAAGTTATTTTAGTAGCTCCAAAAGATGGATATATGGATAAATTAAAAGATGAATTTGATTGTTATGTTATTTATATGAATAATAAGGGCACTAATCCTATTCAAGATTTAAAAACTACTATTGAGTTTTATAAATTATATAAAAAAATTAAACCAAGTATAGTTTTAAATTTTACAATTAAACCAAATATTTATGGGACAATAGCATGTAGTTTATTAAATATTAAAAGTATTAATAATATAGCAGGACTTGGAAATTTATTTATAAATCAAAATTTTATAACGAAAATAGCAAAATTTTTATATAAATATTCACAAAATAAAGCAAATAAAATATTTTTTCAAAATAAAGATGATTATGAGATGTTTATAAAAGAAAAAATAGTAGAGAAAGTAAAATGTGATATTTTACCAGGTAGTGGAGTTGATATTGAAAAATTTAAACCTATAGAAATAGAAAAAAAAGATAATATTTTTAAGTTTTTACTTATTGCAAGAATGATTTGGGATAAAGGTATAGGTGAATATATCGAAGCAGCTAAGATTATTAAACAAAAATATAATAATTTAGAATTTTTCCTTTTAGGAGCAGTTGGAGTTAATAATCCATCTGCTATTTCAAAACATCAAATTCAAGAATGGGAAAAAGCAGATATTGTTAAATATTTAGGAACTACGGATAATGTAAAAAAAGAAATATCAAAAGTGGATTGTATAGTGTTACCTTCCTTTTATAGAGAAGGAACTCCAAGAACATTACTTGAATCGGCAGCTATGGCAAAGCCTATAATTACTACAAATAATGTGGGATGTAAAGATGTTGTAGATGACGGAATAAATGGATATTTATGTAAAGTAAAAAATAGTAAAGATTTAGCTGATAAGATGGAAAAGATGTTGAATTTAAGTGAAAAAGAAAGAATAAAAATGGGATTAAAAGGTCGTGAAAAAATTATAAAAGAGTTTGATGAAAAAATTGTTATAAATAAATATTTAAACATTATAAATTTAATCAATCAATAAAAAAATTAGTTGAGAGATATATTGAAAATCTAAAAGATTGTCAAAAAATTAAAATTCCTTTTTTAAATTTAAAAAACATTGAATCAGTATATCCTATTTTTCCTATTTTACTTGATGAAAAGGTAGATAGAATAAAAATAATTGAAAGTTTAAAGCAAGATAGGATTCAATCATCAATCCATTATCCAGCTTTTAAAGATTTTACAGCATTTAAAGATATAGGATTAAATGAAGCACCAATTGCTGAGGATATTTCAAAAAGAGA
>Ga0256837_1002766_pt1 | contig 10592 bp, 11 predicted proteins | sample 4562384metaG_FD_185976 | JGI IMG/M metagenome (GOLD analysis project Ga0256837, IMG submission 185976) | Hydrothermal vent microbial communities from Guaymas Basin, Mexico - 4561-384 | ecosystem: Environmental > Aquatic > Marine > Hydrothermal vents | place: Mexico: Guaymas Basin | collected... | reverse complement strand
TAGAGACTTAAAAATTATTAAAAATAATTTACTTTTAACTATTCAATCTTCACAATCTTCACAAAAATTACCTGACCCCGACTATGTTATAGATATATACTCTGGTATTAAAAAATGACTTTACTGTCATTTAAAAGAACCTTTTTTCTGAAGATGTTATGTATATGCAAAAACTTGAAATAAATTTCAAATAGCAGGTATAATAAAAACAAAAAATTGACGAAAAACTATTATTACTTGAAATACAAAGACACCTTTAATTAAAGACCGAAAAAGTAATTATTTGATTACAAATGGATCAACTAAATTTTTCCCCTATGATCCTACATGAAAATTATCATATTGATATATAATAGATTGTACTTGAAAAATATATATAAATAACGACCAAATTACAAACTGTAAAAATTTTAAAATAAATAATTCTGATATAATAAAAGTAGATTGACAGGTAGAAATTCTGCTTAGTGATTGAAGAAAGCTGAATATAAGTAGTATAAATTGACAACCAGCGATATTTACTCTTAAAAATAGATTATATACTAACAAAAATGAGGATATTTTATTAATTATAGGAAAAGCTATCGCAAAACTATGAAATTTTAAAATAAAAAATCCTTGATGAGATTATCTAGTAATTAAGTGAAATATATTAGAAGTTTATATCAAAAAACAATCATATATAGTTGAAAAAAAATGAAAAAAAGAAAAAGTAAAAATTTCTTATAAAATTTTAAAAAATAACCTAGATAAGCTTTTTACAAATACTTCTTTAAAAGCTGATATACTTTCTAAAAAAATAGATTTAGAAAATTTAATTATTTTAGATAAGTAAATCATCCATACAAATATATGACTTTCAATCGATTTTTTCTAACAAAGTTTTATAAACTTTTTTTCTAATACTTTCTGGATATCTATAAAATCACTTTTCATAATCCGTAAGATTGTTGACTAAATCTGTATATTTATATTTTTTATATAAATTTTTCTTTAATCTAAGTAATCATATACTTCGATCTTCCACTAAATCTAAATTTAAATTTGCTTTTAGTTTATCTATTAAATTCAGATATAAATTTACATTTTTGTAAATATCATTTTTATCATCTAAGATAACAGGGTCTATTCTTATTCATACTTTAAATCATTTTTTTTGAACATATCTAGCAAAATCTATCCTTGTTTTTAAATCTGATGTTCACCATTCATATTTAGTTATTATAGCTTGAGGAGAAAAAGTAATAGCAACAATTAAATTATTTATATAGTTTTTTTTAAAAATTTTTCCATACAACCTTTCAAAACCTTTATTTTCATGACCTTCAGAGATTATCTGGTTTCAATTTTCAGGTATCTCCTTTACAATTTGTTTTGTCCTTATTTCTAATTTTACTTTATTATTCCATTTTTTTATAACTTGAAGGATTTTTTCTAAAAAATAAATATTTTTCTTCAAATACACTAAACCTAAACTATCCTGAAAATCTCAATCATAAAGTATAATCTTTTTGTTAGGATATTTTTTAAAAAACTCTTCTAAAAATTTTTCTAAAAAATTTAAATAATCTTCTATATTAAAAAATTTAACCATATCTGGCGATTTAAAATAAGATTGTAGATAACAATAATGACATCTTCATTGACAATTGTATCATCTGATTAATCAATATCAAATTACTCATTTAGGAGTATAATTATCAGGTACATGTCTTAAAAATCCTAACCTTTTGCTAGAAATTATTAGACGAATCTTTTCCTTAGTTATATTATAATAGTCTTGGATAGGATTTTCAAAATACATCTCCCATTCATCTGTAAAAATAAGTTTTTCTATTTTAGCAAGTCTCTCGAGCATAATGAATACAAATTAAACTAACTAAGAATTATTATTTTCCATTGCTTGAAGCATTCTAGTTTGATTTTCTACTATAAGATCGTTAATTATTTCATCTATTTCTCCATCTAAAATAGCAGGCAAGTTGGACCGAGATTTTTTAATTCTATGATCAGTTACTCTATCTTGAGGAAAATTGTAAGTTCTTATTTTTTCTGATCTATCTCATGTTCAAATCTGATTAAGTCTCTGCTCTTTTAATTCTTTCTCTCTTTTTTCTTGCTCCAATTGATAAAGTTTAGCTTTTAATATTCTAAAAGCCTTTTCTTTATTTTGAAGTTGAGATCTACTATCTCATACATTAACTATTATACCTGTTGGTTTATGATGTATTCTTACTCAAGTTTCATTTTTGTTGGCATGCTGTCATCCTGCAGATGAAGCAGCATAAGTATCAATTTCAATATCTTCTGGATTTATTTTAATATCTATATCATCTACTTCAGGAATTACAGCTACAGTAACAGTAGAAGTATGTATTCTTCATCAAGATTCAGTTACAGGAATCCTTTGTACTCTATGAACTCAAGATTCAAATTTTAGTTTTGAATATACTTTATCTCAAGATATTCTTACTACTGCCAACTTTACACCTCCTAAATCTGAAGGTTGATGTTCTTCAATTTCTGCTTTTCGTCATTGTTTTTCTGCATATCTCAAATACATTCTTAAAAGTTCAGCTGCAAATAATGCAGCTTCTTCTCCTCAAGCAGCAGGTCTTATTTCTAAATAAATATTTTTATCATCATTAGGATCTTTAGGTAAAAGTGCTATTTTTATTTTTTGTTCTAATTCCTCTTTTCTTTCTTCAGCTTCTTTAAGTTGTTGTTTAGCTAATTGTAACATTTCTTCATCACTTTCTTCTTCCAAAATCTGTTTTGCTTCATTTATTTGATCAATAGTTTCTTTATATTTAACATACAAATTGTGAATATTTTCCAATTCAGCCAATTGTTTGTTAATTTTAACTAATTCATCAACATTACTAGCTATTTTAGGATCATAAAGTTTTTCTTTAAGTTCTTGGTATTTCTTTTCTAACTTTTCAAGTTTTTCCAACAACATATTTATTTATTAATAAAATAAACTAAAAATTCCAATCACCTTTCAAAGCACTTGCTTGAGTATAATTTGTAACAGTAGATTCAAAGAAATTTCATTTTTCCAAATTATGATCCCATAATCTCTCTAGATGTTTATAAGGATTTTCGGTATATTCAGGATAAAGTGGTTTTAATCATATAAGATTTAATCTTTCATTTGCAAGCCATTTTGTATATTTATCAATAGTTTCTTCATTCATACCCATTATTCAATCTCCTATAATATGTGTAGACCATCTAATTTCCCAATCTACAGCCTGCTTAAACATTTCATATACTAAATCTTCATCAAACATATCTGGAAATTCTCTTCTTAAATCTTTAATTAAATTAGCAAAAAGTGTTACATGAGTTAGTTCATCTCTTCTAATATAGTTAATCATTCTTTGAGAAGCAACCATTTTTCCTAAATCTGCCATTGTATCAAAGAAAGCAAATCCATTGTAAAAATATATTGATTCTAAAAGATAATTTCAAATTACAGTTCTAAAAAAATTTCTATCTGTAGGATTATCTATAAAATCTTGATAAATTCATCAAATAAATTTATTTCTTTCTAACAGATATTCATCATCTCTCCAAAAATAATATACCTTATCTCTCTTTTCCGCTGGCACTACAGTTTCTAAAATTGTAGCATAAGATTGACTGTGAATAGCTTCTTGATAAGTTTGTATTGCTAATATCAAGTTAATTTCAGGAGCAGTTATATAATCATTTATATTAGGTAAATTCATTGTTTGAATACTATCTAAAAACGTCAAAAACGAAATAATACCATCATATGTTCTTCTTTCTGCATCAGTCAAAACTTCTAGATACTGTTTAGCATCTTCTGGTAATCATTTTACTTTCTCAGGAATCCAAAAATTTCAAATCATAACATTATATAATTGTTTAGCCCGTCAATATTTAACATTATTTAAATTAAAAATACCTGTGGTATTTCATTTTATCACTCTCCTCTCTTGTAAATTATCATCTCCTTCAGGATTAAATAACTTTCTTCTAGGAATGTATCATTCTTTTTTCTCTTTTACTTGTATATGTTCTTGCCATTTATTTTTAAGTTCTTTTTCCAATTTCTCTATTAATTCTTCCAGATTATTAGCTGAAATAATCACTTTTTCTCTAGCTCATAGAAGATTATCAAAATAATCTTTTGACTCAGCTCTATAAATGCCGTTTTCAAAAGTAACATTTACCTCTAATTGTTTTCCATCTCCTACAGGAATATTAATAGTAAACTGTTTCATTTTAGTCTATATTTATATTCTAAAACAAATTTTTAATTTTATATTTATACCAACCATAAAAAGGTATTTTTGTAAGTTCTACTATCACAAAACAAAGAACTAAACCTTCTAAATTTTTATAATTTAAATTATTTAATCAAGGCATAATAATATTAAATTTTTTTATTATTAACCATACTACAATAGACAGAAAGATAGACACCAAAACATCAACCAATCCAGCAATACTAATAAAACTTTTATCATTGTTGGCAAGTTTATATAATAATCTATATATTCCAAACCGAAATAAAATAAGAATAATTACTAATATCAGAAACTTAAAACTTATTGATTCTATCATAATTTGATAACATATAATCTAACTAAAAAATTTATGTATTAGTCATATTATCGTTTATCTCAAACTTTTTTAGGATATACAAAGACATAAACAATAAACCAAATAGCCGTAGATATCACAGCCAATATGATTAAGTTTTGAATCATCTAACTATTTATTATATATTAAATACTTCAAAAAACTTTATCTACTATTCAAATCAAAATTTTAATGATAATAATCAATCAAAGCACAAAAGCCAAAACTATTAATGTTCCTAAAGAAAAAATAAAAAATCATAAAATTTGATCTTTTAACGGTGCAGACTCTGGATTTTCTCACTTATCTTCCCAATCTTTTCTAGTACTAACAAAAATTTCTGAAGAAATTTTTTCAAAATCAAAAACATATTGTCTAGCCTCTTCAAAACTATCAAAATTTTTTAACTCTATTTCTTTTCAATTACTAAATCATAAAATAACTTTATAATTTCAATTACTTTCTTTTATAAGAACATAGTTAATCTGAGTTAAATCTACAAAAATTCAATCTTCAAGTTCAATCAAATCCATATAAGCTGCCATAAACCAATCTTTATATAATCAATTTAAATATTTATTTTACACGATATTTATAATTTTTCCTGGTACATAAATAATTCTGTTAATTTTTTCTGGAATATATTTTGCTAATTTTTCATCATTTTTAATAATTTCCATAACTTCTTCTTGACTAGCATCAGGAGATACTTTAATAACTCCTCTTGTCTTTCACCTAAACTGAACAGCTAAATTTATAGTGTCTTGTTTTGCTAATTTTTCATCATAATCAGGCCATCATAAAAAGAAAATACTCAAATTCTGAAAGTCTGATAAATCCTTTTCTGAGAAAATCTGAGAAAAAATTTTTTTGGCTTTTTCAGAATATTTTCTCAAAAATTCCGAGTACAGATATTCAGCTGTAAAAGGAGCAAAAGGAGAAAGTAATCTCAAAAAGTCTAAAAATACAGTTGAATCTATTTTTTCTTGTTTAGATAAAAAGTTAGTAAACTCCATCATAGCTGCTATAGCAGTATTAGGTTGCCATTTTTGAAGAACATCTTCTTTTACTTTTTTAATTGTTCTATGAAGCTGCGATAATTGTTCTCTTTTTTCTTTGTCAGACAAATCATCTCAAACTTTATCAAATAATGAAAAAATCTTTTTAATCCATCTATAAACTCCTACTATACCTTCATCAGACCATTCAACATCTTGTTCAGGTGGTCCCATAAATAAAATATATGCTCTTACAGTATCAGTTCCATACTTTTCTACTAACTCATCTGGATTTACAACATTTCATTTACTTTTAGACATCTTAGCACCCTTGTAATATATCATTCATTGATTGAAAAGATTAGTGAAAGGCTCATCAAAATTTAAATATCATAACTTATTTAAAGCTTTGACAAAAAATCTTGCATATAAAAGGTGCATAGTAGCATGTTCTATACCTCCCACATAGTTATCTACTGGTAACCAAATTTCTGTTAAATCTTTAAACCAAGGCTTTTTATTTTCTACTTCAAAAATAGCAAATTGCAAAATATCCTCAAATTCCTCCTTGTTGTCTTCAAAAGTTGGACTATTTCAAGATAATAGAAAATATCTATATTTAAGACTTGAAGCCTGTGCTTCTAAAATATCAGATTTTAAATTTGTTATAAAAATAGTTTTTCAAAGTGGCAAATCATATACTTCTTGCTCGTAAAAATATTTAATCTCTTCGTTATCTAAAATTATTATTTCTTCTTTAATTTTTTCATGATCAAAATAAGCTAATGCTTTCGCACCAGTTCATCTAGCTATAACAATTACTTTATCACCCAATTGAGATAAAAGTTTATCAAATGCTTCTATAATAGCATCACCTGTAGCTAAGGTTTCATATTCAAAATAATAAATAGCTTTAACCCATTTACCTGCTACTTTGTCAATTAATTGTCTTTCTTCATCAGATATAGAAGGTTCACTTATATAAACTAAGTTATATTCTTTCAACTTTTTTTTAAAAATCATAGAAGGATATCTAAGAAAATACCAGGATGAATCTACAAAAGTATCCATTGTATCTGTCTCACGTTTTGCTGGTCATCCGCATTTTGGACACTTAGTATTAACCCACTTTTCAACAGTAGCCAAAGGACTAACACCACCTGTTGGTTTCCAATTTTCTATCTTTTCTGGTAAAAGTACCGGCAACTGATCTTCAGGAATTGGAACAATTCAACACTTTTCACAATATACTACTGGAATAGGTGTTCACCAATATCTCTGGCGAGATATAAGCCAATCTCTTAATCTATAATTAATTTTCTTTCCTCATAAATTTTGTTCCTTTAACCATTCTTGCATTACTTTTATTGCTTCATCAGAAGAAAGATTATTAATTTTATTTTTATCAAACATCAAACAAACTATTAAAATAGTAAATTTTTGAAATAGTTTAAAAAAATTTACTTATTTTTCAATTAAAAATTTTTTTTGTTGTTATTTAATAATTCTCTAATAGAATTTCATATATCAGTAACTAATAAAATTAAAAATCAAATTTCGTCAATGTTAAGAACTTTTATATTTAAAGGAATAATTTGAAAAACTCTAGAACCTAAAAAAGACCAAAAATATAAATCTATTCTTTTTCAAAGACAAGAAATATGGAGACTATATTGTAGTGGCGCTAAAGTATCACATCTTGCTAAACAGTTTAATGTATCTTGTCCTATTATATACAAAATTTTAAAAAGAGCAAGAAAAAGAAATTTTACTATCCATAAATCTACTAATCATAGATATAAATGTGTATATTATTGATTTATAAGACTTACTAAAGTAGAAGAAAAGATATTAAAGCAAAAGAATAAAGAGGCAAAAAGATATAACAAATCATATCCTTGAGAATTGATGCATATTGATACGAAATTATTACCACCTATAAAGTGAAGTAAAAAGAAAGAATATTTAATAGAAGCAGTAATGACAGATAATTGAAGAAAATATCACTTAACAGAAGATCACGAATTTATTAAAGTATATTAAAGAGAATAGAATAAAACAGATATTTACAAGACCTAGAAGACCACAAACAAATTGAAAGGCAGAAAAACTAATAAGGACATTAATGGAGATGTAGCATAATAAGAAACGATTTACATCATCGGAGCATAGAATGTTAGAATTACAGAGATTTGTAAACTGGTATAATTTGGTAAAACCACACAAATCATTATGATGAAAAACACCATTTGAAATGATTAAAATGATTAAAATGTTTTATTATTGAAAACCTATTTAATTTCTATACACTAAAAGTGTAAACAACCCGTTTAATTCTTACACATAATAGATTTTGAATATACAAGACTATTTTAATAAAGCTGGTGGAAATTTAGACATCTACTATCCTATGCTCTAATTTTTGTTTGAAGACTTTGTGATACTTCTGCAATTGAAAATATAAAAAGATGATACTATCCAACTGACGAAATATGCCCTAGAACTTGCCTAAAATATGATTTGTTTATCAAAAACTTTAAAACAGTTGGATATAAAATTATCCAAAAATGAAATGCTCAATACAAAACTCAAATTGAATTAAAGTTGTCAGAAAATGTTACTAATATCTATGAAACTAGATTAATCTATCAACCATTGATTTAAAACATTAAATAATAGAAATATGCAAACAATATTAGAAAAAGAAATAAATTGTAAAAAATTAAAAGAAAACTATAAAGATAATATAGAAGAAATTGAAGAAAATATTAATTGCCTTTGAGGAAAAAAATTTTTAGAACAATTAGCTTTATTTTTAGAAAAAAATTTTAAAGGCTTTACTTTTTCTTATTCTATTTTTCCTGAAGATCGAGGACGAGTACTTGAAATTTATATTAATTGATATAAACGATATATTAACTTCCATGTATACGATACACCCTATTCTCGTATTAATGAAAAAGGAGAATTTGATATAGAATATCCTTGTAGAGAAATAGATGATATTAAAAATGACCTTGATTGAAGTATTTCTGTAGAAAAAAGTAGCTTAATTAAAAGACTAATAGATAGACTTCTCTTTAAGAAAAATAAAGACGGAGAAGAAAAATTAATTTATCTTATAAACTCGTTTATAGATAAAAAAATGTATTGTAAAGAACAATAATTTAAATCATAACATAATATTTCTTATCATGAAACCAAAAGCAAAAATTTTTATTTCAATAGTATTAATATCTATTATAATAAAATTATTCTAAAATAAAAAATGTAAATTATAAATCCATATAACAACATTTAATATCTTTTGTTTCAAATAATATCTTTTGTTTCAAATTCATTTTTACCGTTTTATAATTTCATATTATCCTTAATACTCATCATATCATCTTGTATATTTTCAATTTTCCTATCATGTGTTTTATCTTTATCCTTATACTTATACTATTTATTATCTTATTATTCTCCTTTTCTTCCTCTCATAATTCTTTGTTCTTTGGCTTCTTCTTCGGTATATTTTATCCTATCTCCTTTTATTCATATCATTTGTCTAAATATACTTCTGTTTCCTCTCATAACTCCTTCATTATATTCTCCTTTTCTAATATCTTCTTATCGTGCCCCTTCCCTTTCCTTATTCTTCATCCATATACCACCCTTCATTCCTCATTTACTACTATCGTTACTTTTATTGTATGCTCCTTCCTCTTGCCACTATAATATCTCTTCTGCTTCCTTTGAGGTCTTTGTATCTTTATCTCTGTCGCATCTATATATATCTCCCTACTTTTTAAAATATTATTTCATTTCTTCTCTACTTCTTATCGCTCATATTTTCTTTAATATCCTCTCTATTACCTCTATTCATTCTATAAACCTATAATATACTACACTCCCCGAATTATACCCAAATATCTCTTTTAATTGCCTGTATGGCAAGTTATTCCTTAATTGATATATTACTAAACATACTCTTAACTTACCTTCTCTCAATTTACCTTTTCTTCACGCATATGGCTTCTTGCTTCCTCTCTCTTTCCTTATTATCTTCAACTCTTCTTCATACATCTTTCACAATATTTCTAATTCCTCCTTACTTATACCTAATATCTCCCTTATCTTCTTGTCATTCCTTATTATTTTCTCTCTAATTAAATTAATTTTTCTTCTTGTTATAATATAAAATTTTTTTTTATTATTTCTTATTTTAGAACAAGTTTAATAAATTTAAAGTTAAAATTATAATTTAAAAACTATTATCATATCACATAAAAATAACAGGAGTATCTTCTTTAACCTCTTTATATAGCACTTCGCCAGCTAACAAAGACCCCCTTACGCATCCATGAGATCTTGGCTTTCCATCGACTTTTGTGCTACTATGTATATAAAATCATCATTGTCATAAATACAAAGAATAAGGCATTGGAGCATTATTATATTGCTTTGAAAAATGAATCTTCTCTTTTTTAGTGATTTTAAAATTCCAAATAGGTGTTCTAAGTTTTCTTTTTCCTGGAGATACAAATGTAGCCACTTTCAAAGTATTTCATTGATAATATAATAAAACAAATTTTCAACCAAAATCTTTACTTTTAAAGATAAAAATTTTATGAAATGATTTTCACCAATTATTTACATAAAAATTATAAATATATTTGTAATTTTCTTTAAATAATTCAAAATTATAAATTTTTAACATAAACTTACTATTCTTTAAAAATTCTCCTTCATAAAAAACTTTTTCTATTGGTTTATATAAAAATTTTTTAGATACAGATAATGGTGATTTAAAAATATTATTTTCTATTCTATCAATTTGTTCTTCTGTATAATTTCAATTTTTGATTAGTTCTAATAATATATTTCTTTTAATAATTTCTTCGTTATCCGTAGCTTTTGCTCAACTTAACAAAGTCAATACTAAAGACAAAGATATTCAAAGTTTTTTAAATGTATTAAAATTTTTTCTATTTA
>Ga0256837_1002765_pt1 | contig 10595 bp, 11 predicted proteins | sample 4562384metaG_FD_185976 | JGI IMG/M metagenome (GOLD analysis project Ga0256837, IMG submission 185976) | Hydrothermal vent microbial communities from Guaymas Basin, Mexico - 4561-384 | ecosystem: Environmental > Aquatic > Marine > Hydrothermal vents | place: Mexico: Guaymas Basin | collected... | reverse complement strand
GTTGGGTTGTAGTATATATACTTGGAATGATTTTACTCTTTCAAACTATGATTTAGTTGTAAATTCTACAAGTGCTGGTTTAAAAGATGAGTATTTTCCTGCTCCTAAAGAGATGATTGAAACTATCTTTGATAATACATCTTATGTGGCTGATGTAATATATGGAAAAGTTACACCTTTTTTACAATTAGCAAAAGAGAAAAATATTGTTTATAAAGATGGTGCTGATATGCTTCTTGGTCAAGGTGTTTTAGCAAATGAGCTTTTTGTAGAGGGTATGCTTCAAAAAGATGATATTAAAAAATATATGCAAAAGAGTTTTGAACTTTAAAATGAATATAGACTCTTTTTTTCAATTTTTTAGCGCTATATTTAAAACAAAAGAGATGCTTCATCAAGAGCATGAAAAAGATTATTTAGATACAATTATTGAATCAAATAATAATGCTATTATTGCTATTGATGCTACAAAAACAATTTTGACATATAATAAAAAAGCTCAAGAGATATTTGGTTATACAAAAGAGGAGATGATAGGTAGTAAAAATCTACTCAATATAATTCCATTAAAATATAAAAATATTCATACAATAGCAAGTAATAAATATTTTAAAACTGGTAAATCTATGGGTGTTTTAGGAACAACTCTTGAACTTGAGGGATTAACAAAAGATAAAAAGATTATTCCAATCAGAATATCTTTTGGAAAAAATAGTTGTGAAGATAATAGAATTGTTGTTGCAAATATTTCTGATATATCTTTTGAAAAAAATATTCAAACAGAACATGCTGAACTAAAATCTAATTTTATTGCAAACATATCTCATGAACTTAGAACACCTATGAATGGTATCATCTCTATGACTCATTTAGCATTGCAAACTGATTTAACATCAAGACAAAAACACTATTTAACCACTATTGAGAACTCCTCTACTCACCTTTTAGATATTATAAATGATATATTAGATTTTTCAGAGATAAAATCTGGTCAATTAAAAGTAAATAAAATTAATTTTAGTTTTCTTAACCTATTAGATGCTATTAAACCAAAAAACATTTCACAAGATATAACTTTTGAAATAAATTATGAAAGAGATATTTCTCACTATCTTTCTGGAGATGTTTTAAAGATAGAAAAAGTGCTAAAAACTCTTTTAGATAATGCTGTTAAATTCACAGATAAAGGTATTATCTCTGTAAATATCTCACATAAAGAGAGTGATTTTACTTTTAAAGTACAAGATAGTGGTATTGGAATAGGGAAAGAGGAGCAAAAATGTTTATTTAAATCTTTTTCTCAAGTAGATACAAGTAATTCTCGTGAATATAATGGTACAGGATTAGGTTTAGCTCTTTCAAAACAGTTAGTAGAACTTATGGGTGGAAAAATCTGGGTAGAGAGCGAACTAGGAAAAGGTGCTTCGTTTATATTTACAACTCCTCTTGAGGTGATTACAAAAAACTCCTCAAAAGCAAATTTTATACAAAACACTCAAGAGCAAGATATATCTATTCCAAATTTTAAACATATAGATACTGAACAAGGGTTGTCACATTTAGCTCAAAGTGAAGAACTTTATAAAAATATTCTTATAGATTTTTATAAAAGCTATAAAGATTTTAGTTTTGACATCTCTAATGAAAGTGAATTTAAGATGCAACTTCATATCTTAAAAACACTTAGTGCTAGTATTGGAGCGAATGATTTACATCAAATAACTCTCCAACTAGATAAAACAGATGATAAAAGTTTAGTTCCTAAAATATATTATGAACTAGGTATTCTTCTCAATGAGTTAACTATTTTAATAGAACAAAAAGATATAGTTAGTGTTGAAAAAATAGTGTTAAAAAGTTCTAAAAGGGATGCTCTATTTTTATCTCTTCAAGAGAGTTTAAAGACAAAAAAACCTAAAAAATGTGAAGTTATAATTGATGAATTTGAACATTATAGTTTGGAAAAAGAGGATAAGATACTTTTTGATAAAGTTAAGATGTTAGTAAAAAAATATAAGTTTAAAGAAGCGATGGAGCTGTTTAATGACAAATAAAAATTTACTTGTAGTAGATGATACTGAGATAAATATAGATATTTTACTAGAACTTTTAAGTGATACCTATGAGATTACAGTTGCTTTAGATGGTTCATCTGCATTAGAGATAGTTGCAGAGGAGGAGATAGACCTTGTATTGTTGGATATTATGATGCCAAATATGGATGGATATGAAGTATGTGAAATATTAAAGTCAAATAAAAAAACAAAAAATATTCCTGTCATCTTTATAACTGCTAAAATAGATGAAGATTCTATTGAAAAGGCTTATGATGTTGGTGGTATAGACTATGTCACCAAACCCTTTAAGCCAAAAGAGTTACTTGCTCGTATAAAAACTCAACTTACTATGCAGGAGCTTATTAAAAGTTTAGAGACAACACATAAGGAGTTAGAACTTTTAGCCTCGATAGACCCTATGACTAAACTTTATAATAGACGTTATTTTACAACAACCTCTGCACATATTTTAGATTTAGCTAAACGAGATAAAAAAGAGTTATCTATTTTAATGATAGATATTGATAAGTTTAAGACTATAAATGATACCTATGGTCATCCTATTGGGGATAAAGTTATTATTGAACTTGCCGATAAGCTACTAAAACATCAACGAAAAAGTGATGTTGTGTGTAGATTTGGTGGGGAGGAGTTTATTATACTTCTTCCAAATACATCATTAGATGGAGCAAAGATAGTTTCTGAAAAAATTCGAGCTGATATAGAGAAAAATGTTATTATATTAGAGAATGGATTTGACCTTAAATTTACAGTAAGTATAGGTGTTTCTATCATAAATACTCAAGATGAGAAAAATATAGAACCAGCCATAAAAAGGTCTGATAATGCTCTTTATAAGGCAAAAGAGGGTGGAAGAAATAGAGTCTGTTATGAATAGATGGATGCAGATAGCTTACAATGAAGCAACTTATGGAATGCTTCATAAGGAGGGTGGACCCTTTGGCGCAGTTATAGTTAAAGATGATAAAATCATAGCATCTGCACATAATGAAGTTTTAAAAACTAAAGACCCAACGGCACATGCAGAGATAAACGTTATACGAAAAGCTTCTCAAAAACTGGATAGTTTTAATCTAGCTGGTTCTATACTTTATACAACTTGCCAACCTTGTCCAATGTGTTTAGGTGCTATATTTTGGGCTAGAATAGATACTGTTTATTATGGGGCAACTAAAGAGGATGCAAAAAAAGGTGGGTTTGATGATAGCCATTTTTATTCGTTACTTAAAGAAAAAAATGCCTCTCTTAATATGAAACAGATAGACCATACTCTTAATGCTGAACTTTTTGATAGATGGCTAGAAAAAGAGAACCATCAACTCTACTAACTTTTAGAGAACAAACCAACTTGTCATCATAATAACAGATACTCTAAACATATCGATAGCCATAGCACTATAAGCTGTTAAGTCTAACCATCCTTTACTTGTATAACGGAGATATAAGATAGAAAATATATTTATACCAACAACACTCCACGAAGCATAAAACTGATAACTCCAGAGATTTATATCAATAAACAAAGAGCTAAAAAGTAATATAATCATACCTATCATTATACTATTTGAGATTTGAACAAATCTGTTGGTAGTTGGCTCTTTTACTTCAAGTCGACTCTCAAACTCCTCTCTCTCTTTTCCTTTTAAAAGCACCAAGAAATTAGCTCCATACAGATAATCAATTTTTCGTTGGAGTGTAACACTTAAATCATTTTCTACTTTCATAGAGTGTTGTTCACCTTTTCTATCTTCATAGATAAGAGTGATAGATTTATATCTTTTCATATCTGCTGAAATATTTGGAAAATAGGATGTATATTCAGTTACTTGTATCTCTTGCTCTCTTTTTATAATCCGTGGATTTATAAGCTCTTTAAACACTTCATTCTCTTTATATACAACAACGTTATAATAACTTCCAACTTGTGCACCAGAAAGAGCATCTAATGAAGCTGAGAATGCTGTCTCTTTTAGATTATCTAAAAAAGTAAATAATTCTTCATCGAAACTACGAACATCTGGAGCATATTCAATACCTATTGGTGTTGGATAAGTAATAATAGGAAGTATCATTTAAGACCTTTGTTTTAATATAAAAAGATAGGAGATTGTAAAAATTGAAGAGTAGCATAAAGGTACAGCTAAAAAGCTGTACCTAAAAAATTAATGACTTTTTAAAATAACTTTCATCATTTTAACATTAATAGCTAAAAGTCTATAAAATTGAAATAGAACACAAGTTCTTAAAAATTTTTGGAACCCACCTGCAATCATTGTTCCTGATTGTGGTGAATATGGCTCAACATGTTGTACGTGTTTGTGGTTTGCATCTACTTGATTATTCATAATTTTCTCCTCTGTATTTTTAATATGTTATTTTTTTCTCTATTCTGGAATTAAAGTCCAACCTGGCTTAAGTTTTGCTTTCCAGATAAATAGGTGATGAAGGATATGTTTAATCCAATGACCTGCAAGACCAATCTCACCAAAAGTATAATCTAAATCACGACCCGTACCTGGATATTTTTTATAGTTAGGAACAACAGGATAAACAGTCATCGCTGCTGCTGTACCAGTTAAAAGACCTTTACCAGCTGAAGCAACACATGCTGCACCCATATCTGCCATAGAAGAGTGGTGAGTCGGTTCAGTTGTTTTACCTTTCATCATATCTGTAATACTTGCTGCAACCGCTTTACCCATCATCGCTGCTGGCATACCAGTTCTTGGTGGAGTTGGAGTGATTGGAGTACCATTTGGTGACTTCATAGGTTTAGAGATTGGATGTGGAGGAGCAAAAGCGATACCTGCTGCAAAGATATTATCATAAGCAGGAGATTGTAAAGTTTTTGGCCAATCTGTTGGTTCCCATTCAGCAAAAGGTTTTGGAGTATAATCAGCATCAACTTTCATCATACCATTAGCAGCAAATAGAGTGTCAGTAATATCCGAACCATCTTTTGCATAAGCTTTTAGACCAACACCAGCAAATGGTGGGATAAGCATAGCAAAATCAAAATCTTGAGTATCGATAGACCCATCAAGAGATTCGTAAGTTATTTTACCTTTTTCTACTTTATTTGTATGTGCACCAATAATCCATTTAATATTTCTTTCAGCATATAAAGACTCAGCAAATACTTTAGAAGATGTAATGAAACCACCCATTTTAAAGTGAAGACCACCCATACCAAAATCACCTAAGAAAGATTCATTTGAGATCCAAGTCATATCTGCCATATCTCTTACACCGCGCTCTTTAAGTTTATGTTCAATATTGAAAATATACTCAAATGCAGCACCTTGACAAGTACACATACCATGACCAGTACCGATTAAGAATTTTTGTCTTTCACCAGCTTTCATCTTCTCTATACAAGCATCAAGTTCATGAGAAGCATGTACAGCATGGTCAGCAGTACAAACAGAAACTGTATGCTCTCCCATTTGACTGCCTTCACCTAAACCTGGTGTTGCACCAAAGTTAAGTTTAGGACCAGTAGCATTTAGTAGATAATCATACTCTACCTCTTCACTTGTTCCCTCTTTACCTTGACCAGTAAACTCAACAGTAACAAAAGGTTTGTTTAGTTTATCGCTTCCATCAGGATTAATAGAGATAGCTTTTGCTTGTTTATAAGTAATATTTGTTTTAGCATATACAGGTGCTAAATCAAAAGTTACCTCCTCTTTACTCATCTCACCAACACCAACCCAGATGTTTGATGGAATCCAGTTCCATTTTGCATTTGGAGTTACAACAACTACCTCATGCTCTTTGCCTAACCATTTTTCAGCAAAAGATGCAGCAGTATGACCTGCTACACCAGCACCAAGAATAACTAATCTTGCCATATTAAATCCTTTTATCTATTTTTAGTTAATTAATTTATCTAGTGAGAATTCTATCATAAAAGAGGGTGTAAAGTATTATAAAATTATAAATAATAGTTATATATAAAAATTATAACTATTTAAATATAACTTAAAATAGGGGGTTAAAAAAGATAAAAAGAGCTTTTTCTAAAGAAAAGAAAAAAGATAAAAAGAAAAAAGATTTCTCTATTGTGTAGAAATGTTACTTTTTAAGTTTTTTAAGATTATTCGTATCCATATTCGCTTAAATCATCCTCATCTTCAAAATCATTATCAAATGAACTCTCTTGAGAATAATCATCCTCTTTCTTTTCTCTATTTTCATCCAGTTCTATATCGTTATATCTTTGGTAAAAAGAGTCACTATTTGAGTTATATTCATTTCTGTATCGCTTTTTTTGAGGTTGTTGAGTTTGGTATTGTTGTGTCTCTTCTATATTATTTCCAAATCTGTATCTATATGTATTTACTACAATCGCATCATAATACACATCAGAGAGTTTATCTAAAGCATATTGTGCTTCATTAAAATTACTAAAACAGCCACAACGTACAGCATACATTGAACTTAATTTCATCAACTTACATGAAGAGGGATACCCTTTTCTATGAAAGTCATAAGAGGAGTTATGTTTAAGATGAAAACTTTTTACTTGAATAGAGTAGCATGTCTCACTAGACTGTGCAGATAATATAGTTGTTACGAACATAAAAGTTACTAAATATTTTATCAAACTTTTTCCTTATATCTTTTCTAAATCTAATTCAAGAGCATCATCACAAATCTGTTTTGATGTATACCAATCAGCAATCTCTTTATCACTATAATGACGTTCACTTTGAGATAATGGAATAACCTCATTTCTCAGTTTTGAGCGAATAATTCCCATTATTATAAACATTAAAAGTAGAGTTGCTATCGCTATAAAATAATCATATAGATAAAAAGCTATCAAACTTGATAAAAGAGTAGTTGCCTCTAAAAATAGTTTTAGGATTATAGAGATAACTCTACATCTCTTTGAGTTTAATATCGGTGTTGGTTCTATTATATCTATATCATTTATTTGCATAATTTATTATATCAAATTATATTAAAAATCTGTTTTTTATTTTTGGATATACTCCAATTTAAATAATTATAAGGATTTTTTAAAATGGCAAAACATCAGTTTCAAACAGAAGCAAACCAAATGTTACAATTAATGATTCATTCATTATATTCAAACAAAGAGATTTTTATACGTGAACTTGTATCTAATGGTTCCGATGCACTTGATAAATTAAATATGTTAGTTTTAACAGATGAAAAATACAAAGATGTAAACTTTACACCTCGTATAGATATAGTTGCAAATAAAGAAGCTAAAACTTTAACTATTAAAGATTCTGGTATCGGTATGAACGAAGAAGATTTAATGAACAATCTTGGTACTATCGCAAAATCTGGAACGAAAGCATTTTTAGAAAATCTTTCAGGTGATCAAAAAGAGGATTCTAATCTTATTGGTCAATTTGGTGTTGGTTTTTATGCTTGTTTTATGGTTGCAGATAAAGTTGAAGTAACTACTAAAAAAGCTGGTGAAGAGAAAGCATTTTTATGGACAAGTGCAGGAGATGGTGAATTTGATATAGAAACTACTACTCAAGATGGTCATGGTACAACTATCGTTATGCACCTTAAAGATGATGAAGATGAGTTCTTAGAAGCACATCGTATAGATACTATCATCAAAAAATACTCTAACCATATCCCTTTCCCAATTTTTATGGACAAAGAGAAACATATTCCAGCTGTAATGGACGATGAGGGAAAAGAGGAAGTTGAACCATCTCGTACAGAGATTGAAAATGAGCAGATAAATAAAGCAAATGCACTTTGGACTATGGCTAAAAAAGATGTGACAGATGATGAATATAAAGATTTTTATAGCTCTATCGCACACTCAAGTGAAGAACCATTAACATGGATGCACAATAAAGCTGAGGGTGCTGTTGAGTACACTACACTTTTCTATATTCCATCAAAAGCTCCTATGGATATGTATAGAGTTGATTATCAAACAGGTATCAAACTTTATATTAACCGTGTTTTTATTACAGATGATGAAAAAGAGTTAATGCCAACTTACTTACGTTTCTTACGTGGTGTTATCGATTCTAAAGATTTACCATTAAATGTTTCTCGTGAAATTTTACAATCAAACCCTACAATGGATAAAATCAAGAAAACTTCTGTTAAAAAAGTTCTTTCTGAATTAGCTAAAATGGCTAAAAAAGATAAAGAAAAATATAACACTTTCTATTCTGAATTTGGTAATGTTCTTAAAGAGGGTCTTTACAACGACTTCGATAACCGTGAAAAGATTTTAGAGTTAATGCAATTTAACACTATGAACTCTACTGAAACAGTAATGATTGAAGAGTTTGTTAAAAATGTAGATGAAGAGAAAAAAGAGATCTATTATATCACTGGTAAAACTTCTTTAGCTATGTTGAAATCATCTCCAGCATTAGAGCGTTTTAAAGCAAAAGGTATCGATGTTTTAGTTCTTAATGAAGAAGTAGATACTATCATCTTCCCAATGGTAACTGAGTATAAAGAGTATAAATTAGTTCCTGTTGCAGATGCTAAATTTGAAGAGTCTGAAGAGGAAAAAGCTAAAGAAGAAGAGGTTGCAAAAACTTATGAAGGTTTAGCAAAAGAGTTCAAAGATACTTTAGGTGAAGCTGTTAAATCAGTAGAAACTACTTCAGATTTAACTGATTCTCCAGTAGCTCTTAAGATAGACAAAGAGGATCCAGCTTATCAAATGGCTCAAATGATGAAACAGATGGGTCAAGGTATGGACACTCCAGAACCAGCTCCTATTTTACAAATCAACCCTAAACATGAGTTAATGATGAAGTTAAAAGATTCTGCAGACCAAAATCTTGTAACTGATGCAGCTCATGTACTTTTTGACCAAGCAAAACTTTTTGATGGTCAAGAGTTAGCAGATACTGCTGATTTTATTGCAAGATTAAATAGAATTATCTCTAAAGCGTTATAATTCTTTTTCCAAATATATGAGTCTTTTTTTAGGCTCATATATACTATATTCTTTTTAGGTAGTCTTTTACAATGTTTACACAATTTAGTTTTATAAATAATTTATCAAGTGAGAGAGATATAGCTATCACTCGTAAAAATATATCTAATATCTGCAAAGAGCAAACACACACAAAATTTTCAGAGTTAAACTTATGTGATTATCACTACTCTATTAATCAAGCGATAGAAGATTTAGGTTTAGATGAAGAGCTTATAGAAGAGTTTCTTGATGCGTATGTTATGCAGATTCTTGAAGTTATTCCTCAATTTGAAGAGTATTTTGAAGAGTTAAGAAATAATGACCATACTATGATTTTATTTGATTATAGTTATATACGAAATTTAGCACATAAAAATTTAGGTGTTGCAAGAAATCTTAGAATTAAAGATGCTGAAAAACTTTTAAATGCGATAATGAAAAGTGAAAATCTTGAATATCTTGAGCTATGTTTAGAGGCACTAGAACTATTTGCTATCCGTTTGCGCCCTAAAACTGTTTACAATATAAAGTTTAACTCATCAATCTGAGTAAAATATATTATTATCCATATAATCCACAGAAAGATAATAGTTATATGTTTACTTAAAAAAGATGATTTAGCTGTTTTATGATGAAAAAGTAACATACTTAAACTACTCCCAATAAAACCTCCGAGCATAGAAAAAAAGTGTAATTTTTTTTCTGATACTCGCTCTCTATTTTGCACTGCCATAAACTTATCAAAAGTGAAAACTATAAAACTTGCTAGATTTATAACTATAAAATAAAGCACTAATAATTTCTGCATCTATGAAACCATCTTTCTGTTTTTAGAGAAGTAATATATCCACAATCCAAATGCCAAAAGACTCATACCAAGACTCATCACTTGTCCTTGAGTGATAACATCACAACATACATATCCTATTTGAGTATCTGGCGCACGATATATTTCAGCAATAGCTCTAAAGATACCATAGCTAAAAGCATATACTAAAGCTAACTCTCCTGAAAACTTTTTATATTTTTTATAAAGCATAACTACTATAAAAACAGCTATACCCTCTAATAGTGCTTCATAGAGTTGAGAGGGATGACGAAGAACACCATCTACTAAAATACCCCAAGGAACGTCTGTTTCACGCCCTATAAGTTCTTGATTTAAAAAGTTTCCTATTCTTCCAAATACAAATGCAAGAGGAATACTTAAAGCTATTAAATCCATAAGTTTACCAAACTCCACTTTATGTCGAGTAGAATAGAGATAACTCCCTATAATAAATCCTATAACAGCTCCATGATAACTCATACCTCTGATACCTACAAATTCACCACCTACAAATGGATTAAATATCTGCCAAGGGTGAATTAAGTAGTAACTTGTATTTGTATCATAAAAAAGGATATAACCTATTCTAGCTCCTAAAATAACACCTATCTCAACATAGATAAAATAACGGTCAAGTTGCTCAGTTGTCAAATCAATTTTATCTTTTTTGATAAAATATTTTCCTATGTAAAGTGCCGTAAGAAGTGCAAGAACATACATTATCCCATACCAATGAACA
>Ga0256837_1002763_pt1 | contig 10601 bp, 13 predicted proteins | sample 4562384metaG_FD_185976 | JGI IMG/M metagenome (GOLD analysis project Ga0256837, IMG submission 185976) | Hydrothermal vent microbial communities from Guaymas Basin, Mexico - 4561-384 | ecosystem: Environmental > Aquatic > Marine > Hydrothermal vents | place: Mexico: Guaymas Basin | collected... | reverse complement strand
TGATCCTAAAACAAAAAGCAATTATGATATCTCTCATGTTTCAAATAAAATAAAAAATAGTGTAAATTATAATCTAAAAAAAATAACCCCTTTAAAAATAAAACAGCAAGATTTAAAGGTAAAAGCCAACTTTAATGATAAGTTATTAGATACAACAGAATTCTTTATTAGAATTTTACGAAGTTATAATACTCTTATACCCAAACATAAACAAAAACATTCATTTACTGTGTATAATCTATCTGATGGTGCATATATAAATGGTACAATCCCTTTGAAAATCTCAGATAAGATTTTTATTAATAAAAAAGATATAGATAAAAAAGAGTTATTTAACTATATTAAATCTAAATCTATATCAAATATTGATCAAAAAGCAAAACAAAAAATAATAGATGAGATAGAAGCTATGGCACTACAGTTAACTAAACTTAAAGAACTAAATAGCTTGGATTGTGCTAGTTATCAAGATTTTTATGATTTTATTAATAATTTTATCATTGATTTTATGGATGATATTAAGCTATCAAATGCAACAAAATCGATACTTTTAAGTTATGTAAGTTTAAATATAAACTATTTGACATATTATTTTAATGATAGCTTTGTGGTTGAAGATCCTAAGGTTATAAATCAACTTAAACTTTTAGTTTATAAACAATTAAAAAAACTTTTAAATGATTATGTAAAATATACAAAAAGAATAATATAAAGACACTAATAATACTGCATAGTTACACAATGCAAACTACCATGCTGTCTTAAAAGTACTTTACAATCTATTTCTACTATATCTCTTGTTGGAAAAAGTTTTTTAAATAAATTTATAGTTTTTTTATCATTTTTATCACCATAAATAGGTACTAATACTGCACCATTTATAATAAGAAAATTAGCATAAGTAGCAGGTAATATTTCACCATCATATAAAATATCCTCTATAGGAGGAAGAGGTATTAAAATAAAAGATTTATTATTTAAATCTTTAAATTTTTTTAACTCTTGTTCCATTTTTTTTAACTCATCATAGTTTACACTATTTTTATAAGCAGTTTGATACACTATAGTATCTTTTGAAACAAATCTTGCTAATGTATCTATATGGGAGTCTGTATCATCCCCTTTTAATGCTCCTGAATTTAGCCATAATATTTTTTTTAGACCAAAATATTTTTTTAATTTTAACTCTATTTGAGCTTTTTTAAATCTTGGATTTCTATTTTTTTCTAAAAGACACTTTGAAGTGGTCAGTAGTATTGATGAACCATTATTATCTATACTACCACCTTCTAATACAAAATCTATATTTTGATCTATATACCCTTTAAAAACACCTTTTAATTTTAGTTTAAAAGTGATATCATTATCTTTTTTATAAGGATATTTTTTACCCCAACCATTAAAATTAAAATTTAAAAGTTTTATTTTGTTATTTTGTTTTATACTAATAGCACCAAAATCCCTACTCCAAGTATCATTAGATTCTATATTTCCTACAAAAAATATATTCTTTTTATTAATAAAAAGAGATTTTATTTTTTTTATTTTAAAAGCTACTATAACTACTTTTTGATATTTTGCTATATTTTTTGCAATTTGTACAAAGGTATCTATAGCTTCATCTAAACAACAATTCCAATCACTATTTTCATGTGGAAATACAAGTTGAACAAAATTTTGTTTTTCCCACTCTGGTAATAAAACTATTTCTTCCATTCTGAAGCAACACTTCCTTTTGGTTTAGATGATGAGGAACCTTTTATTGTCCCTGTTTTAATTATAGTTTTTTTATTTAAGTGTTCACCTTTTCTATATACTCTTTTTACTATAGGCTTTGCATCTTTTACATATGATTGGTTATTTAAATTTGAAAGAATAGAAAAAAGCTCATCATAATCTTTTAATTTAAAACTATATACTTTGTTAAATCCAACATCTTCAAATTCAAGATTAAAATCATCAAGCAATATAAATAATGCCCCGTTAAATTTTAGTCTTACTTTTATAATATTAGAAAATGAATAAACTTTATTATCTCTTATATAGTATCTTAAATTTTTGTTATATTCTTTTAATCCAGAGCTATTATAATATCTTGTATAACAAAGTTGAGTTTTATCTACCCAATAACAACTTTTAGCAAATACAAAAGAGATAGCTAAAGACAATACTATAACACTTTTCATCATTATACTCCTCTTTTATTATCCCATACTCTTATATGTAATCTATCGCTATATTTATATCCATTTTCTAAAGCAAACTTTATCACATCTAGACTATTTTTATCTATAATCTTTGCTGTATCACCTAAAGGCATAATATATACTTCACAAGCAGGAAGTGAAGATAAAATATCTTTTATCTCTTTTGAGGCTAATGGTAAAAATTCTTTATCAACTACAAATTTAAAATATGCTTGATCTGTAAAATTTATAATAGCTTTTAGGGTTTTATTATTTACCCTTTTTTTTAATGGTTCTTTTGAATTACTAAGCTTTACACTTATAGAAAAAAGTATCTTTTTTTGCCAATCATATTTAAAATCTATATCCAAAGAACCATTTGTTTCAATAGTAAGATTATAATCATTTAAGATATAATACTCCAAAAGTTTTTGAAACTCTAAATCATCCCAATAAAGTAGTGGTTCTCCACCTGTTATAACTATATCTACTTTATAGTTTGGTAGATATTTTTCCACCTCTTTTAAAAGATCTTTATGATTTGTATATTTACTCCAAAAATCTCTAAATGCTATATCTGAAGCATAAAAACTATCACAAGAGCATTTTTTTGTTCCACTTGGTGTTTCATACTCCACCTCAAAACCAGCACACTGCATATTGCACTTTCCAAATCGTATAAATACACTAGGGGTCCCTACTTTTTTACCCTCACCTTGGATAGTTGGTCCAAAAATCTCATTTATCTCTAACAATAAACAACACTCTTACTTTTTGGAGTTTCATAATACTCAAGATGTGATACTTTTATATTAAGTAATAACATCTTTTTTTGTACAATTTTTAAAAGCCATGCTGATATATTTTCACTTGTAGGTACAAAATCAACTATAATATACCCCTCATAAAGCTCTTTTATATAGTATGGCTGATCATTTAAAATAGAAAGATCGGCTATTTTATACCCATCTTCCATAGTATGAAGATTTTGTTTATTTGCATACAATGGTAATAAAGTAGAAAATAAAGGATCATTAATATCTATAATAAACTTATGATCTAAAGTATCATCTAAAAACCTTTTAAACCAATTTAGATGATTAAAGTCTGTTACCATACCATTTTGGAGGTTATCACTTTCTAAATGTACAATAATCTTACCTTGGTGACCATGTAGATGCCTACATTTTAAACACTCATCAAGTGCAAAATCTTTTTTTAACTTTTGTGACCATACTCTATGACCATAACAAAAATCAAACTCTTTACTTATTTGCCAAAACATTATTTACCTTCAACTATTTATTATTTGTATCTCTTAGTATATCTAAACTTATCTTCTATATATTTTATTTTTTTAAAATATTGTTTATAAAATGGTAAACTAATATTTTTAAAACTATTTTTATTTTTATAAAGATTTATATACCATTTAAATTTTATATTGTACTGATTTAACATATTTATTGATAATAATGTTTCATTAATATTACCAAGATTTGATGAGCTTATAAGTACAGTTTTAGTATGAAATTTTTTTGATATATCTGATATTAAATCTATCATAAAATATGATTTTTTTATAGGAACCATAAGTCCACCTGCACCTTCTACTACTAAAATATCACAAAATTTTAAATGATATTTTATAAGATATAAAATTTTTGATATTTTTATTTTTTGATCTTTTTTTGCCACATAAGGAGCTGCTGGAAGAGAAAACTTGTATGGTACTATTTGATCTATTGTAAAATCTTTATATCTATTATTTAGTTTTTTTACCACTTTAAAAAGCTTTGTACCATCTAGGGGAGTATCTTTTACTCCTGTTTCTATAGGTTTTAGATAGCCTACTTTTTTACCTTGCTTTGCAAACTTTTTTAGTATAAGTTCGCTTGCATATGTTTTACCTATATTTGTATTTGTAGCTGTTATAAAATATACTTTTTTCATAACAATACTAACTCTTGAATAATTTGTTTATTTTCACTAGCTGTAAAATAGATATTTCTTGATAATTCAGATGTAACTTTTTGTAAAAATAGTTTTTTTTGTTTTTTTTGTTCAGATTTATTATCTTTATATCTATCTAAGATTTTTTTTAATTCTGTTTTGTATTGTTGTAAAATTTCATCTTTTTTTACTACAGATGATTTGATATTTTTTTTAAAAATTTTATCTTGAAACAATAATAGTGCTATAATAATAGCTACTACAATAAGTAATATTATAATAACCCAATCCATTTTATTTTCCTTTTTATTCTTTATTGTATATTAAAAAACCAGCTATGCCGCCTACTATTACTAAACCTAAAAAAACAAACATCAATATATCTAAAGTAGCCATTTTTTATTTTTCCTTTTCTATTTTTTCTTTTAATTGCCCACAAGCTGCACTTATATCTATACCTTTTGATTCTCTAATAGTACAAATAACCCCATGAGATAAAAGATGCTCTTGAAATCTTATCATACTATTTTTTGAAGGTGTTTGGTATACGGTACCCTCAAATGGATTAAAATATATTAAATTTACTTTTGCATCTATTCCATTTAGAAGTTTTACAAGTTTTGATGCGCTTTTTAGATCATCGTTTTTATCTTTTATTACAAGATATTCAAACATAACTTTTTTTCTACTATCTATTGGAAACTCTCTTACAGCTTGAATAATAGAATCTATATTATAAGCTTTATTCATAGGTATAAGCTCACTTCTAAGTTCATCATCAACTGCATGAAGTGAGATAGCAAGTTGCACTCCTAGGTTCTCTTGACCTAATTTTTTAATCTTACTACTTATTCCACTTGTAGAGATAGTTTGTCTTCTTGTGCTTATTGCTAATCCATCTAAATGACTTATAATTTTTATAGCTTTTACTAGATTGTCATAATTATCAAGTGGTTCACCCATACCCATATATACTATATTTACTGCTTTATTTTGAGGAATATTATTTAACTTTTTTAAATATACTATTTGAGCCACAATCTCTCCTGCGGTTAAATCTCGTACAAATCCACCTTTTGCTGTAAGACAAAAACTACATCCAACTTTACATCCTACTTGACTAGATATACAAAAGGTATATTTCTCACTTTTTGTTATATTTCCATCTTTATCTTTTTGTTTCTCTTTCATAAGAAGAAGTACTGCTTCTGCTGTTTTATTGTCTTTAAATGCAAAAAGATATTTTCTTGTGCCATCACTACTTATCTCTGTATTTATAACTTTTGCTATATCTATATAATAGTTTTGTTCAAGATCTTTTTTTAGATCTTTTGGTATATTTTTCATATCTTCATATGAGGTGGCATATTGTTTATAAAGCCAATTATAAAGCTGTTTTGCTCTAAAGCTAGGTTTAATTGAGTTTTTTAACTCATCTAAAGTGTAATCATATATAGATAACATTAAATTCCTTTAGTATTTTATGTCCAATTATAACATAACATAAGTGGTTTTGATATTAAAAAAATTCTTTTATTGTTAGTATTAATCTATCTGGATCTGTAATTTTGTTGATTTTATCTCGAAATATATGGGCATTTTGATACCCTTTTGAATAGGTATGAAGATGTTTTCTAAACATAACTACTCCATAATCTTCATAATGTTCTATCATTTTAGCTAAGTGTTCTAAAATAATCTCTTTTTTTATACTATTTGGTATATCTTGATTTGATGAAGCTATTTGATAAAATATCCAAGGCTTACCTATAGCCCCTCTTCCTATCATCACACCATTTGCTTTTGTATGATCTAGTACAAATTTTGCTTTTTCAAGTGATGTTATATCACCATTTGCTATAACAGGTATAGATATATTTTGTTTTATTAATGCTATTGCATCATAATCTACAGGTGCTTTATATGCACCTTTTTTTGTTCTACCATGCACTGCTATAAAATCTACACCACAATCCTCAATAGCTTTTGCAATATCTAGTGGAATTTTTTCATCTATTCCTATTCTTATTTTTGCTGTTGTGTATTGTTTATTTGAGTATTTTTTTATAGTTTTTAGTATAGTTTGTAATTTTGGAAGATCTCCTAAAAGTGATGAACCACTACCATGATTAAAAACCTTTGGTGCAGGACAACCACAATTTAGATCAATACCATCAATACCGTCAAAATTATTTAATTTTTCTACAGCTTTTTGTACTATATTTGCATTATTTCCAGCTAATTGTACAAAATATGGTGTTTCATTTGAAGCTTTTTTGATCATATGGTGTGTTTTTTCACTGTTGTAAGCTAGTGCATTTGAGCTAATCATCTCACTAACTGTATAATCAACACCAAATTTTTTTACAACTGATCGAAATGGAAGATCAGTATAGCCAGCAAGTGGTGCTAGGGCTATAACTGATTTTGAAAAATCTATAAGAGATTTTGACATATATTACTTAAGGCACAAAGTATCTATATTGTAAGAGTGTTTTCCAGCATCTCTTAAATCTATTAATGCTCTAAATGGAAGATATTCTGTAACAGCACTACCGTTTAAAATCTCTCTTATTTTATCTATTACTTGATATTCAGCTAAAACATAAAGATAAGCTGTTGTATATCTTTCATCTTTAGATACAATATTTTCATACAATTTAATAAGTTCATCTGGAGATTTAATATCTTTGTAAAGTTGTGCTATCTCTATTAGATCTACATTTGTTAATTTTACCTCATCAATAAGCTTAATAATAGTATCATTTGAGATCAATGGTTCACCATCTTGATTTATATCTTTTTTTAGAAGCGCTATTAACATATCTTTATCAAAAGTTATCTCTTTGATATGTTTTTTTATTATAGCCATAGGTTTTGACTCTAAAACCTGTTTAAATGCTAGTTTTATTAGCTTCTCATCATAACCTGAATCTTTTTTTATAACTTCTAATGCAAAATTACTATCTGATAATACTCTATTTTTTGTATTTTGTACCATAAGAGGATTTTCAGGTGGTAGTCTTAACTCTTTAGCAGGTATATACTCACCATCTTTTATAGCTATTACTTTTTGAACAATACTATCTATTTGAGCATTTTCTATTTTTACATCACTATCTACAGATATATTTAATTGTTGTATAATCTGTGCTAGATCATTTAGATCTGTATTATTTAGTCTTATACCTATTGCCTCTTCGTTTAATAATCTTTTTGATATCATACCAATAAGTAAATTACTATCTTTTAATACTGATTTTGTACTAAAATAATTTTTCATACCATAAAACATCATATGTAATACACTAAAAACAAATAATACAATAGCAGGAACTACAACCCAAACTGCAATTGGTAATGCTATTTTAAACCCTTGATATTCCAATGTATAATCAGTTATTTGAAAACTATATACAAAACCAGCAGCACCTAATATTAAAATTGTTGCGCCAAATATATATTTTTTTAAACCCATGTTAAATCCTTTTTATTAATTTTTATGTTCGTGAATCTCTCTACAATCTGTACAAAACTTTGCAAATGGCTTTGCTTTTAGTCGTCCTACAGCTATAGGTTCATCACACATTTCACAAATACCGTATGTACCCTTTTCTATATTTTTCAATGCCTCTTTAATCTCTTGCAGCTCCTCTTTTTGCTTATTTATTAAAATATTTGTAGTAAAACTATCACTACTAGCCTCTGCATAATCTAATTCATCTTTACAATCACAATTACTAAGTTGAGATATACTTTGTGCATTATCATTAATAGTATTTTGTAATATCTCTTGTCTATCCAATAAAATCTGTTTTAATTCCTGGATTCTTTTCTTTGAAGCCACATTTTTCCCTTGCATTTAAAATATTTACATAATTCTATCTAAAAAAAGATAAATTATTTATGATACGGATGATTATTTACAATACAAAGTGCTCTAAAGATCTGTTCACATAGTACAATATTGGCTATTTTATGGGCCATAGTAAGATCACTTAAAGATATAATTTGATCACATTTATCTAAAAATTCTTTATTAAAACCATATGCACCACCTATATAAAAGTTAATAATATTTTTATTTTCAATCAATCTACTAAATGCAAAACTATCCATTTTTTTTCCTAATACATCTAATGCTATATTATAACCTATACTTAATTTTGGTACAAAAATATCATTGTATGATTTTTGGGCTTCTAGCTTACTTATGGTTTGAGCTTTTGCTATTTGTTTGTTAAATAAACTATGCACTTCTACATTAGCATATTTTTTTGACATCTTTATAAAATCATTAATAATAGGTTCAAAACTATCATTTGATTTTTTAACAATTTGATAAATATTTATTTTCATAATTTACCTTAATAATTTTTTTGCTATTATACCAAAAAAAGTTTTCAAGGGGTATCTTATTAAAAAACATATAACTTCTATTGCTATTGGTGGTTTTGATGGTATGCATCTAGCTCATCAAAAACTTTTTTCACTATTATCTTACAATACAAGTGCTATTGTAGTAATACAATCAAATAAGGAGTGTTTAACTCCCTCATTATATAGATCAGAACATACATCTTTGGCTATATTTTTTTATAAACTTCAAGATATCAAATCTTTAAATGCAAAAGAGTTTTTAAAATTACTTTATAAAGATTTTCCAAATCTAAATACTATAGTTGTAGGGTATGATTTTCACTTTGGATATAAAGCTCATGCCTCTAGTTATGATCTAAAAGATCTTTTTGGTGGAAAAGTCAAAATTGTAGATCAATTTTTTTATAAAAATATATCTATACACTCATCAAAAATAAGAGAGTTACTACAAAATGGAGATATAACTTATGCAAATAAATTATTAGGATATCATTATAAAATTGTAGGTTCTTCTATAAAAGGTCAAGGATTAGGTAGTAAAACATTTGTAGCTACTATAAATTTAACTGTAGATAAATTTTTATTACCAAAAAATGGTATATATGCTACAAAAACTACAATAAATAATATATCGTATTATAGTGTTAGTTTTTTGGGACATAGGCAAACAACAGATAACAAATATGCAATAGAAACACATATTATAGAACCATTTAATAAACAGCTAAAAAATAATACAACAGTAACTATAGAGTTTTTTAATAGAATAAGAGATAATATAAAATTCCAAGATTTTAATAGTTTAAAAAAACAGATATTAAATGATATAGAAAAAAGCAAATATTTTTTTAATACTACTATTCATGAACAATATTTAGATTTAGCTATTACAAAAGCATGGACTTATGAACTTCTTACATATCCAAATCCTGCAGTAGGAGCTGTAATAGTTGAAAATGATAAAATATTAAGTGTTGAAGCACATAAAAAAAGTGGCAAACCACATGCTGAAGTTTTGGCTTTAAAAGAGGCATATATAAAAAAATATCCTAATTCAATATTGAAAACTATTGTTTCATCACAAGATATACATAGTTATTTAATAAAAAATCATAATGATTGTTTTAAAAATTGTACAATTTATGTGACACTAGAACCTTGCAATCATATAGGCAAAACACCATCTTGTGCTATGCTTTTAAGATCAGTTGGTATAAAAAAAGTTTATATAGGTGTAAAAGACCCAAATAGATTAGCCGCAGGAGGGATAGATACTTTAAAAAAGAGTAATATTGTAACTATATTATTAAACTCTAAAAAAGCTCAAAAACTTTTGGATCCATTTATAAAATGGCAAAAAAATCAATTTATCTTTTTTAAATTAGCTATAAAAGAGGATGGATCTCATACAAATGGATATATAACTACAAAGCAAAGTTTAAAATGGGTTCATAAAATAAGAACAAAAATAGATCTTTTAGTTATTGGTGGTCAAACAGTAAGAATAGATAGACCTACACTAGATAGTAGATTTATAGATACCAATAAAGCCCCTAATATATGTATCTATTCAAAAAATAAAAATTTTGACAAAACTATACCTCTTTTTAATATACCAAATAGAGATCTATGTATTAGTGATAATTTAGATATATTAAAAGATAAAAATTTTATTATGATAGAGGGTGGTTATAATTTATATAGATCATTAAAAAATAAAATAGATTATTTAGTACTTTTTGTATCTTCAAAAGATAAAACTAAAAATAAAATAGATATCGAAAAAACTTTTGGACTAAAAATTGTATTTTCATATGCTATAAATCAATATGATACAATAATATTTTTAGATTAATAGCTTTTTAAGTTGATAATGGTTATCATTTCTAAAATTAAATAACAAGGAATATTTATGAAACTATCAGATTTAGATATAAATCAAAAAGCAATAATTAAAAAAATAGATTGCAATGATGAATTAAAACAAAGATTTTACTCATTTGGTATCATAAAAGGTACCGAGATCTTTGTAGAAGCTATAAGTATGGCAAAAAATACAATTGAAATAAATATAGAAGATAC
>Ga0256837_1002762_pt1 | contig 10613 bp, 14 predicted proteins | sample 4562384metaG_FD_185976 | JGI IMG/M metagenome (GOLD analysis project Ga0256837, IMG submission 185976) | Hydrothermal vent microbial communities from Guaymas Basin, Mexico - 4561-384 | ecosystem: Environmental > Aquatic > Marine > Hydrothermal vents | place: Mexico: Guaymas Basin | collected... | reverse complement strand
AAAACTTCAACTCGAAGTCTCTTGGCCTTTTAATCAAGGTCTCTCTGTTTGTGGATGGGAATTATAGGGGGTTGTTGCTTAGAAGATGCTTAAGAATCAAAGGAATACATAGAAAATTTAAAAAAATTATTTACTCCTTTGTTTTGTTGTTTATGAATCAAACTTTTCCCACCCTTTTGACTTACTGAAATCATCATAATCTAAATCAATCGACTTAGGATAATAAAAATCAACACTCTCTTTTAAGTTTTTAAAATCAATATTATACTTATATACTTCATATATAGAGCTATCTATATTAGAAGCCTTAGCCTCCAGTAATATAATTAGGTCAAGTTTCTTGTTTCTTTCATTTTTAAAAAGTTCCCAAAGCTCATCTCCCTTATTCATCTTTATTCGCAATCTAGTAACGAGGTACTGTTCCATAAAAGGATACGTTTTATCGAATATAGGTTGATTCTCATTAATATTAACCAAAGACTTTGTTCCATTAATATCGATTGATTCTTCTCGTCCATAAACTCTAATATTACAGTTAGTTACAAAAATATCTGTAGAGTTATATAAACTTATAATTAACTCATCATTCTCTTCTATATAGTTACATCTCTTTTTAAAAACAAAAAAGGTAGGTAGATAGAAAAATTTCAATACTATCGCTGCTGTGAAAATTGTAGATAAAAGAAGTGCAACAATTTGATGTGAAAAAGTAATAGCACTAAATATATGATTATTCTTAATATCAATATCTGCATTAAATCCAAAAGATGTGTATAAAGAGTACTCTATTAATTCTTGAATATCTTTTATATCTACAAAAAGCATATATATAAATATGTATATAACTGATACAAGTAAATATAAGAGAATAAAACCAAAAAAGATTTTTCCCAAACTACTTCTAAATATAAATGATTTAAATCTATTTGTATTATTTATAGGATGCATCTTTTCTACTCTATAACTATTTTATGAAAATAGTCTTCAAGATTTTCATATATTAACTTATCTATTTTATAGGCATCTGGTTGGTGAATATGTGGTGCACGTGGGAATATTCTATCATTTACCCAATTCTCTGACCATTGAGTAGTTGTAAGTAAAAAAGTTTTGGCAAAATCATCTATTTTAAAATCTTTTTCTATTTCAAAACATCCAGAGATACATGTATCTACATAAGATTGGATTATCGGATACTCTTTTGAAGGTTTTGCAGACTCTTTTGTTATATAAATCCATATATCATCATTATCTGTAATGTTAAATGATGAAGCTAGAAACTCTATGTCAGATAGTTCTACTTTTTTTCTATTATATAAAAACTCTCTTTTATCAAGTTCATTAACCATTGAACTCTCTATTTCAAAAATAATAGCATTCATTTTGGACTTAAGAGATTTTTCAACACCTAAAAATGTTGTAGAGAATGTTGGCATAATATTTTCTATAGCATTCCAACTACGTTTATAGTTATTTAAAATAATTGGCTTAATTTCATTTACGTTTGGAAGTGTTCTGTTTAAAGAGGATTTTTTAAATAAAGATCCATAGCCTATAATATATGTACGCATATAATACCTTTGTAAATAATTATAAAGATTATAGCTCAATATCTATACTATTAGAAGCTGATCAATTAAATATTAAAGTAAAAAGAAGTTTATGTTGTAGAGAATTGAAACGGAGGGAGGGGTAGACTTAGAAGAATTATTTTCTTCTAAGTTCTTTAATACGAGCTTTTTTACCTGCAAGTTCACGAAGGTAGAAAAGTTTCGCACGACGAACACGTCCACGGCGAATAACTTTAATCTCTTCAATTGAATCAGAGTAAATTGGGAAGATTCTCTCGATACCTACACCATTAGCACCGATTTTACGAACAGTAATAGTTTGACCTGTACCTTGTCCACGTTTTGCAATACAAACACCCTCGTAGTTCTGGATACGAGTTTTGTCACCCTCTTTAATAGTTACTGCTAAGTTTACAGTATCACCAGCACGGAAATCTGGAATATTTTTCTCAGCGATTTGTGCTTTTTCAAAGTTTTCAATGTACTTATTTCTCATAAGTCTATTCCTTAGTTTTATTTTATAAAATGAAGTTTTATCGCTTCATCTTTTTTTGAGCGCTCATTGCATTTATACAATTGTATTTTATGCGTTGTTCTGGTCTGAAAAACTTTGTTTTCGCTTCAGACAAGGCAAATTTCAGTGAGCGAATTTTACTATGATTTCCCTTTAAGTATTCTGATGGAACACTTAAACCACCATAGTTGGCCGGCTTTGAGAAGCTTGGTGCCTCTAAAAGTTCAGTCTCAAAACTCTCCGTCTCTAAAGACGCAGCGTTTCCAAGTACACCTTCTATATTTCTACTCACAGCATCACAAATAACCAAAGAGGCAAGTTCGCCTCCCGTTAGAATGTAATCACCAATAGAGTAGACTTCATCAGCGTACTTCTCAATGACTCGTTCATCTATCCCTTCATAGCGTCCGCTAACAAAAGCTATGTGAGACTTCTTCGCGAGCCTTTTTGCATCATTTTGAACAAACTGTTTGGCAACCGGTGTTAAGAAGATGATATGAACATCCTCATCTGCAGCTTTGAGTGCATCGAGTGCATCAAAAAGCGGCTGAGGGTTCATCACCATTCCAGCACCACCACCAACAGCTGTATCATCAACTTTGGCATGTTTGTTCTTTGAGAAGTCTCTGGGATTACAGTATGCAATCTCCAAAAGATCTTTCTCTATCGCTCTTTTTAAAATCGAATCTTGGAAATATCCTTCGATTAGATTAGGAAAGAGCGTAACAAATGTATACTTCATCGTTATGATGCTTCTAAGATATCCATAGCGCCACGCAACTCAATGCGTTTTGCATCAATATCTACACAGACTTTAAACGGCTCTATAAAAGGAACAAGAAATTTCTTTGCATATCCCTTTTCGACAAGTGCCTCATCTGTTTTAATACTAAGGTAGTTCGTTATGGTAATACGCTCTACCTCATTGACCACACCAAGCTTTATGCCATCTTCAAACACTTCACAATCTTCCAAGTCAAAAAAGAAGTACTCTCCATCATCAAGATGACAGTTCTTTCGTGTCTCTTCATATGTTGTGTAGAGTTTGGCATTTGTAAACTTTTTTGCATCCTCTGGATTTGTAATACCATTAAGTTTTACAAGTCCACGCTCCAAGTTTACATCACTCAGCGTAATCTTCTCTTTGCCGTTTGACAAAAAGCTGGCTCCCTTTACAAACTGTTCAGGGAAATCTGTCATAAGATGTAATTTCATATCACCTTTTATTCCAACTGTTTTACCAACAGTAGCGATATGAAGTAAAGGTTCTCTAGACTGCTTCGACATTGATTCTATAACTCACGCCATCTTTGGCTTTACAGCCCGAGATAACTGTCTTAATAGCACCTATCATCTTCCCGCTCTTACCAATAAGCTTTCCGATGTCTGCCTGATTTGCATAAAGAACTATCTCTGTTATTTCATCGCCTTCATTTACTTCTACTTTGATATCGTCCGGATAGAGGGCTATAAGTTTTGCAAACTCAGCGACAAAATCAGCAATCATCTTAGCGACCAGTTATCTTTTTAACACGATCACTCATTTGAGCACCAACGCTCAACCAGTAATCAACTCTTTCATTGTCAACTTTAAGCTCTTTAGTCATTGGGTTGTAATAACCAATAAGCTCAATCCAACCACCATCTCTACGTTTACGGCTATCTGTTACCGCGATACGGTAAAATGGTCTTTTCTTTCTTCCCATACGAGTAAGTCTAATTACTGTCATTTAATTTCCTGTTTTTTATTTTTACCTATTACTGGTTATATCTGTACAAAGTGATTGAATAAGGGGTGGGAAGATTTATAGTGAAGTTCAGTATAAATAGTCGGTACTAAAAGTACCAAGCTTCCCTCTTAATCATCTCTATAGTTGGATGTACACATGTAACCAGTAATAGGCTACAAATCTTCTTATCACAGAGGTATTGTTTAAGAAGATTTTAATTTCAGTGGAATTATAACAAAGCTTTCCTTAAAGAAAAGTTCTATTTTGGCAGTCCACCCATTCCGCCAGGACCATTCATCTGTCCCATAAGTGACTGAAGCTGCTTCATTCCGTTTTTACCGGAGAATTTTTTCGCCATTTTCCCTGCATTTTTAAACTGTTTTATCATACGGTTGATCTCAACTACATCAAGACCACATCCTTTTGCAATTCTTTGCTTGCGTGAGTTGTTTAAGAGATCTGGGTTCTCACGCTCTTTTGGTGTCATAGAACTCACCATTGCTTTGATATTTTTTAACTCAGTAGAGTTTTCAAGGTCAAAGTCCTTAACAGCTTTGGCCATATTTCCCATGCCTGGAATCATACCCATAATAGAGCTCATAGAACCCATCTTTTTCATCTGTTCCATCTGCTCTAAGAAGTCGTTGAAGTTGAACTTCCCTTTTTGAATCTTCTTTGTAAGCTTTTTAGCCTGTTTTTCATCGATAACATTGGCAGTTCTCTCAGCAAGACCTTCGATATCTCCAAAGCCCATAAGACGATTAACGATACGATCTGGTAAAAAGACCTCAAGATCTTCCATCTTCTCACCCATACCGATAAAACGAAGCGGAACTTCTACCTGAGATGAAAGACCAAGTGCAACCCCGCCTTTAGAGTCACCATCATATTTTGAAAGGATAACACCATCGATGCCGATTTTTTCTTTAAATGTTGTCGCAGTTCTTACTGCATCTTGACCTGTGAGTGAGTCTGCCACATAGAATATCTCATCAGGATTTGCAGCCTCTTTTACAGCATGAAGCTCTTCCATAAGCTCATCATCTATCGCCAAACGACCCGCTGTATCTATTAGAACAACATCATAGAGTTTCGAGTTTGCATACTCCATTGCAGATTTTACAACTTCTACCGGATTTTTTGTCGCTTCATCTTCAAAAAGCTCTACGTCTATCTGCTGCGTGATTTGGCGAAGTTGTTCTACTGCTGCTAGACGCTGCAAATCGGCTGCAACGATAAGAACTTTTTTACCTTTGTTTTTAAGGTAGAGTGCCAGTTTTCCTGTTGTTGTTGTTTTACCAGAACCCTGCAGACCCGTCATCAAAATAACAGTTGGAGGGTTTGGAGCAAAGACAAAACCTTTGTTCCCGCCTACATCTAAAATATCGTTAAGAACTTTACGAAGCGCATCTAAAAACTGATCTTTTCCAATACCGTTTTTCTTTGTCTCCAACTCTACATTTTTGATAAGTTCTTTAACTACTTTATGGTTCACATCTGCTTTGAGCAGATTTTTCTTCAGCTCATTTAATGCCTTACTTAAAGCCTTTTCATCATCGTGAAAACGAATCTTCTTTATAGCACTTGTAAATGAATCTGTTAAAGTTCCAAACATTAAATCTCCTGAGCTCTTAATAAAAAGTGAGCAATTCTAGCTAAAATTTACTTTTTTTCTGCTTTATAGACTTTTAGGTACTGCTTAAGAAGAAATCATCACAATTGTAATATAGTTCTACTATGCTAAATCTACTCAAAAGTAACAAAGCTTTTTGGCTCTGGTGCTACAAATTCCATACCTAAAAGACGTACTTTGTGCGCATGAAGCATTACACGTTTTGCACGACGCCCTCCATAAAGTTCATCTCCAATAATAGAGTGGTCAATATAACGTGCATGCACACGAATCTGGTGTGTACGCCCATGATGGATAATGACCTTTACCTTTGTCTTTTTTGCGCTCACTATATCTGGAAAGAACTCAGTGCGAGCCGGTTTTCCTTTTGGAGATACATTTGAGACTGCACGATTGTTCTTCTTTGTCGTCAGTATCGGCTTGTCTACTTCAATAGGCTCAGTCATAATCCCCTCAACCCATGCAATATACTCTTTATAGACCTTGTCTTGTGCAAACTCTTTGATCGCTTTAATACGAAACTCTTCGTTTTTTACAAGCATAAGTACACCACTTGTCTCACGGTCAAGTCTGTGAAGCAGTCTTGCACCCTTAAACTGTCGCTCTATCTCATCTGAGTTTACAAATGCCGGCTTATCAACTACGATAAGGTCATCATTTTCAAAGATCGGTTTTGCTTTTTCTATCTTTTGTACACGAAAGATTGTTCGCTCATCTATCTCTCCACGAGCGATCATTACTTTTTTGTTTCCTACATAGACAAGTCCTCTGTCTATCATAGATTTTGCCTGAGAGTTTGATATACCCTCTTGTTTTGCTAATAATTTATATGCTTTTTCTGTTGCCATAACTATCTATATTCCTTTAATTTTTGAACCACCGGTTCTAAGTTTATACTCTCTTCTACCATGGATGGTGGAAGTTCTTTTGCCTTGCGCAGGGCATCTGCTATATCTTCTTTTTTCACATACTGCACATGATGTACATACTTAAAGAGCTCTTTTTGATGAAAGAAGTGCTCTCCTGTTATGATTTTACAGCCAAAGTGAGCCGGTTCGAGTGGATTATGTCCACCGACATCATCACGAAATGCACCACCTAAGATAGCAATATCACTGATGGCATAAATATTGTTTAGCTCTCCCATCATATCGACTAAAATCATATCACTCTGCAGTGCTTTACTCTCAGAAAATCTCTCAACTCTCAAACTTTCTCGCTGTGCACACTCTTGCATCAGTTTATAAACACTCTCAAAACGCTCAGGGTGTCTTGGCACCACGATAAGCTTTGCGTGAGGGTTATCCTGCTTATATTTCATAAAAGCCTCTAAGGCAGCCTCTTCTTCTTCTGGATGGGTACTTCCAGCTACAATAAGTTCTACACCTTCTGGCTTGGAGTAGTTTTTTGTCTTTTTTATCTCACCTGCAAGTTTAATGTTGCCTATAACTTGGATGTTTTTGGCACCAAGTGCTAAAAAGCGGTTTTTATCTACTTCACTTTGAACATACAAAATATCTACAAAAGAGAGCAGTTTTTTATAAAACCATGCAAACTTCATATACTTTTCAACACTTTTGTCTGAGATACGCGCATTTAAAAGCACTAGCTTTGCACCTCTGCTCTTTACAACTGCAAAGAGCATGTACCAAAACTCAGCCTCTAAAACCACTACTACCTTTTGAGGTTTTACCCAAAAAGGCAAAAAGAGCTCATAGGGCAGATAGCGAACCTCAGCATCATACTTCTTTGCCTCAGCTTGTCCTGTATGTGTGATAGTTGAAATAACAATCTTTTGCTCACGCAACATCTCTAAGAGTGGCTTGAGCGCTCTTGCTTCACCTAAAGAGCAGACATGAAACCATAAAGCATTGTGGGTTTTAAAAGGAGGATTTTTAACTAAAAAGAATCGTGCAGGTATAGACTCTCTATACTTCTTCTTAAACGAGAGTACTATCAAAAGCGGCAGTGCTACAAAGTAGAGCACAGCACTTAAGAGATAGTAAAAAAGGGTAAAAAGATTCACAAATTATGCTTCTTCTTCGCCGACTTTCACATAAAGAATACGACCACAGTGAGGACAAGTAGTGATATCTTCACCTTTGATAACGTCAGAGTAAACTTTATCACCAATGACCATATGACAACCCATACAAGCTTGATCCTCTACAGGAACAACTGTTGTATTTTTCGCCCATCTTCTGATCTTTTGGTAAAATGCAAGACCTTTTTGGTTGATTTCTGCTAAAAGTTTCTCTTTTTTCTTGAAAACTTCCTGACGAGCTTTGTTAATCTCTTCGAGTTTTGCATCTACTTCTGCTTTTACAGTTTCTAGACTTGCTTTTAGCTCTTCAAGTTTTGCTTTTGCAGCTTCGATCTGCTCTTTTTTCGCTTCAATGATTTTCTCTAAACGCTCTATCTCTTCGTTTGCAAAAGTGATCTGCTCTTTGGCAATCTCCTCTTCGAGTTGGAGTGATTTCATCTCACGCTCAGTTTTTACTTCTGCGCTTTTTTTAGAAATCTCTTCTAGTTTTTGAGAAAGTTCGGCAAGGTGAAGCTCATTTTTTGCTTTTTTAAGTTCTTCTTCTTTAATTTCGTTTGTTAAATTCTCAATATCTGCTTCAATACTCTTTGTTTTTGCAAGAGCAGCTTCATATTTATAGTTTGCTTCTTCTATCTGAGGCTCAAACGCATCTATCTCTTTATCTACAATAGAGAGGTCAATTAGTTGCTTTAAGTGCTTGTTCATTGGAGTCCTTTGGGGGTTTTACTGTTTTCCATTTCTGTGTTCATATCATTAAATATAGGTAAATGGATTTTCTGATGATGCAATTATAACTTTTAAACCTAAATTTTTCAAATGCTTTTGTAAAATTTGGGCAAAAAACTTCTCACTTTCATAGTGTCCGATGTCAATTAGTGAGAGATTTATGCTTTTTGCTTCCATAGCATCGTGGTATTTTACATCACCGGTTAAAAAGCAATCTGCATCCAAACTTCGCATCAAAGAACATCCACTTCCGGTTGTAAGTGCTACTCTTTTTACAAACTCTCTTGTCTTTACACAGCGTGCGTGAGGCAGACCAAAAGCAGCTGCTACTTTTTTGGCAAAAGCATCGAACTCTTCATTAACATCCAAGTAAGCTACAAAGCCATCTTTATCGGCTATCTCATAACCCAGCACCTCCGTTGCGACATAGTCATTGAGATGTGTCTGGTCAAAGTTTGTATGCATTGCTATATTTGAGATGTTTTTGCGTATCATCTTATGCAAAAGATTTGCCGGATACTTTGAAAACTCCAACTGCTTAAGCCCTCCAAAGATGATAGGATGATGGGTAATAAGCAGTGTGCCTTCATCTAGGGAGTCAATAAGCGCTTCATCTACATCGATGCTAAGAGCCACAGTAGTGATATCATCTTTAAAATCCCCTACCAAAAGGCCTGAGTTATCCCAAGACTCCTGCAACTCAAATGGCGAGAGTTCATTTAACTTCTCATATATCTCCAATATCTTCATGCCGTCTCCTTAAGTTTTTGTAGTTCCTCTTTTGCAGCTTCAAGTGTTGCATCTAGCTCAAGTGCTTTTTTGTACATCTCTTTTGCCTTCTGCTTCTCACCCATATCCTGTAAGAGGTTTCCATAGTTAAAGTAGGTGATTGGGTTTTTGTCGTCTATCTCCAAAGAGCGTTTTATATGTTCTTGTGCTTTATCATAGGCTTTCATCTTTCTATAGAGTGAAGCGAGTGCTTGATGGATGTAAGTGTTTTGCTCATCAAGTTCAAGTGCCTCTAGGTAATACTCCAAGGCCTCATCATCTCTGTTTTGCTGTGCTAGAACATAGCCCATTTTAAAGAGTGTTTCGGGGTCTTTTGGTGCTTTTATATCTGCTTCTTTATAAATTGCAAGTGCCTTTTGCAGATCCCCTGCCTCCATGGCCTCATCTGCTTTTGCAACAAGTGCTTCTGCATCAAACTCTACTGAAGAAGAATCTTCTTGTGGATCTTTTAGAGTTTGAATATGTTGATATACCTGATAGGCAAAGAATGCTGATATTCCCAGCATGATAAGTTGAAAAAGTGTCATTTAGTTTCTTTCCTTTAAAAGTTCTTTGTTCGTTAGTTCTATAAACTGGAGAGGATTTACCTGCACGCCGTGTACACGCATCGCAAAATGTAGGTGAGGACCTGTTACACGGCCACTTTTCCCTGAGAGACCTAAGATCTCTCCCCGTTGTATCTTTTGACCTTTTTGAGCTAAAAATTTACTCAAATGAAAATAACAGCTGTAAATTCCTTCACCATGGTCTATGATAATCGTACCGCCCGAGTAAAATCTATCACCCACATAAGCTACAATGCCGTCATTTGCGGCACAGACAGGTGTACCCACAGCAGCACGAAAATCTGTCCCGGAGTGATACCCTTTGAGTGAGCCGTTATAGACTCTTGCTTTTCCAAAGTCACTTGTTATTACACTTTTAAGCGGCAATATAAAAGGCTTATCGATATAAAGCGTTGGTGTAACTCTGTTGTAGAGTGCTATTGCCTCTTTGTACTCACGCGCTGTTCTTCTTTTGACCTCGGGAGACTTTGGATTGACCTTTTTGCTTGAGACATGAATGGACTCTTTTTTATAGTTACCATACTTTAACTTGATAAAAAAAGGCTCTTTTTTCTCTTGGTTCTCTTCTTTGTAGCGTAAAACAAGCTCTTTGTTACCAGCCTTGTCGTAATATGAAAAAGGTATAAGGGCATAGTACTCTTGCTTTGAAGGTGTTAAAAAGACCTCGAAACACTCTTTGTTATAACAGACTTTTTCATACGCTACACCCTTCTCCTTTGCTAAAAGAAGCAGTGTCGTCTCTCCGTTTGCAAGAGTTTTTTTGCTAATATGTAAAGGCAGAGCAACGAGAGAAACAGTAAAAACACTAAAGAGCAAAAAACGAAACATCAGTAATCCTTGAGTGCTCGTGCAATATCTCTTTTTTGATCTCGCTCTTTTAGATCATGGCGTTTATCATGCAACTGTTTTCCTTTTGCAAGCGCGATTTGGAGTTTTGCGATGTTGCGTGAGTTAAAATAGAGTTGCAAAGGTACAATAGTATAGCCATCTCGCTCTACTGCTTTTTTGAGTTTTGCTATCTCTTTTTTATGTAAAAGCAG
>Ga0256837_1002759_pt1 | contig 10618 bp, 12 predicted proteins | sample 4562384metaG_FD_185976 | JGI IMG/M metagenome (GOLD analysis project Ga0256837, IMG submission 185976) | Hydrothermal vent microbial communities from Guaymas Basin, Mexico - 4561-384 | ecosystem: Environmental > Aquatic > Marine > Hydrothermal vents | place: Mexico: Guaymas Basin | collected... | reverse complement strand
ATCAAGTTGTCTAGCAATTTTTAAACTAATTCTTTGATGATTTATTACAGGCATAGGAGCCATTGCATAGGGTATTCCGTGTATTAACTCCCATCTATCGCTCCAATTTTTATAATCATTATAAGTATATCTTGGTAAATCTTCTATTTTTAAAGCACTCATAATTATCTCCTTGATGTAGTTATGATATAATTATAGCAAAAAAAGGGATATTATGATTTTTCTTTCACCTCCCCATATGAGTGGGAATGAGCAAAAATATATAGATGAAGTTTTTAAAAGTAATTATATAGCTCCTGTTGGGGAATTTATAAATAGATTTGAAGAAAGTGTGAAAAACTATACAAAATCTCAAAATGCAGTTGCTTTAATAAATGCCACAAGTGGTATTCATTTGGCACTTAGGATACTTGGAATAAAAGAAAATGATAAAGTGGCAGTTAGTAGTTTTACTTTTATTGGTTCAGTTACTCCTGTTTTATATCAACAAGCTAAACCTATTTTTATTGATAGTGATGAAAGTTGGAATATGTCGCCTGAACTTTTAAAAAAAGCGATAAAAGAAAATGAGATTAAAGCAGTAATAGTTACTCATCTTTATGGACAAATGGCAAAAATAGAAGAGATTGTAAAAATTTGTAAAGAAAATAATATTTATTTAATTGAAGATAGTGCTGAAAGTTTAGGGGCAAGTTATAAAAACAAACAAAGTGGAACTTTTGGAGATTTTGGAGTATATAGTTTTAATGGAAATAAAATATTAACTACAAGTGGTGGTGGAATGTTAGTTAGTGATAATAAAGAATGGATTGAAAAAGCAAAATTTCTCTCAACCCAAGCAAAAGAGAATTATCCTTGGTATGAACACGAAACTTATGGATATAATTATAGAATGAGTAATGTTTTAGCAGCTATTGGAGTGGCTCAAATGGAAGTTTTAGAAGAGAGAGTAAATAAAAAAAGAGAAATTTTTTCTTGGTATAATCAGTTTTTAGATGAAGAGTTTATGCCTGAAATTGAAAATTCAATAGGAAATAGATGGCTTACAACTTTAATTTTTAAAAATAAAAATCCACTTGAAGTTATGGAAATTTTAAGAAAAAATGATATTGAAAGCAGGCCTTTATGGAAACCTATGCATATGCAACCATTATTTAAAAATAATAAAAGTTATTTAAATGGAGTGAGTGAAAATTTATTTCAAAAAGGGCTTTGCTTGCCAAGTGGGACAACTTTACAAAAAGAAGATGTTAAAAAAATTTGTGAGTTGATACAATGAAAAAATTATTATTTATTTTAGTAATATTTTTAAGTGGATGTGTAAATAGAGAAGGGATAACTACGGAATATTATGATGATTGTCATATAGAATATGATATGTATGGGGGATATGAAGAAAAATGTAAAAATATTTATAATTTTAAAAAAGAAGAAAAAAAGGATTGTTTACAATGCAATTAGAAGCGATAAGAAAAGAGAAATTAAGACAATTTAGTTTTAAAAATATAGCACCATTAAAAGAGATGATTGATAATTTAAAAGATTATGAAATAGATGAAATAAGTTTTAATGATTCGATTGAAATTAAAGGAAGTTTTGATAAAGAAGTAGAAAAAGTAGCAAAAGCTCTGATGCCTTGGAGAAAAGGGCCTTTTAAGATAGGGGAGTTGTTTATAGATAGTGAATGGCAAAGTTTTATAAAATATAATATGCTTGAAAAATATTTTAATCTTAAAGATAAAATAGTAGCAGATGTGGGGTGTAATAATGGGTATTATATGTTTAGAATGCTAAAACAAAATCCAAAAAAAATAGTGGGATTTGATCCGATGGCAATTTTTAAACTTCAATTTGATTTTATAAATCATTTTGTAAAAAGTGATAAAGTAAAATATGAACTTTTAGGGGTGGAACATCTTCCTTTTTATGAAGAGAAATTTGATATGATTTTTTGTTTGGGAGTTTTATATCATAGAAGTGACCCTGTAACGATGCTTAAACAACTTAAACAATCTTTAAAAGAGGGTGGAGAAGTTATTTTGGATACTTTTATTATAGATGGTGATGAAGAGATAGCACTTACTCCTAAAAGATATGCAAAGATGAGAAATATTTATTTTATACCTACTATAAATGCACTTAAAAATTGGTCTGACATTGCTAAATTTAGTGAATTTGAATTGTTAGAAATAAAACCTACTGAGTTAAATGAACAAAGAAAAACTGATTGGATTGAAGGGGAAAGTTTAAACAATTTTTTAAATGAAGATAGGACTAACACAATTGAAGGATATCCTCCTCCAATTCGTGCTTATGTAAGATTAAAAGTTTGATTTTAATCGTTTGACATTGCAAATTTTTGGAAATAAATCGCTTGTAAAGCAAACCAAATTAAAATACCAAATGCTGAATATTCCATAATTCCATTTTCCATTGTGTCTCCTTTTTGATATAATTTTGTATAATTCTACTATAAATTTTATTAAAATAGGATAAAAAGATGAAAAAACATTTAACACATACAAAAGATTTGAGTAAAAATGAAATAATAGCCCTTTTTAAAAGAGCAGAATTGTTTCTTGATGAAAAGAAAAGAGATATTTTAAGTGGAAAATTGATTATAAATATTTTCTTTGAAAATTCAACAAGAACTAGAAGTAGTTTTGAGATAGCTTCTAAAAGATTAGGAGCAGATGTTGTAAATCTTGATGTTAGTAGAAGTTCTACTTCAAAAGGGGAAACTCTTTATGATACAGCTATGAATCTCGATGCTATGGGACCCGATGCGATTGTAGTAAGACATAAAAATGCAGGAGTTCCAAAAACTTTATCTAAATATGTGAGTGCTAGTATATTAAATGCAGGAGATGGTGCTCATCAACATCCAACACAAGGGCTTTTAGATTTATTTACAATAACGAAACATTTTAATACTTATGATTTAAGCAGAAAAACTATTGCCCTTGTAGGAGATATTAAAAATTCTCGTGTAGCAAATAGTGATATTGAACTTTTTACAAGATTTGGAGCAAAAGTAATTTTAGTAACACCACCTCATTTTTTACCTAATAAAAGTTTGGTTTATACTCATAATATTAAAAATATAATTGATGAATTAGATGTTATAATTTCTCTTAGAACTCAGACAGAAAGACATTCGGACCCAACTTATGCAAGTTTAGAAGATTATGGGCATAATTTTAAAATTACAAAAGAGATTTTAGGTGATAGAGATTTAATTGTTATGCATCCAGGACCTGTTCATAGAAATATTGATTTAAGTGATGAGGTTATGAGTGATAAGAGATGTAAAGTACTAGAACAAGTAAAAAATGGAGTGGCTATTAGAATGGCAATTTTAGAGTTTTTATTAAAGGGGTAATTATGAGTAGTAATCCAAAAAGAGAACATTTTATAAAAGCAATTTTATCAAATGAAAAACTTACAGAAGAGGAAAAATCTGAGTTAATTTCTGATATGATGGACGAGTTTAAAAATAATTATCCTCAACTTCAAAATCATGCTACAAAACAAGATGTAAGTGAAACTGAACTTAGATTGCTAAAAGAGATAAAAGAATTAGATGTAAAAAGTAGTAAAGAAAGAGAGCAGATAAGAAAAGAGATAAAAGAGATAGAGTTAAAAGCAAGCCAAGAGAGAAATCAAATAAGGATAGATTTAACAAAAGAGATAAAAGAATTAGATATAAAAGCGAGTAAAGAAAGAGAACAGATAAGAATAGATTTAACAAAAGAGATAAAAGAATTAGATATAAAAGCAAGTAAAGAAAGAGAACAGATAAGAGTTGATTTGACAAAAGATATAAAAGAATTGGAAGTAAATTTAACATCAAAAATTGAAAATATAAGAAATGATACTTTAAAATGGACTTTTGTTTTTTGGGCTTCTCAAATGATAGCAATAGGAACAATTATTTATAAGGTATTTTCTTGAAATTTTTTCTAATAGATTTTGAAAAAAATAAGTTTATTTTAGAAAATATGGATGGGGATTTTTTGATAGATTTTAATGGGATAAAAAATTTTAATAATTCAAAAAAGGTGGAGAAAAAAACAATATTAAAAAAAACTCCTATCTGTTTTGATAGATATAAAGAAGCTTTTAATAATGTAATTAGTGAAATTAAAAATGGAAATACATATCTTTTAAACCTTACTTTTCCTACAAAAATAGAAACAAATTTGAGTTTAGATGAAATTTTTTATAAAGCAAAGGCAAAATTTAAATTAAAGTATAAAAATTTTGTTTGTTTTTCTCCTGAAAGATTTGTAAAAATAGAAAATAATAAAATTTATACTTATCCTATGAAAGGGACTATTGATGCAAATATTCCAAATGCCAAAGAAAAAATTTTAAATAATCAAAAAGAGTTAGCAGAACATACAATGGTTGTAGATTTGTTAAGAAATGATTTGGGTATGGTTGCTAAAAATATAAGAGTGAATAAATTTAGATATATTGATAAAATTAAAGCAGGGGATAAAGAGTTATTTCAAGTTAGCAGCGAGATAATAGGAAATATGGAGAATAACTGGATAAAAAATTGGCAAGAAATTATTATGAAACTTCTTCCAGCAGGTAGTATTACAGGCACTCCTAAAAAAAAGACAATAGAGATTATTAAAAATATTGAGAATTATGAAAGAGGATTTTATACAGGAGTTTTTGGAGTAATTGATGAAAAAAAGGGATTTTTAGATAGTGCTGTGATTATAAGATATGTTGAGAATCAAAACGGAAATTTAATTTATAAAAGTGGGGGAGGAATAACTCTTGATAGTAAGTTAGATAGTGAATATCAAGAGTTGATTGATAAAGTTTATTTGCCTTTACAATAATCCAAAGCAATTCCTTCTCTTACACCATTATCTACTACTATACATTTATCAAATCCACTCATTAAGAATATTTCTTTAAAAATCATAATTCCACTAACTATCAAATCACCTCTACCAACACCTACAAGTTTTTCACGATTTTTCATTTCCATTTTTAGAAGTTTATCCATCCATTCATCTAAATCTGAGATACTAAGTTCAATACCATTTATTTTTGAAGCATCATAAGTTGAATAATTAAGTCCTATTTTAAGAGCAGCTATTGTAGTAGGTGTCCCACTACTTGCCACAAAAATATCAGGAGAATAACTCATTTTAGTAAATTTTATAAACTCTTTAAATGGTTTTACATCTTGTTTGATACCATATTTAAGTGCTTCAATAGATTTATATTTTTGAGATATTGTAACAATACCTATTTTAAAACTTTCACTCAATAACTCTTTTTTATTTTTTACTATTAGTTCAGTACTTCCTCCACCAATATCTACTAAAAACATTGTTTTATAATTATATTTTGATTTTGTGAATTGTTCTACTGCTAAACTTGTAAAATATGCTTCATCTTCGGGAGTTGCTATTGTAAATTCTACTCCTGTTTCATTTTTAATAGTTTCAATTACTTCATTTTTGTTTTTTGCTTGACGAATAGCTTCTGTTGTGTAAGCTTCTATATTTTCAAAATTTAATTTTTCTTTTGCTTCATTTATCGCTTCTATTATTCTATTAACTGCTTCATCTGAAATATTTTGAGTATTTACTAAATTATCTGCTGTTTTTACTATTTTTTCATAACTATTTAAAGTTGTTTTTGATGTGCAATCATACTCAATCATTCTGATTGTATTGCTTCCTAAATCTATCGCTACCATTTTTTACTCCTATTTTACCTAAAAGGTTTATTATTTTTCTTGCTATTTCTCTGTTTTTATCTACTACAACTACTTTATTTTCTTTAAAAAATCCTTTTTCTATTTCATCATCACTAATTGCTATTATTTTTACATCAGGATTTAAAGTTAAAATATTTTCAGTAATTAAGTGAGTATAAACTTTATTTAAAGTCGTAATTATAACAGACTTTGCATTTTGAATATTTAAAGCTTCTAATATATTTTTATCACTTGCATTACCAAAAATTACATTATCTCCATTTTTAATACCATCGTTTACATGTTCTATTTGTTTATCTATTACAATATATGGAACTTCTAAATAGTTTAATTTAGAACATATTTTTTTACCTATTTTATCATATCCTACCACTATGATGTGTCCATCAATTTTAGCTGGTTTAAATCTTGGCATTTCTTTTTTTATATTTTTATCAAAAATGGATACTATTTTATATAAATATTTTAAAACAAAAGGGGTTATTATCATTGATATAACAACTGCTACTATTAAAGTTTGAAGTAAATTATTTGCTACTAAATTATAGTTTTCTAAAAGTGCGAAAATAACAAAAGCAAATTCACCCACTTGACTTAAAGTTAAAGCAGTTTTTACAGCAATTCTTTTTGTTGTAAATATTTTAATGATAGAAAAAATTAAAATTGCTTTTATAATCATAATTCCAAAAGAATATAATAAAATTGTTCCTATATTTTCTATTGTAAAATGTATATTTACACTAAGTCCAACCGATACAAAAAATACAGCTAAAAGTAAATCTCTAAAAGGGACTAAATCTGCTTCTATTTGATATTTAAAAGGAGTTTCAGAAATAATCATACCTGCTAAAAATGCTCCAAGTGAATAACTTAGTCCAAAAAAATGAGCAGTTTCTGCTGCTGCTAACACAATTAAAAGCACAGTTGAAAGAAATATTTCATCAGATTTTGTTTTTACTGCTTGTGAAATTATAAAAGGGGCAATGTATTTTCCAAATATAAAAATTACCCCAATTAAACTTATAAATCCCTCAACAGTTTGTAATATCATATCGCTTAAAGATAAGTTTTTGTTTACAATAATTGATATTGCGATTAAAATAGGAATAACAGCTATATCTTGGAAAAGTAAAATTCCTAAACTATTACTTCCATAAGGTTTTGAAATTTCGCGACTTTCATTTAATAGTTTTAAAACAATAGCAGTAGAACTAAGTGCCAATGAACTTCCTATAATCAAAGAAACATTCCATTCAACTCCAAATACCATATGGATTAAAATCCCAAAAATAAATCCAACAATCATCATTTCCAAAGTTCCATATACAAAAACCTCTTTTTTCATTCTTTGAAGTTTATCTGGACTAAATTCAACTCCTATTAAAAACATTAAAAATATAATCCCAAATTCAGCAATATGCTCAATTGTTTCTTTTTCTATATGAAATATAGTAGTTATCAAAATTCCTGTAACAATATACCCTATAATAGGTGGTATTTTAAACCTTGAAAGTGGAATATTAAAAAGCAATGATACAAAAATTATTGCTAAAATAGTTATAGTTGAACTCATCTAACTTGACCTTCTCCATAAATTTTAAATTTGTAAGTAGTTAAATCATTTATTCCCATAGGTCCTCTTGCATGAAGTTTGTTTGTAGATATACCAACTTCTGCCCCAAAACCAAACTCAGCTCCATCTGTAAATCTTGTAGAAGCATTTACATACACACAAGCAGCATCTATTTCATTTAAAAATTTTTCACTTGCTGTATAATTTTCTGTAACTATCGCTTCACTATGACCTGAACCATATTTTTGAATATGCTCAATTGCTTCATCTACATTTTCTACCACTTTGATTGAAAGAATATTTGCTAAATATTCAGTATCCCAATCTTTCTCATCCGCTTTATTTACATTTAAAATATTAACTACTTTTTCATCCCCTCTTAACTCTGTATGTGCTTTATCAAATTCTTCTTTTAATATTGGTAAAATAGTTGGAGCGATTGTTTCATCTACAAGTAGAGTTTCCATCGCATTACAAACTCCTGGTCTTTGGACTTTTGCATTTATAGCGATTTCTATCGCTTTTATAATATCAGCATCTTTATGAATATAAGTATGACATAATCCTTTATCGTGTTTTACTACTGGAACTGTTGCATTTTCACTTACATATCTAACCAATCCCTCACCACCTCTTGGGATAATTAAATCAACATATTTATCCATCTTTATAAGTTTAGAAACCCCTTCTCTTGAATAATCAGGAAGTAGAGAAATTATCTCTTTTGGTAAATTGTTTTTTTCTAAAACTTCTTGAAGCACTTTGGCAATAATTCTATTTGAATTTTCAGCCTCTTTTCCCCCTTTTAGAATACAAACATTCCCACTCTTAAAACATAAAGCTGCTGCATCACTTGTAACATTTGGGCGAGATTCATAAATGATACCAATTACTCCAATAGGGATAGCTGTTTTTTCTATTCTTAATCCATTTTGAACTTCCCATCCTTCAATCACTCTTCCTACTGGATTTTTTAGAGTTGCTATTTCTCTTAGTGCATTTGCCATAGATTTAATCCTTGTTTCATTTAGTAACAATCTATCTACTAATGCAGTACTTAAATTCGCATTTTTTCCATATTCAAGGTCTTTTTTATTTTCATTTATTATTAAATTTGCCTTGTTTTCTAAATTATCTGCCATTTCTAAAAGAATTTTATCTTTTATACCACCTTTTAAAGTAGCTACTTTTTTAGCTGAATTTTTTACTTTTTGTAACACATCAATCATAATATCTCCTTTTTTGTTTCATAAGGTAAAAAAATAATATATAATTGTATCAAAAAAGTAAGGAGCTTTTATGGATAAAGTATTTGATTTAGTAATTATTGGAGCTGGTCCTGGTGGAATTAGTGCAGCAGTTGAAGCAAAACTTGCTGGGGTTGATGGGAATAAAATTTTAATTTTAGAAAAAAGTGATGCTCATAATGAAACTGTAAGAAAATTTTATAAACATGGAAAAAGAGTTGATATTGATTGGAATGGTATTAAAGCAGAATTTCATGGACATTTAAGTTTTGAACAAGGAAGTAAAGAAGAATATATAAAACAATTTGATGATATTATTGAAAAATATGGAATTAGAGTTGTTTATAATCACCATGTTTATGCTGTTGAAAAAAAAGGTAATATTTTTGAAATTGCTGCTGATAAAGAACTTGGTGTAATTCAAGCAAAAAAAGTTGTAATTGGAATAGGGGTAATGGGAAAACCAAATAAACCTGGATATAAATTCCCACCAAAAATTAGATCGGTATTAAACTTTAATCTTGATAAAGTTCAAAATGGGGAAAAAGTTATGATAGTTGGTGGTGGTGATACTGCTGGTGAATATGCTTATGGATTAGTAGATATGGATTTAGGATGTGATGTAACTTTAAATTATAGAAAAGCAGAAATTACAAGAATGAATCCTACGAATAAAGAGATTGTTGAGAGATATATTGCTGAGGGTAAAATTAAATCAAAACTTGGAAATGATATTGTAGATGTAGAAGCTACAGAAGATAAAAAAGTAAAAGTAAATTTCCAAGATGGAACAAGTGAAATTTATGATAGAGTTGTTTATGCTCTTGGAGGGACTACACCTACTGAATTTTTACAAAATTGTGGAATTGAAATGAAAGATAAATGGACTGCTATGCATAATCCTGAAACTTTTGAAACAAATGTAGAGGGTATGTATGTAGTTGGAGATGTGGTTGAAGGTGCTCAATCAATCGCAGTAGCTATAAATCACGGATATGCAGCAGCCCTTGATTTAACTAAAAAACTTTAATTTCTTCTTTTTTTCTTCTCCTGTTTGGAGTTTATAATAATCTATATATAATGTAATTGTTAAGTGTGATTTTGTAAAAATAAGATAAATAAAAAACACAAAAAAGTGTTTTTATTTAATTAAAATTTTAACATTTGATTTTTTGTCAATTTGAGTAAGTTTATCATCTAATGTTTTATTTTTAAGATATGCTACAATTTGTCCTTTTACTTTGTTAAATGGAACGAAATTATTTGTATCTTTATCTTCAAGTAAAATTACATGGTAACCATATTTTGTTTGAACAGGGTTTAATGTGATTTCTCCCTTATTTAGTTTAAGAGCAGCATCACTAAAAGGTTTTGCCATTGTTTCTATATTAAAGTAACCAAGTTCTCCACCATCTATTTTACTAGGACCTATTGAATATTTTTTTGCTAATTTAGCAAATTTAGTTTCGAGTGCTTTACCTTTAAGCCCTTTTAACTCAGAAATAATTTTTTTAGCTAATTTTTCATCTTTTACTACGATGTGTCTAGCTTTTAGTTTTGGAGTACTTTTAAAGTATAAAACTTTGTTTTTATCATAAAAATTTTTCACTTCTTTATCACTAATTTTTATTTTTTTATACTCTTCTGCCATCCATAAATCAACTGCGATTTTTTTCATTAAAGCTTTATATTGAGGTGTTTTTGTAATAGATTTAGCTTCTGTATAATATTTTTCAGTATCTACATATTTTTTTACAAAATCTTTTACATGTTGAGCAGGTAAATCTTGAAGTCTAATTCTAAAATCTTTTGTCATACCTTGCATATAAGCATTTACATCTTTTACAGTTACTTTTTTTCCATTTACTTTAGCTACTACACTATATTCAGTAAGTCCTTTCATTGGTGCCGTATTATGAGCAGCCGTTTTACCATGAGCCATACCTGCAAATGCAAAGGCACTAATTGCTATACTTGTCGTAAATAATAATTTTTTTATCATTTATATCCTTTTTGTGATTTTTGTAGTATTATACTAAAAAATTT
>Ga0256837_1002758_pt1 | contig 10622 bp, 10 predicted proteins | sample 4562384metaG_FD_185976 | JGI IMG/M metagenome (GOLD analysis project Ga0256837, IMG submission 185976) | Hydrothermal vent microbial communities from Guaymas Basin, Mexico - 4561-384 | ecosystem: Environmental > Aquatic > Marine > Hydrothermal vents | place: Mexico: Guaymas Basin | collected... | reverse complement strand
GTTTTAAGCTCTTCTTTTAATTCATCATATATTTCAGGTAAATCAAGTTCTTCAAGCATTCTTCTAATAATTTCAGCACCCATTTCAGCATAAAAACCATCTTCACCATAAATATCATTTAATTTTCTATATTCTTCTTCTGTTAAAACATCACCTCTTTTAACTGGTGCATCTCCTGTAGTATAAACTACATATGCTTCATAATAAAGTACTCTCTCAAGGTCTTTCATTTTAATACCAAGTAAAGTCCCTATTCTACTCGGAAGATTTGATACATACCAAATATGAGCTACTGGTGAAACAAGCTCAATATGTCCCATTCTTTCTCTTCTTACTTTAGATGTAGTTACTTCAACCCCACATTTTTCACAAACTACACCTTTGTATCTCATTTTTTTATATTTACCACAAAGACACTCATAATCATTTATAGGACCAAAAATTTTAGCACAAAAAAGCCCATCTCTTTCAGGCTTTAATGTTCTATAATTGATAGTCTCCGGTTTTTTCACTTCACCATAACTCCAAGAAAGAATTTTTTCTGGAGATGCTATTTGCACACTAAGTGCATCTATATCTTTTGGTCTTCCTTCGTTTAGGTCAATTTTCATTAAGTTTTTACTCATTTTCTTCACCTTTTTTATAAAACTCTACATCTACACAAAGTGCTTTTAATTCTTTTGTAAGAACAAAGAATGTTTCACTAAGTCCTGTTTGAGGAACATTTTCACCTTTTGTAAGTGCTCTATATGCTGCATTTCTTCCTTCAATATCATCTGATTTAGTTGTAAGCATCTCTTTAAGGTTTGCACTTGCACCATATGCTTCAAGTGCCCAAACTTCCATTTCTCCAAATCTTTGTCCACCAAATAAAGCTTTACCACCAACTGGTTGTTGTGTAATAAGTGAATATGGACCTGTACTTCTTGCATGCATTTTTTCATCAACTAAATGGTGAAGTTTAAGCATATACATATATCCCACATTTACTCTTTCTTGAATTTTTTCACCAGTTCTTCCATCATAAAGCTCAACTTTACCATCTTCTGGAATTCCTGCTAATTCAAATAATTGTTTAAATTCTTCATCATTTACACCTTCAAATGAAGGAGTTGCCATTTTTACACCCTTAGCCCAATCTCTTGCATATTTTAATAATTCTTCATTAGTTAAGCTATCAAGGAAGTTAGAATATTTATCTCCAAATTTAGCTATTTCTACTATCTTTTTCATTTTAGCTCTTAGTTTTTCGATGTAATCTTCTGTTTTTTCATCAAAAATAGCTTGAATTTGCTCACCAAGTTTTTTACCAACTAATCCTAAATGAACTTCTAAAATCTGTCCGATATTCATTCTTGATGGAACACCAAGTGGGTTTAAAATAATATCTACAGTTCTACCATCTTTCATATATGGTAAATCTTCTCTTGGAACAATGTTTGATACAATACCTTTATTTCCGTGTCTTCCGGCCATTTTATCACCAACTTTAAGTTTTCTTTTAGTTGCGATATAAACTTTTACTTTTTTAGCCACACCATTAGGTAAAATATCATCTCTTTCGATTATTTCAAGTTTTTCTTCATAATCTTTTCTAATTCTTTCTTTTTCTTTTTGGAATCTGTTTTTAATTTCTTCAAATTTACTTTTTACTTCTTCATCATATTTATCAGCTATTCCTAATAAGAAAAATTTATTTACACTTCTTAATACTTTAGCAGGAATTTTTTCTCCAGCCTTATATTCTTTACCTTCAATAACTACTGTATCTATAAGTTCTGAATTAGATAAAAGTGAAGTAAGTGCTAAAACTTCCTCTCTATCAATAATGGAAAGTTTATTTTCATAATCTTCTTTTAGCTGTGATTTCTCTTCTTCATAAGCAGATTTACTTCTTTCATCTTGTTCATAACCTTTTTTAGTAAATACTTTTACATCGATTACTACACCTTCCATACTAGCTTTAGCTTTTAAAGATGAATCAATAACATGCCCAGATTTTTCACCAAAAATATTTCTAATAAGTCTTTCTTCTGGTGTTGGTTTTACATCACCTTTTGGTGAAACTTTTCCTACCATAATCATACCTGGTTTAATATAAGTTCCAATTTTTACAATACCACTTTCATCTAAATGAGAAAGATTTTCCTCTTTTACACCAGGAATTTGTTTTGTAATCTCTTCTACACCATATTTAGTTTCTCTTGCTTCAATCTCTTTTTCATAAATATGAATTGAAGTATATACATCATCTTTTAAAATTCTTTCACTAATAACAATAGCATCTTCGTAGTTATATCCATTCCATGGCATAAATGCTACCATCATATTTTTACCAACAGCTAACTCACCTTGGTCCATATTACTTCCATCAGCAATTACATCACCAGTTTCTACTTTATCTCCTACATTTACAATAGGTCTTTGGTCAAATGCTGTATTTTGGTTAGTTCTCATAAATTTATCAAGCTTATAATGGTCAATAAATGGCCCAGTTTCATCTTCACCTAAAATATAAATATTTTTAGAATCAACTTTTTGAACTACACCACCTCTTTTTGCTTTAATAATTTGCCAAGCATCACGAGCTACATATTTTTCCATTCCTGTCCCAACTATTGGTGCTTCTGCTGTAAGTAAAGGAACACCTTGTCTTTGCATATTTGAACCCATTAAAGCTCTGTTAGCATCGTTGTGTTCTAAGAAAGGAATTAAACCTGCTGCAACCCCAATAATCATTTTTGGAGATAAGTCATATAAATCTATCTCATTTTTATTGAAAAGCATAATTTCACCATCTTTTCTTGCTTCAATTAAGTCTTCAATAATTTCACCATTTTCATCAATTTTTGTTGAAGCTGGGGCAATTACTTTTCCTTCTTCTTGTGTAGCTGTGATATAAATAATTTCATCAGTGATTTTTCCGTCTTTTACAATTTTATACGGAGCTTCAATAAATCCATGCTCATTTACTTTTGCATAAGTTGATAAAGTATTGATAAGACCAATATTTTGACCCTCTGGTGTTTCAATTGGACAAATTCTTCCATAATGAGTAGGATGAACATCCCTTACTTCAAAACTTGCTCTTTCTTTTACAATACCACCTTCACCAAGAGCTGATAATCTTCTTTTATGTGTAACTTCACTAAGTGGATTTGTTTGGTCCATAAATTGTGATAATGCACCTGTTGCAAAGAAATCTAAAATCGTTGTTGAAATAAGTTTTGTATTAATTAAATCCATAGGCATTAGTTCAGCAATATTAGTGATTGTTCCCATTTTATCACGAATTGCTTTTTGCATTCTAACTAAACCTTCATGAAGTTTGTTTGCTAATAATTCACCAATGGCTCTAATTCTTCTATTTCCTAAATGGTCTCTATCATCAATATGACCTTTACCATTTTTAACATTGATTAAATATTGAATTGTTCTAATAAAATCTTGATGAGTAAGAATTGTTACTTCTTCACTTACATTTAGACCTAATTTATGGTTCATTTTCATTCTACCAACTTTTGTTAGGTCATATCTTTCAGGATCAAATAACATTTTTTCAATTAACTCTTCTGCTGCGGCCACAGTTACCGGCTCACCTGGTTTCATAACTTTGTGAATTCTAATTTTTGCTAATTCATTTTCATCTTCAATACCTTCTGTTTGTCTTAGAAGTTTTAATGCATCAATATCTTGAATAAATGCATTTATTATTGAAGAATCAACTCCCTCGGCTAAATCATTCACAATTTCAAATTCACTTATACCAGCTTCAATCATTTTTTTAAGTTTATTTTCATTAAGTTGTGTTAATGTATCATATAAAACTTCTCCTGTTACTTGGTCAATAACCGGACTTGCTAAATGTCTTTCAAGTAATGTATCAAGTGGGTATTTTATCCACTCTAAACCTTCCTCTTTTAATTTATTTGCTTTTCTTTTTGTAAGTCTTTTTCCAGCTGCAATAATTAAATTACCTTCACTATCTTCAATATCAAATTGAACTCTTCCTTCTAAAGCTTCTGGGTCAAAAGGCATTAAAAATTGATTATTTTCAATTTTAATTTTTGTAATGGGATAAAATAATTTTAAAATATCTTCTTTTGAATATCCTAAGGCTCTTAATAAAATCGTTACGGGAACTTTTCTTCTTTTATTTATTCTTACAAATAAAGTGTCTTTTACATCATATTCAAAATAGATCCAACTTCCTCTATCAGGAATAATTTGTGCAGAATATAAAAGTTTTTTTGAATCTTTTGCTGCATCTTTTTTGAAAATTACCCCTGGACTTCTGTGTAATTGATTTACAACTACTCTTTCAACTCCATTGATAATAAAACTTGTTCTATCTGTCATTAAAGGGATATCTCTAATATAAAGAGTTTGTTCTTTTATATCTTTAATTCCGATTTTTTCACCAGTCTTTTCATCTCTTTCATGAAGAATAAGTCTTACTTTTATTTTCATAGGAATTGAATAAGTAAGTCCTTTTTCCATACATTCTCTAATAGTATATTTAGGTGTTCCAAATTCACTATCAATGTATTCCAGTGTCAATTTATTATGACCATCATGTATTGGAAAAATTGATTTAAATACTTTTTCAATTCCACTCTCTTTTGAATTATCAGTATTTAAAAAATTCTCGAAACTACTTTGTTGAAGTTGTAATAAGTTTGGAATATCTAATACTTGAGGAATTTTTGAAAAGTCTAATCTTAGTCTGTTTGCTGATTTTAGTTGATTTAACATTGGCATACCTTGTAGCATATAATTTCTAATTTATATTTATATTTTCTCGCGAGTTTTTAATATTTATTGCTTTATAAAACATTCCCAAAGGGAAAACCACTTTCGTGGAAAAAAGTTAAATTATTTAACTTCTACTGTTGCACCAGCTTCTTCTAATTGAGCTTTTAGTGCTTCTGCATCTTCTTTAGAGATAGCTTCTTTAATTGTTGTTGGTGCTTCATCAACTGCTGCTTTAGCTTCTTTTAATCCTAATCCAGTAGCTGCTCTTACAACTTTAATTACATTGATTTTTTTAGCTCCTGCATCTTTTAAGATAACATCAAATTCAGTTTTTTCTTCTGCTGCTTCTGCTCCACCAGCTGCTCCACCAGCTACTACTGTTGGTTGTGCACTTACCTCGAATTTTTCTTCAAATGCTTTTACTAATTCGTTTAATTCTTTAACTGTTAAACCTTCGATTGTTTCTAAAATTTGTTCAACTGTACATGCCATAGTTTATTCCTCCTCTTGTTTTTTTTCTATTAAATTTTGTAATCCATAAGCGAATTTTGTAAGTGGTGCTTTCATCATGTAAGCTACCATTCCAAGTAATTCGTCTTTTGTTGGTAATTTAGATACTTCGATTACATAATCAGCATCTTTAACTTCACCTTCAATAACTGCGCTTTTTACTTTAAATGCATCTTTGTGAGCTTCTGCATGTTTAACTATCAATTTAGCTAATGTAATTTGATCGTCTCCCCAAATGAAAATATTGTTATTTTCATAAGTTGCTTCAATCCCATTATTAGCTAAAGCAATTCTTGCTAAGTTGTTTTTTACAACTTGAACTTTACCTTCTGCTTCTCTAACAGCATCTCTTAAAGCTTCTAATTCTTTATGAGTTGACCCTTTATAGTCGCACACATAAATACTTACATCTTTTGTAAATTCTGCTGTTAGTTGCTCAACTACTTCGTATTTTTTAGCTTTTTTCAAATTTTTTTCCTCCTTTCCGACTGGAAAAACCTCGGTAGGAAATTAAGGCTTCGCCACCTACTGTCTTCAGTCTAAGATTAAAACACTTTCGTGTTAAATTATTTAATATCCATAAGTTCTGCTGTATCCATATTTACAGATGGAGACATAGTTAATGAAACTGCACCTTTTTGGATATATTTTCCTTTTGCTGTGCTTGGTTTCATTTTATTAATTTTTGAAATAAAAGTATTTGCATTTTCTTTTAATTGCTCAACTGAAAAAGAAGCTTTTCCAATTCCAGCATGAATGTTACCTTTTTTATCTACTCTAAAATTAACTTGTCCAGCTTTTGCATTTTTAACAGCACCTGCTACATCCATAGTAACTGTTCCAGTTTTAGGGTTTGGCATTAAACCTTTTGGTCCAAGGATTCTACCAAGTCTTCCAAGTTGTCCCATCATATCTGGTGTTGCAATTAAGATATCAAAATCAATTTTTCCATTTTTAATATCTTCTGCTAAATCTTCAAAACCAACAATATCAGCACCAGCTTCTTTTGCTTCTTCAGCTTTTTTATCTTTTGCAAATACTGCTACTTTTACATCTTTACCTGTTCCATGTGGTAAAACTACACTACCTCTAATCATTTGATCAGCATGTCTTGGATCAACTCCAAGTTTTAAAACTAATTCAACTGTTTCATCAAATTTAGCTGATTTTAAATCTTTTACTTTTTCAATCGCTTCATCAAATGAATAAACATCTTTATCAATTTTCTTTAATAACTCTGCATATCTTTTAGATACTTTTTTCATTCTTTCTCCTCGCATATTTTGCTTCCACAAAAAGTGGTGTTTTTTAATTATTCAACGATTTCTATTCCGATACTTCTTGCACTACCTTCAATAATTTTCATAGCAGCATCAATATCTTTTGTATTTAAATCTGGCATTTTTTTCTCAGCGATTTCTTTAACTTGCTCTTTAGTTAATTTTCCAACTTTATTTTTAAGTGGATTATCGCTTCCTTTTTGGATTCCAGCTGCTTTTTTGATAAAGTCAGTTGCTGGTGGTTGTTTTGTTACAAATGTAAAACTTCTATCTGAATAAACTGTGATAATTACTGGAATATTAAATCCCATCATATCTTTTGTTTTTTCATTAAATGCTTTACAAAATTCCATAATATTGATACCTCTTTGACCTAATGCAGGACCAACTGGAGGTGATGGATTTGCTTTACCAGCAGGGATTTGTAATTTTAATTCTCCCGTTACTTTTTTTGCCATTGTAATTCCTTTCTTTAAATTAAATTATTTTTTCAACTTGTGTATGAGATATTTCAACTGGTGTACTTCTACCAAATATTGTTACATTTAGTTTTAGCTTACCTTGTAATAAATCATACTCTTCTACTGTTCCTGTAAAGTTCGCAAAAGGTCCCTCTACAATTCTCACTGTCTCACCATGAGTAAATGAGATTTTTGGTTTTGGTGCAGATTTCTGCTTTGCTTTTTCGATTATTAAATCAATATCCGATTTTGATAAAGGTGTTGGTTTATTAGATTCACCAATGAATCCACCAACTTTTGGAAGAGATTGAATTTTTTGCCAAAGCTGTGTATTTTTATTTAAATCTTCAAGCTCTACAAAAACATAACCTGGATAAATACATCTTTCAGTAATTTTTTTCTTACCATTTTTTATGTCAATTACTTCTTCAGTTGGTACAATAATTTCACCTAATTTATCTTTCCAACCAAGTTCAGTTAGCATATTTTCTATCGCTCTTTTTACAGCTAATTCACTACCTGCAAAACTTTGAATTGCATACCATTTCTTATCTGACATAATTTTCCTTATAATACTGATTTTAATACTGATGACATTATTAAGTCAATAAAACTTAAGAACAATGAAACTACCGTTACAACTACAAACACTGATATAAATGATTGTTTTATTTCATTTTTTGTAGGGAATATAACTTTTTCTATCTCTATTCTTGCATCTCTTAGATATCTTTTTATTTTATCCATTTTAATCCTCTTCCAAAAATTGGTGGCAGGGGAGGAGGGACTCGAACCCACAACAAACGGTTTTGGAGACCGCCGCTCTACCATTGGAGCTACTCCCCTAAACAAAAGTGGAGCGGGAAACGGGACTCGAACCCGCGACCCTCAGCTTGGAAGGCTGACGCTCTAGCCAACTGAGCTACTCCCGCATTTTAAGCTATAAGCACAAAGCTCAAAGCTTAAAGCAGACAACAAAATTATCTGTTTTAAACTTTAAGCAAAAAAGCTTTTGGCTTTTAGCCTTTAGCTTTTCGCTTTCTTAAAGTTTAGCTTCTTTGTGCATAGTGTGTTTATTACACCATTTACAATATTTTTTTACTTCAAATTTTTCTGTATGAAGTCTTTTATTTTTTGTTGTGTGATAGTTTCTTCTTTTACACTCTTCACACGCTAAATGAATAATATCTCTCATTTATTTACCTTTATAAATAAGGGGAAACCCTTATTCAATAATATTTGTTACAACTCCAGCACCAACAGTTCTACCACCTTCTCTGATAGCAAATCTTGTTCCTTCTTCTAGTGCAATTGGAGCGATTAATTCAACATTCATTTTTACATTATCACCAGGCATAACCATTTCAACACCTTCTGGTAAAGTGATGCTTCCAGTTACGTCAGTTGTTCTAATATAAAATTGTGGTCTATATCCATTAAAGAATGGTTTATGTCTTCCACCTTCTTCTTTTGTTAAAGCATAAACTTCTGCTTCAAATTTAGTATGAGGAGTGATTGTTCCTGGTTTAGCTAAAACTTGTCCTCTTTCAACGTCATCTTTTTTGATACCTCTTAAAAGAACCCCACAGTTATCACCAGCTTCTGCTTTATCAAGTTCTTTTCTGAACATTTCGATACCAGTTACAGTTGTTTTAGTAGTTGGTTTAAATCCAACGATTTCAACTTCTTCACCAACAGTTAAAGTTCCTCTTTCAACTCTTCCTGTTACAACTGTTCCTCTTCCTGAGATTGAGAATACATCTTCAATTGGCATTAAGAAATCTTTTTCAGTATCTCTTTCTGGAGTTGGAATATATTCATCAACTGCTTTCATTAAATCTAAAATATCTTGTGACCATTCACCAAGTGCACCAGCTTTTACTTCTTCAAGTGCTTTGAAAGCTGAACCAGCGATTACAGGAGTATCATCACCTGGGAATTCATATTCACTTAATAATTCTCTAATTTCCATTTCAACTAATTCTAATAATTCTTCATCATCAACTAAGTCTTTTTTGTTCATGAAAACAACGATGTATGGAACACCAACTTGTCTTGATAATAAGATGTGCTCTCTTGTTTGAGGCATAGGACCATCAGTTGCAGCAACAACTAAGATAGCTCCATCCATTTGAGCAGCACCAGTAATCATATTTTTAACGTAGTCAGCATGCCCTGGACAGTCAACATGTGCATAGTGTCTGTTTTCAGTTTCATATTCGATATGAGAAGTATTAATTGTAATCCCTCTTTCTCTTTCTTCTGGTGCATTATCAATTTGATCATAATCTTGTAATTGATTTGTATCAGATGCATTGTTTAATGCTAAAACACCTGAAATAGCAGCTGTTAAAGTTGTTTTACCGTGGTCAACATGACCGATTGTTCCGATATTTACGTGTGGTTTAGATTTAATAAATTTTTCTTTAGCCATCTTCGTATCCTTTTTTTAAAATTTTTAGTTTTTTCAGGTCTTGGACTCCACTGGAGCCCATAAGCGGGATTGAACCGCCGACCTCTTCCTTACCAAGGAAGTGCTCTGCCACTGAGCTATATGGGCATAAAAACACTGTTGCAACAATGTTCAATTTTGAACAATAAAATGTGTTTTGGGATATATCTCTAGTAGTGATAACAAATGAGATTAAACTACTAAGCTCCCAGTTTTATAAATGGAGCGGGAAACGGGACTCGAACCCGCGACCCTCAGCTTGGAAGGCTGACGCTCTAGCCAACTGAGCTACTCCCGCATTTATAGATGGTGGTGGAGGAAGGATTCGAACCTTCGAAGGCAGAGCCAACGGATTTACAGTCCGTCCCCTTTGGCCGCTCGGGAACTCCACCGACTGATTTTTAAATACTGGTCAAACGCTTGTTTAAATGGAGCCGATGAAGGGACTCGAACCCCCGACCTGCTGATTACAAATCAGCTGCTCTAGCCAACTGAGCTACATCGGCACTCGCACTTACTTGTGTTTGTGGAATGGAATTATATATAAAAAAAAATATAGTGTCAAGAGTTTTTATGAAGAATTTAAAAAAAATTACTATATTTTATATTTTCACCCTTATTTATTAGGTTTTAATAAAAATAAAAAGTTATTACTTTTATCTTTAAATAAAACTTTATCTGTTGTAACTACATATAGAATACTATCTTTTTTCTGAATAAATCCATTTTTTGTTTTTTTAAGAGGCATATTTGGTAATGGTTTATGAGATATAATTAAATCAAACAAATTATCCGGATATTTTGGATTTAATTTATAAATAAATAATTTTTTATCATAACATTTATTATTTATACAAATATTTTTGGAATTTATAGTCATTACAAATACTAACTGTCCTACATTATATACCTCTATTTTTTTAGAAAATGAATTTTCTTTCAAAAAACCTTGGTCATTTATTGCTAAATTATCTTTTTTAAAAGCTACAATTACAGGTGTTGTTTTATATGTGCATCCACTAAATAATAAAAATAATACTAAAAAATAATATTTCATTTTTTACCTCTTATATTAGTTCTTTTTAGTCTAATAATAAATATCATTTTAATATCCTTTTAAGGTTTTTTAATTTTTTTAACTATTTTATCAATAACCTCATCAGC
>Ga0256837_1002757_pt1 | contig 10623 bp, 10 predicted proteins | sample 4562384metaG_FD_185976 | JGI IMG/M metagenome (GOLD analysis project Ga0256837, IMG submission 185976) | Hydrothermal vent microbial communities from Guaymas Basin, Mexico - 4561-384 | ecosystem: Environmental > Aquatic > Marine > Hydrothermal vents | place: Mexico: Guaymas Basin | collected... | reverse complement strand
TATACCCCATCCGAGACCATTTTTCCCAAGATTTACTTCTATATCTTTACAAATAACTTTTTTGCCTTCAAAACAGGAGAGTTTTGCTCTTGAAGAGTTAAAATCATCTGCTACAACTAAGAGTATTTGTTGTGATGAAAACAATAATGTTGAAAAACTTATGCTAATTAAGAAACTTTTTATCATAAAGTATGGTACTATTACTATTATATGAAGTCAAGAGCAAAAAGGCAAAAATATTATGAGTATTAAAATAAGACAGGCAAAGGTTGAAGACGCGCCTTTTTTAGCACAAATGATGTTACAAAGTTCAAGAGCGGGGAAAAAAGATGGTCTTTTTGACCTTATCTTTGATGTAAAAGCTGACAGGGAACTTTTAGCGAAGCTTGAACAATTAGCTACTACAGAAGCAAAAAGTCACTGTAATTACAGAAATTTTTTAATTGCAGAAGTAGATGGGCAGAGTGTGGGAACCCTTTGCAGTTATGAACCAAGAAAAGCTACAAAAGATGTCTTTATTAAAGCTTTACAGGAAGTTGGATGTGCAGATGATATAGAAGAGACACTCTCTATTGTTTATGAGTGTGAACTCGACGTTAGCCGTACAGCTTTAATGTTTGACTTTATGGAAGAACTTGAAGGTTTTATTGATGTTGGGGTTTTAAAAGCACTTATGCAAAAATCACTTCTTACTGCAAGACTGAAGGGTTATAGTATTGCACAGACTATTATCGAGATAGGTTCACTTGAAGTAGAGCTTTTTTATAAAAAACTTGGTTTTAAAGTTGTTGATGAGAAAGAGTGTGAACGTTATAAAGAGACGTTTGGTCGAGCAGGTTTAAAACTCCTCTCTGTAGAATTCTAGGAAAAGAAGATAGAACTCTCATTTTTAAGTGTTGCTCCTTCGCTCTTGGCAATACTGCTTGCACTCTATACTCGGAGTGTAATACTTTCTTTAAGTGGGGGTATTTTTTTTGCTTTGTTTATTCTTCATGATTTTTTATTTTTACCGACGATTGAATCTCTTTATACTCTTTTTATCTCTCTAGTATCACAGGCATGGATCGTAAAGACGCTGGGTTTTGCTATTTTGGTTGGCAGTGTTATGGAGCTTTTACAAAAGAGTGGAGGTATTGATGGTTTTGTTGAGTATATGACAAATAAATCAAAACTTGTTTCATCTCCCCGTTCAGCTTTAATGGTCAGTTATATTATTGGAATTGTTATTTTTATAGAATCTTCGATCACCTCTTTAATTGCCGGGGCAGTTGGACGACCACTATGTGACAAAGAGGGTGTATCACATGCAAAACTGGCGTATGTATGTGATTCAACGGCTGCTCCTGTAAGTTCCTTACTTGTTCTAAATGGGTGGGGTGCTTTACTTCTGGGGTTGATTGCTACGCAAATTGATGCAGGTCTTATTAAGGGAGAGAGTGTTGAGTGGCTTATAGAGAGTGTAGCGTATAATTTTTATGCTATGAGTGCTGTAGTTGTTACTTTTTTAGTTATTTGGTTTGGTATTGATATAGGGCCTATGAGAAGATCTCAAAGTATCAATATGAATACAACACTTCTTGTGGCAAAAGATGCTCCTCTATCTTATATGATAGCACCTATTGTTGTTATGATAGCTTCAGTTTTTGGCTTTTTATATTTTACAGGAGAAGGGGATATTTTACAAGGAAGTGCTTCTAGTTCTATTTTTTATACCATGATTACTACACTTGTGTTTATGTATATTCTTTATGTGATCAGAGGAAAAATGAGTTCAAAGACATATATGATTGCTACATTTAAAGGTGCAAAAAAACTTTTTACTATCGCTCTTATTTTGCTTTTGGCATTTGCTATTGGAAAAGTGACAGCAGAACTACATACCGGACTCTATCTTGCATCTTTGGTAAATAATATTCTCTCTCCTTATCTGCTTGGAGCTGTTATATTTTTACTTAGTTCAGTTATATCTTTTTCAACAGGAACCTCTTGGGGTACTTTTTCTATAATGATTCCTATTGCCGTGCCAATGGCAGTAGGCATTGATGCAAATGTAGCATTGGCAATAGGAGCAGTAATTAGCGGCGGTGTTTTTGGAGATCACTGTTCTCCTATTTCAGATACAACAATTATATCTTCTTTGGCAAGTGAATGCGATGTAGTAGAACATGTTAAAACCCAGTTTCCCTATGCTCTTATCAGTGGAGCTGTTGCTTTGGTTTTATTTGTTCTGTTAGCTTTCTAGATAGTAGTTGATTGAGTAACGCAGATCATCATCAAGATTATCCATAGAGCTGAGCATCCAGCGTAAATATCCTGCATCTTCTTGCGCTACTTCCTGTAAAGTTTTACCTTTATGTTTCCCAAAACGAAATGTTTTGATAAGAATTGGAGTATTCGTCAGATCTACCATCTTCTCGACAGGATTTTCATTGGGAAATTTTTTCTCAACTGCCTGGCGCAGTTTTGTCAAAAAGAGCTTTAAGACAAGAACATCACCAATTGCATCATGGGCTTTTACTTCAATTCCTAGTTTTTTTGCTTGGGCATCTTCTTCTTTGTAAAGTTCCATTTTATAGCGAAAATATTGTAATCTATGGGCTTCTTCCTCTTCAAATATATGTTTTGCAACACGAAGTGTATCGATCACTTTCATCTCTATTTCAAAGCCCTCTTTTTGGAGCATCTTGAGATCAAAAGGTGCATTATGTATAATCATATAGTTTTGAGGCGTGTTTAGTTCCAAAAGACGTTTATACGCAGGAAGTTCTATACATTTTGGTTTGTCTTTTATCATTTCAGGAGTGATACCGTGTACCTCCATCGCTGCAAAGTTTATAGGTACATCAACAGAACAAAATTCATTGTGTACTTCTATGTTTTTGCCTCCAAGTACCATATATCCGAGTTGAATTACTCTGTCTTTTTCATCTGTTCCTGTTGTTTCAGTATCTAAGATTATATATTTTGCCATCTATCTTCTCTTGCTTATAAATTTTGCTTTAAAGCTTTTGTGAGAGTTTGCTTTTACAAAGATTTTAAAAAGTAATAAATTTGCATTTTCATAATGGTATTGCTCTTTTGAGATTACTTTTGAATCAGTTCTTTTATAAAAAGGAATTTCTATTGTAATTGTTTTGTCTTCATCTGAATGATTTGTAACGATGTATTCAATTGTAACATTAAAGCGTTTGTTTGTATCTGTACGTGAGAGGACTTTTTGGATTACTTTTGTATCAAAATCTTTGCCTACTCTAAGAGTTAAAGGTGTATTTTTTGGAGTATTACGCAAACTCTGTTCTCCAAGAAGCAATACCTCATTGTCATCTTTTGTATAGATTCTTACTTTGCCACCAGGCAGTGCTTTATCAAGTCTTTTTAGTGTAATTTCTCTACTTACACTGCTTGAACGTTCTCCCATTAGGTAGATAGGGTTACTCATTTTTGCCAAGTAGTGATTTTTAATGGTAATGTTTTTATACTCTAAAAGTTTTACACGTCTTTTTTCAAATGCGTTAAGATTTACTGTAAAAGGAAGTGTATATTTATGATAACCGGCAATGGCTTTATGTGCTATGGGACTATCTTGCGTTGCTGCGACCATACTCTTATATGCAACTGGAGCATTGTACGTATAGGCTCTGTTAATATCTCCTGCAATAAGATTAACTTTTGTATTTTTAAAATCTTTGCCTGAGTTATTGGTAATATCTATCCATCCTTGAAAAGATGCTTTGTTTTTGTTGATATTTAAAATATAATCACTTGTAAAGCTTATATTACGTGCGAGATAACTGATATCTATATTTGTTGTTAGATTTTCTTTTGCTTTTATTTGAAAATCAAGAGCGTTTTGTGTCTCTAGATTATTTGGAAGATAGGGAAATACTATTTCTGAGATTTTTGAGAGAAAGACTTTACCATCTTTACTCTGAACTATAGGAGTATTACCGTTTAGAGTAATAAGTTTCACTGTTGTGTCATTTTTGAGTTGTAGTTCTTTTCCTATGAAATGTTTTGCCAGATCTGTAAGTGTTAATGTTTTTCGTTTGTAAACTTGAGAGTAGAGTGTGACAGATGAAGGAAAGTTAATATTAACAGAATCATCTATTATGGTATTTGGAAGATTATTATATACAAAATGCTCATCCTGTTTTTGAATTGTAAATTCATGTGATTCATGAACGAGTGCTATATTTGAGTTGTAAATTGTCAGCGTAGTTGCAAAAATTGTCTGTGTAAGTACAAGTGTTGAAAGTAAAAATATTTTTTTCATAGAGAGTCCCTTCGGTTTATTTCAAATATGATACACTTATAAAAAAAATAGAAGGTAACTATTGATAACAACTCCCTTTACTTATCTTTTGACACTCTCTGTTATGGTGGCTTTTTTTCACTTGCTTGTGACAAAAACGCAGTGGCGTTTTTTTGAGTTTGTACCGACTGTGGTACTTATTTATGCATCTGCCATGTTCTTGGCATCACAGAGTCTTTTTGATCGCAATGGAGCCATCAATCATATCTATGCACTAAGCAAAACAAATCTCTTGCCTGCAATGCTCTTTTTAATGCTCTTGGAGATCGATTTTAAGCACTTTGTCCGACTGGGAAGGTCTCTTATTATTGCATATGTTTTAGCCGTTGTTTCTATAACTTTTGCCTTTGTTCTTGTTGCATATCTTTTTCATTTTGACACAGAGATGGCAGCAGCTTTTGGTGCACTCTCTGGAAGCTGGATGGGCGGTACGGCAAATATGGTTGCTGTTGGTTCTGCTCTTGGAGTAAGTGAAGATGCCTTTGCCTATGCTCTTGTTGTAGATAGTGTAAATTATACTTTTTGGGTAATGTTTCTTATCTTCCTTGTCCCTTTTGCAAAGTTTTTTAATACTTTTACCCAAAGTGATAAGAAATTTGCTTCTCTCTCAGATATTGGCTGTGCATGTTCAATGGGTGCCAAACGCTATTGGTTACTGATAGGATTGTCACTGGCAGTTTCACTCCTCTCGCAACTGCTTGCGCAACAGTTTGTGATTCTTAACACAACAACAAGTGTGGTTCTTTTTGCTACACTTTTTGGTGTGGCTGCCTCTTTTACTCCTTTGCGAAATCTTAATGGTTCAAGTGAAGTAGCAACAACAATGCTGTATATTTTAATAGCGCTTATTGGTTCACATGCAGTTGTTGAAAATTTTGAGGGAGTTGGAAGTTATGTGCTGGCAGGAGCAATTATCCTTGTTATACATGCTTTTGTAATGTTTATTGGTGCAAAGGTATTTAGACTCGATCTCTTTAGTATCTCTGTTGCTTCACTGGCAAATATAGGAGGTGTAGCATCAGCTCCGATTTTAGCTGCTGCATATGATAAAAAACTTGTCTCTATTGGAGTGCTTATGGCAATAATGGGTTATCTTATAGGTACATTTGGAGGTCTTTTTACAGGAGAAATTTTAATAAGGATGGCAGAGTAAAATGGTTGAAAATATTTTTATCTATATCTTTGTTTATATTGTTTTAGAACTCTATGAGGTGCAGTGGCAGAAAGCTCAGACCATTATGGGAATGTTGGCGCGAATGTATGAACAGTATAAAAAGAGTGTATTTATTTTTTTGATTATGCATCCTACATTTTATTTTGCACTCTGGTTTGTTTTAGAGACATACTATAATGGTTATGCAGTAGCACTCCTGTCATTTAAAGCAGCTGATATTATTACGAAGATGCTTTTAATTAAAAAGGTCTTTATGGACGGGGATCTTGATGAACAGATGCAACTCTCCCTTTTCATACCTATAGGTCCCTATCTTCCATATATGGGAGTAGTGCTCTATCCATTTTTTATCTATATGGCTCTTGCATGAAAATTATAAGTATTACACAGACAAAAGAGAAAATTAGACTAAAAGTTCCCTTTGTAACAGCACTTCGAGAAGTCCACTTTGCAGAATTTATACGTGTAAAAGTAGTGCTTGAAGATGGGAGTTTTGCATATGGTGAAGCTCCTGCTACAGAGGCAATTACAGGAGAAAATTTAGAGAGTATATCAAAAGCTCTTAAGCAACTCGCTTCTGTGCTGCTTTGTAAAGATCTAGATGAAGCATTGCATTTTGTACATGCTTATACGTGTGGTTCAAGTGCAAAAGCTGCACTTGATATGGCCATTGTTATGCTTATGGCAAAACAAAAAGGAAAAAATCTTAAAGAGTATTTTTGTATTGATAAGAGTGAGGCGATAGAGACAGATATTACAATCTCTTTGGGATCTTGTGATCAGATGCTTTATGATGCAAAAAATGCCATTGTTCAAAATATGAAGATTTTAAAAATAAAACTTGGCAGTGATATTGATCATGCCATAGCTGTAACAAAAAATTTCTCTCAACAACTACCGGAGGCAAAACTGCTCATAGATGCCAATCAGTCTTGGACAACAGAGCAAACACTTGATTATTTGCATGCTGTAAAAGGGTGTTCAATAGAGTTGCTTGAACAGCCTCTTCCAGCTAAAGAGATAGATAATTTGGCAATAATTACGCAAAAGAGCACTCTAGCTATTTTGGCCGATGAAGCTGTCTTTACACTTGCAGATGCCAAGTATGTAGTAGAAAAAAAAGCTGCTGATATGATCAATATAAAATTGATGAAGTGTGGAGGTGTAACAAAAGCAATAGAGATTTTGGAGTATGCCAAAGCAGAGGGCATATCTTGTATGCTTGGATCGATGATAGAGGGACCTTATTCTATTAATATCACAATATATCTGGCATTTGCATATCGTGATGTTGTCAAGTTTGTTGATCTTGATTCACCATTACTGTATGAAAAGTTGCCAGATGCATTGGATTTTATCTATAAAGGTTCCGAGATACACTTTAAGCATCAGCCGGTTTCGCAACAAAACGCAGCCAAATAAAACCGAGCAGTCCGGCAAAAAGTGAGGCTGTTAAGATTCCTATTTTTGCCTGAAAAACAAGTGCTGGTTCATTAATAAAGGCCAGATCTGCAACAAAAATACTCATGGTAAATCCAATTCCGCCAAGTGCGGCAACTCCAAAAATTTGACTCATAGAACTGTTTTGCGGCAGTTTTGCCAGGCCACTTTTTATGGCAATATAAGCAACTCCGGCAATACCTATAATTTTACCTCCAACAAGTCCAAGAATAATTCCCAAAGAGACAGGCTCAAAAATAAGATCAGTAAAAGAGCTGAAGTTTATGCGAATACCGGCATTTGCAAGTGCAAAAAGAGGAATGACAATTAAACTTACAGGCAGATGAAGGGACTGCTCAAGTCTTGAAGCCGGAGAACTGACGGCATCTATTCTATCTTTTATGTTTTGTAAGAGTGCCTTTTGTTTTTCATGCATAGTATGATCTGTAGCAACCGGATAGCTGTCATACTCATCAAGCAGGTTTTTTGTGTGTTGTGTAAAATCAATTGGTGGTATTTTTGGTTTGGAAGGAATACTAAAAGCTGCAATTACACCGGCTATTGTTGCATGAACACCAGACTCCAGCATAAAAAACCACATAAAAATACCTACTATAAAATAAGGCAGTGTAGCATGAATACCAAAACGGTTAAAACTTAACATAATAAGAAACATTCCACCTGCTGCAAGTAAAAAGTCCATCTGTATTTCAGCTGTATAAAAGAGTGCTATAACTAAAACAGCACCAAGATCATCTACGATTGCAAGAGCAACTAAAAATGTTACAAGTGCCGGTGATACTCTCTTTCCTAGTAATACAAGAGCAGAAATTGCAAATGCAATATCTGTTGCCATTGGAATCCCCCAGCCATTTGCACCTATGTTTGCATTATTAATTGTCAAATAAATAAGTGCAGGAACAAGCATACCTCCGATCGCAGAAAGAATAGGTAAAATGGCAACTTTTATATTTGAGAGTTCACCTACAAGTATTTCCCGTTTAATTTCTAATCCAATCATAAAGAAGAAGATGGCCATCAGACCGTCATTGATCCAGTGATGCAAAGAGTTTCTAATTTTAAGTGATCCAAAATCAAATTCAATAACAAGATGAATAAAGTGTTGATATGCTTCATATAGAGGTGAATTGGCAACAATAAGTGCAATAATAGTCATGCCAATTAAAATAAGACCGGTTGTTGTCTGTGCATGCAAAAAATGTTCAAAAGGAGTATAAACTTTTTTAAAAGCTTTCTCCCATGGTGCGTATAATATCATGAAGTATATTCTCCCTTTTGTGTCAAATATACTAACATATTTAAAGTGAATTGATAATAAATTATAAATGTAGTTATAATGATTTTTCAAATAAAACGAAAAAGGGTTTTTATGAAGTGGTATCAAATGCCTGTAAAAGAAGTTTTAGAAGAGTTGCAAAGTACTCAAGAGGGACTTAAAAGCAATAAAGCCAAAGAGTATCTCAAAAGAGACGGATTGAATGTTCTTCAGGCTGAAGCTGTTGTTTCGGCAATAAAAATCTTTTTAATTCAATTTAAAAATCCTTTAATTATTATTCTGTTTTTTGGTGTTTTACTCTCTGCATACAGTGGTCACCATATTGATGCCATAGCGATCTCTGTTATTATTTTAATAAATGTTTTTATAGGTTTTATGCAAGAGATCAATATGCGAAAATCTATGGATGCCTTAAAAAATATGGCTACACCAATTGCTCAGGTTAAAAGAGATAATGAATGGGTAGAGATAAGTGCAGATAATTTAGTTGTAGGTGATATTGTAAAACTGAAAACGGGTAGTAAAATTCAAGCAGATATGCGTATTTTAGAGTCCAACCAGCTACTCATCGAAGAGGCTGTACTTACAGGTGAGTCCGAACCGATAGAGAAGATAAGTGATGCAATTGAAGATGGAGATCTTGATATTGCCGACTGGAAAAATATGGCATTTACAGGTACACAGATACTTGCAGGGAGCGGAGTAGGTATTGTTTGTGAAACCGGTATGAATACGGAGCTTGGAAAAATTGCAAAGATGATGCAGGAGACAAAAGAGGAGACAAAAGAGGAGCCAACACCGTTGCAGCAGCGTATCCATGCACTCTCAAAAATTCTTATCGGTGCTGCTGGAGTGGTAACTTAAATTTAGCCTTTGGTACAGAATCACTCTCTTTTAAGCATATGATAATGGTTGTAGCTATAGCAGCACTGCCAACTTTAATACTTTCGGGACTCAAAGAGATCTTTAAAATTAAGTGGATATAAAAAAGGATAAACAGCATGATACATATTTCTGAGTTGTCACAACATTTTGGAAAAGGTTCGATCGTTGTCATTGTTATTACTTTGATTTTGTTTATAGTAGCACTTTTTGTAAAAGGGTTTACACATAAACTTCTTTTGGAAATTGCTATTTTTTTAGTTTCTGTAAAGCTTATTTTAATTACTTACAGTAATAGTGTCTCTTCAAAAAACTTAGAAAAAAAGATTGAAGAACTTGATGCAAAACTCGATATTTTAATTGCAAAAGAGTGAACTCTTAATCTTGGAAGTTTTAAAAATTGAGTATAATCTCTTTTATGAATTTAGAGCAGTTGAAAAATCAGACAATTTTATTTTTAGGAAAGCCACGGGCCTTTAGTCAAGAGGAGTTTGCATTGCAACTCAAAGCACATACTCTTGAAGTTACAAAAGAGTTAGATAAGGCTGGAGAGTATATTCTTGAGGGGCGTATGATGACTCCTTATGAGCAGAATCTAAGTGATGAACTCTATGAAACAGGTAGATATACTTTTTTAAGTATAGATGAGTTTGAGACTCTTTTGGCAAAAGAGATCAATGATGATATTTTACTGATGAGTCTCAAACTTTCCAATGATAAAGAACGTCTCAAGAGTTTTTTACAAAACAGCTGTATCAGTGATACTCTTTTTTTTAAATTACTAGGAATGTATAGATGGCAGGGTGAAGATTTTTTTGAAAATGATGATAATCGTGATGTCACTGCTGCACTTATAGGGCGTTTTTATGAAAATATAGAGCGCAATCACAATGTTCAGTATGCAACAACAGGGATTATTCATTTAGTTACACAAACACAAAATCCTGAGCTTTTGGAAGCTATTAGCAGTTTGGAACCTTTGGCACTGCATCCCAATATCTCAATTTTGCTTGCACAACATCCAAAAACACCAAAAAAAGTACTAAAAAAGTTTTTACGACAAAAAGAGCAGAGGGTACTAGAGGCAATGTGTACAAACAGCGTTCTAGATACACAAATAGTAAAAGAATTGGCAAAAGAGGGTCAATATGCAGCTATTTTGGCACAAATGATAGCATTAAATGAAGAACTTTTTAAGCTTCTTTTCTCTTTTGCTGTGCAGCTAGCTTATAATGAAACTCTCACACAAAGGATGCAAAAAGAGCTTTTGGCTTTAGACCGTTATGATGTAGAAAGAGCACTTGCGCAAAACATATCGCTTACACAGGAGAGTATTTCCATATTGCTGCAAAAAGATGATAAAAAAATAGAAGAACTGCTTTTGCAAAATCCAAATATTAATGAAACAAAATTGTATGAAGCTTTCAAAGATCCAAAATTGCATCAAGCTATTGCCAAAAATCCTGCACTTTCCGTTGATTTGGCTACAATGCTTTTTAAAACAGCAGATACAAAGGT
>Ga0256837_1002755_pt1 | contig 10624 bp, 9 predicted proteins | sample 4562384metaG_FD_185976 | JGI IMG/M metagenome (GOLD analysis project Ga0256837, IMG submission 185976) | Hydrothermal vent microbial communities from Guaymas Basin, Mexico - 4561-384 | ecosystem: Environmental > Aquatic > Marine > Hydrothermal vents | place: Mexico: Guaymas Basin | collected... | reverse complement strand
ATTTTAGACTACATCTATTAAACCACTTAAATAAAGATAGGTATTAATCCCTCTACCCCATCCACCTACTTCAAATACCCATAAATTAGGCACTTTTGATTTTATAGGCTTTTTGACTTTCAATACGACTGACACTTACAGTAACATTTTTACAACTTTTCAAAAATATACAACTTATCCATTCATCATCTATTTTTTGTTACGCCCATTCAATCTATAAAAACAACCTCTCCAAATAAAGGCTCTTTATTATAAAACGATTTCTCATTTTCTATTTTAGAGTGCTTATTTGTATCAAAGAGTATAAACTCACTTGTTCCCTCTTCAATCACTCCTGCTGTTTTTCCTATACTTTGTGCCGGATTTTGTACACAAAGTCTAATGAGTTCTTGCCATGAGACAAGACCCTCTTTAACAAGCTTTGTATAGTAGAGTGAAACCCCCTCAATAAGAGAAGATGATCCATACGCAGCATCATAAAATGCAACCTCTTTATTCACAGGGGAATTTGGTTGATGCAATAGTGTGAGCATATCTATCTTACCCTCTTTGAGTTGTTGTTGCAGTTTATACATATTATCTTTTGATGGAAGTGGCGGATTAAACTTTGCCATGGTATTAAACCCTTCACACGCTTCATCACAGTTTATAAGGTGGTGCAGTGAAACTTCACAACTTACAGCAACCCCCTCTTCTTTTGCTTTGCTTATAAGTTCGACGGAACGGGGCGAAGCGATAGATTTAAAAAGGATTTTTATCTCAAAATGGCGTGCTATCTCTATCATTCTTGAAACATGCAGCACTTCACTCAGTTCTGGAATCCCTGCAAGTCCAAGACGAGAACTTACATCACCCTCTAGCATCACACCTGCATTAATGAGTGAATTATCTTCTGCTTTACAAAAAAGCGTCACACCATACATTTTGACATATTCGGCTATCTTAATGGCAAGATTGTTTTTTGCGATGGTACTCATATAGGGAGCTACCACCCCTTTTTTAAGCATAATGGCAATATTTGAGAGTGTCATATCCTCTTTTAGTGTATTTAACATCACATCCACTTCGACACACTCTATATCTTTAATACTGTTTTGTGCAAACTCTAAAATAATCTCATCATCTATGCTCGGTGTTGAATCAGGTGAAAGAACAATATGTTTTATGCCACCTTTTTTTGCCTGTTGTGCTACTTTTTTAATATTTTTGGCATTAAGTGAAGCATCAAGAAGTTTGACATTAGTATCTATGAACGATGGTACAACAACCATCTCACTACCATCTACTAGTTGCGTGTTCTCTACTGAGAGATTATTACCCATCGCAACGATAACACCATCCTCAACACGCACATCAGTTCTTCTTTCACCTTCAATATCACAAACCAAAACATTTTGTATAAGCATTTTAGACCACCTTTGATATAATGGTGCTATTATAAGAAATAAAGGCTTAATCTCTATGAAAATTCTTGTCTCGGCACTTGAACATTCAGCAAATGTTCACCTCAAATCCCTTAAAAAGGAGCTCGGTGATGATGTTACACTTTTAGGTATTTTTGATGCCACACTTGGAGAGCCTATTGTTGATTTGCGTTCTTTGGCTATTATGGGCATAGTCGATGCCTTAAAAAAACTTAGATTTTTTTTCAAACTTGCCGATGAGATGGTGGAACTTGCACAACACGCAGATAAGGTGCTGCTTATAGACTCTTCGGGGTTTAACCTCCCTTTGGCAAAAAAACTCAAAAAACGCTATCCAGATAAAGAGATCATCTACTACATCCTCCCTCAAGCTTGGGCTTGGAAGAAAAAGCGTATCCCTGTTTTGGCTCGCACCATTGACAAACTCGCTTCCATTTTACCGTTTGAACCTGCTTACTACCCAAAAGATGCACCCATTGAGTATGTTGGACACCCTCTGCTTGATCAAATCACAACCTTTAAAACAACACTGGATGACACCATAGAGCATATCACCTTTATGCCAGGAAGCCGTAAAGGGGAGATAAAACGATTAATGCCTGTTTTTCAAGAACTAAGAAAACATCTCACTGTTACAAAAGCAACAGTTATCATTCCAAAGTATTTTACTCAAGAGCAGGTTGATGAGCTTTATGGTGATTTGAGTCTTTTTGAGGTGGTTCATGATGCACACGCAACCCTTTACGATGCAGATTTTGCTTTTATTTGCAGCGGTACAGCAACCCTTGAAGCGGCACTTATTGGCACACCCTTTATTTTGGCATACAAAGCAAAACCACTTGATTATTTTATAGGAAGTCGCTTAGTAAAACTCTCCCATGTTGGACTTGCCAACATTATGTTTGAAAAATTCAAACATCAAGAGATTCATCCAGAATTTTTACAAGATGATGTCACTGTAGACAATCTTCTTCAGGCATATAAACACTATAAACGTGACTCTTTTTTAACACATTCCAAAGAGCTTCGCGACTACTTACAACATGGAAGTTCTAAGCGTGTAGCACAGATTATCAAAGGAAAAAACAGATGAAAAAAACAGTTTTAGTAGGTTTAGCACTTGGTTTTTTAACGAGCTCTCAAGCTTTAGATGTTGATAACTACAAATCACTTTTTGAAAAACAAAAACAAGATTTCATACAATACAAACAAAAACAGTATGATGATTTTGAAAGTTATAAAAAAGCACAGCAAAAAGCATATGATGAATATAAACAAGAGCTTAGTAACTACTGGAAAAACCCTAAGCTCTCTACAAAAAAAGAGTGGGTCAGCTACTCAAAAGACAAAAAAACACGCAGTGATGTTGATTTTGATAACAACACCATCACCGTAGAAACACTTGCCAAATCAAAAAAAGAAGCGATGCAAAAGCTTCAAAAGAACCTTGCAAAAGTGGTACTTATTGATACAAAAACAGCGATTGAAAAAGACCCCTTGGAACAAAAGCTCTCCAAAATCAAAAAACCACTCAGTGTAGTGGATGCAAAAGTAGATACCAAGCCTATTTTGGCTCCTGTAGTTTTCAAACAAAAACCAACACGCAAGAGTGTTATCAACTACCTTCATAATAAGGTAAACCCCCAAACTGTACAAAAAAAGCCATCTCCAAAACTCAAAGATACTTTTGTTTATAAAGTGGTGGTCAAGCTACCAAAAGATACAACCTATAAACGCTCAAAAATCTATGAAAATGAAGTAAGAACCAATGCCTCAAAACAAAAACTTCCACTCTCACTTGTTTTTGCCATTATGCATACAGAGAGTGCTTTTAATCCAAAAGCCACAAGCCATATTCCAGCCTATGGACTGATGCAAATTGTACCACATACAGCAGGTGTTGACAGTTATTATTACCTTTACAAACAAAAGAAAACCCCCTCTGGAACTTATCTTTATAATGCAAAAAACAATGTACGCCTTGGGAGTGCCTATTTGCACATTTTATACTATAGTTACCTCAAATCTATAAACAACCCACAAAGCAGACTCTACTGTACCATTGCAGCATACAATACAGGAGCAGGCAATGTAGCTTGGGCATTTACAAGAACCCACAATGTCAAAAAAGCAGCCAAAATCATCAACACACTCACACCTGATGAAGTGTATAACAGACTGCTTAAAGATTTAAAATATGATGAACCAAAACATTATTTAAAAAGGGTAGATAAAAGGATGGGAGTGTATCATAAGATATATGGATAAGCATTAAAGAATATGCTTTAAAAACTCCTCAGGCTCCATAAATCCTACAACTGTTTTAGCGTTTTGTACTTGAGAGTTTTCATCAAAAAATATCACAACAGGGGGTCCAAATACTCCGTACTTTTTACTTAGAGCTTTTTCCTCTTCTGTGTTATCTGTAACATCAGCACGTACTAAAACATAATCTTTTAATGCTTTTTGTACCCTTACATCGCTAAAAGTAAGCTCTTCAAGCTCTTTACACGCACTACACCAATCAGCTCCAAAGTCCAACATCACTTTTTTACCCTTATTTGCTTCCAACACAGCATCAAGCTCCTCTATGGAGTGTACTACCTGAAAGTTTAACTTTTGTTGCTCTGTGTTTTGTGTTACTACTTGCGTGTTCTTTAAAAAAGAGAGGGGTTTGATCATCGAATCACTACCACCTAAAAACCCTATAAACAAAGCAAGAGAATAGATGAAGATAATAAGGGCAACACTTCTTCTAAAAATATGCCCCTCTTTTTCAAAAGCTCCAAGATAAAGACCAAAACCTATCCCCAAGAGCCCATACATAAGCATAATCACATCAGATGGCAAAATCTTCTCAAGCATCCAAATAGCCACACCCAGCATCATCACACCAAAGATGGCATTGACCATAGTCATCCAAGCTCCAGGGCGAGGCATAAATGTACCAGCACTCACACCAACAACAATAAGTGGCAGTCCCATACCAAGACTCATCACAAAAAGTGCACTTCCACCAAGCAGAGCATCACCAGTCTGCCCAATGTACACTAAAGCTCCAGCAAGTGGTGCAGCAACACAAGGACCAACGATAAGTGCTGACAAAAATCCCATAATAGCAACACCGACAAAACCACCACGGTTGTTTTGAGAACTTACCTTTGTCACCAAAGCATCGGGAAGTTTCAACTCATAATAACCAAACATTGACAAAGCAAGTGCTACAAAAACAGCAGCAAAAGAGTACACTACCCACGGCGTTTGCAACGCTGCTTGCAGGTTAGAACCAAAAAGCCCTGCCAAGACACCTGCTATGGTATAGGCAACTGCCATAGCAAGGACATACACCAAAGAGAGCATAAACGCTTTTTTAGTTGTTATCCCCTTCCCTTGAGAGATGATAAGACCAGAGATGATCGGTATCATAGGGAACACGCAAGGTGTTAAAGACAAAAGCACACCAAAGGCAAAAAAAGTTGCAAGGATAAGTAACAAACTTCCGTTTTTTATGGTATCAGCTATGGCATCTGTTTGTGATTGTGGTTGTTGTGCAGTTTGTGTATCTTCTTGCACATTAGGTTTTGATACACTCTGTTGCAATGATGGCAAAGGTTGCAGTTGCGTGTTGGCTCTGTTATGTGAAAGTTTATCTGTATCTATAGAGAGTCTAAAGGTTTTTTCATACGGCTCATAACATAACCCCTCTTCAGAACACCCCTGATAACTGATAGAGAGCGTAACATCTTTGACACCACTTACCTCAGCTTCTTTTTTAAGTGTAATGATAAACTCAGGTGAACTCAAAAATACTTTTGCTTCATGATGGTCTACAGCTTGTGGTGCTTTTATATTTTCAATAGCTATCTCTTTTGCATCAACAAGCTTGAGCTTAACTTTTTCCTCATAGAGGTAGATATCAGGAGCAATCTTTACACCCGCTATGATTTGCATTTTTTCGTTCACTTTTGCATAGGGTTGGAATGCTTCATCTGGCATTAAAAATTTACCACCAAACAAAGATATAAACAAAACGTTTATAATCAAAAATATTTTTAACATTGTACCTCACTCTTTATAGTATTTTTAAAAGTATATGACTAATATTACTATAAATAATTTAACAACTGTTCTATATTCTCTCCAAAAACAAACTAACTAGAACAAATAAGGAAGAAGATGATAAAAAATAAAATGATATAATTCAAATATATATGTATAACTAAAAGGCAACAATTATGGCAAACAGATTACAATATGAAGACAGCCCCTACCTCCAGCAACACAAAGACAACCCAGTTGATTGGTGGCCGTGGTGTGATGAAGCTTTTGAAGTGGCACTCAAAGAAAACAAACCTATTTTCATAAGTATAGGATACTCCTCATGCCACTGGTGTCATGTGATGGAAAAAACAGTATTTCAAAACCCTGAGTGTACAAAGATTTTAAATGATCACTTTATCAGCATTAAAGTTGACAGAGAAGAACGTCCAGACATTGACAAATATTATCAAGAGGTGTATCAGCTTTTAAACCGTCGTGCAGGCGGTTGGCCGACAACTATTTTCTGCACTCCACAGAACAAACCATTTTATGCAGGTACATACATCCCACCAGAATCTCAAGAGGGTTCTATAGAGGGGATGGGATTTAAAGAGATTACAATGCTCATTGCCAACAAAGTACAACAATCAGACCCGCAACTCTATAAAAATGCTGATGAAGTGGAAGATTTTTTAAACCACGAAGACAAACCCAAAGAAGCAACAGTTTTAAAAGAGGAGTTTTACAAAAATCTTCTCATTCAAGCAAAAAACAACTATGACACACGCAATGGGGGCTTTTCAGACAAACCAAAATTTCCTCATGCTTCTACTCTTTATGCTCTTGTTTGTATTGATAGAATATACAATGACAGAAGTGTCAAAGCGATGGTAACAAACACTTTAGACAATATGAAAAAAGGTGGAATGTATGATCTTGTCGATGGTGGATTTTGTCGCTACAGTGTTGACGAGAAATGGTTTATACCCCATTTTGAAAAGATGCTTTATGATAATGCCCTTTTAGCAAACATCTACACGCAAGCCTATCTCACATACGAAGATGAAACTTATCTCCAAACTGCAAAAGAGTGTGTTGATTTTTGGTACAACTTTATGAGTGAAGATGCTCTTTTCTTTAGTGCAAGTGATGCAGATACAGACGGTGAAGAGGGGCTGTACTTTACATACACCTATGAAGAGGTATATAATATTTTACGAGAACATGGATATGAAGAAGAAACTCCTGTTATGTGTGAAGCGATGAGTGTGACAGAAGATGGCAACTTTGAGGGTCGTAATATTATCCGCTTTGAAAATGGAATCATCCCTGACTGGTTTAATGAAGTTAGACCATTACTTTCAAAACTTCGACAAAACAAAACCCTACCCTTTGTGGACAGAAAAATCCAAACCTCTTGGTCAGCTATGATGCTCAATGCTCTTTTTAATCTTGGAGCAGTAGATACTACCTACTTACAAAAAGCTCAAAAATCTCTTGAAGCACTCCTAAAGACAATGTACATAGATGGAAAACTCTACCACACTACCCTCATACATAAACAACCAAAGGTGGAAGCGTTTTTAGAAGACTATGCCTTTTTGGCTCAGGCACTTTTAAGTGGATACAAATACACACAAAATGAACTCTATCTAATTCAGGCACAACATTTTGCCAACAAAGCACTTGAAGAGTTTTATGACAAAGGTGCTTGGTACTTCTCAAACACTGAAGTGCGAGTCAAAGCAGAGGTCACCGACAACACCTATACAAGCAGTGTAAGCATTATGGTAGATGTACTTTTAAGTCTTGGTTTGCTTTTAGAAGATGACAAATACACCCATTTTGCATTTAAAACAATGGAATACAACTCGTATGAGCTTGGACGCAGACCTATCTACTACCCATATATGCTCACTCAAGAACTCCGTTATGTCAAAGGGGATAGAGTTATAAAAACACAATGCACCAACATCCAAAACCATACCTATGAACTTGCAAAAATTCGCTACCCGTTTGTTTCACTCAAAGCAAGTGAGGATGAAGGCTATATGATTTGTGGGGAGAAAAGCTGTTTTGCCAACACGCAAGAGATTAAAGAGCTAGATACTCTTGTGAAGCAGACTTTGTAAAAAGTCGCTTCACCTACTAGAAGTTATAAAAAACTTTTAATCCTATAGAGTCTATATCATCTTTGAGTGTAAAAAAAGAATCCTCATAACTTAAATCATACTTCTTGTACTCAAGTCCCACACTGATATGTTTCGTAAAATCGTAATAAGAACCGATACCATAACTCATCCCCGTTGCATAGATAGCTGTTTTATTTCTTCCACTACCCATACTACCGATATCTTCAAAAGCATACCCTACATTTGCCGCCAAAGTAAAATCATCAAAAATTTCATATCCAAGTGAATAATAAAAACCTATATAGTTTCCAAGTCCACTATCGGCATCAGATGTCTGACGTAATGTAAACTCCGTACCGAATCTATTTTTAAACTTCTCACCAAACTTTACACCCATATCTATCAAATAGCCATTTTCGTCATTACTAGAGCTTTGTGTCATGGCATAACCTAAACCGAAATACCCTTGAGCACCATATACATTTCCTGCTAACAACACACTTGCTACTACTGCACTTACTATCTTTTTTTTCACTTTTTCTTTCCTTTTTGTTTTGATAAGGAAAGTATAAAACACTCTGGCGAAGACATCAGTTCGTTTTGTTTTTTTCTTGCAAATTATTTATGAAAAAAAGAAAAACTGGACGAAGTTCTGTAAGATTTTGAAAGTTTTTTACACGATTGAGCTGTAAAAAGAGCTCTTTAATTTTGGGGTTTTGCATGGCAGTTGTAAGTGTCTGGTTATGACGATAATTCATTTTATAATTAAGCACTTTTTTAATCACTTTCGCATCAAAAATCTCTTCTTTCAAAGCAAGTGTATTGTTTGCAAAAAGAGTGAGTGTTGTATGAAATGCATCTATACTCTCAAAGACATATGATGTTTTTAACTTTGGACGATTTTGTATAACACTCTTAATATCTGGTGTTTGAAGATTAAAAACAGCATCCACCTCTCGGATAAAACGCTCAATATCTTTGATAGGAGAACCCCTCATATAGATTTTTTTCGCATTGGCACGTTTAAAAGGGGCTGTTGGGATAAAATCATCTCTATCTTTTTGTTCGTCATAAACACTTTTATTGGTAACAATCATAATTTTAGATTCATCATCCAAAGTACTGCGAACAGAATCCATTTTATACACAAGATCGACATAACCCAGCGTCTTTTTATATTTACACTCTATCATATGCAAATGGTTGTCTTTTTGAATCAAAATATCAAACTCATTTAGCATTTCACTTGCATTTGAGTAACGTTCACGTACTTTGACACCTACGGCGATATCATCATGTGCCAACCCCTTTAAAAGATTGTAAATATAAAACTCATACAAAAACCCAACAGGAGTGGTGCATAAATAATCACAATGTTTATGATTAACACGCAAATACTCCTCTACATCACCATTATAACCTTCAAATATCTCTATCAAGTCAGCTTCATATTTGTGGGCAAGTGATAGATCTGAAAAAGTATCAATAGAGATATTTTTCAGTAAAAAATGCTCCCTTATTCTCATATTTTTTTCTATGGTGTGGGTTTGCATCCCCTTGTCATTGAAAAGGTTATAGGTGTTATCATATCTATCATAAGTAAGAAAAGAAACACCTTTTGAGAGTGTTTTATTCGCAAGAAAAAGAGCGATATTTGCCAGTCCGTCAGTTGCATTGACAAAAATATTATAAGGATTATCACACACATTGAAAATATTATTAACAATCTTTTGCAAACTCTGCGTGTTGTCTTCATCTATCTGGAGTGTATGGGTTTGGATGGGAAGGTTGTTTATCTCTACAAACTTTTTTGTCCCTTTGATAATCTGCTGCGCTTTGAGTATATCCATACGAAAATCATCATAAACTATAATGTGGTGTTTGAGCTTTGGATGAAGTTCATAAAACAAAGGCAATACAGAAGATGGGAAATCTCCTACTATAGAAACTAAGGTCATACTATACTTCTTTCGTGGGGAATTTTTATATAAATATTATAACATACTACAACAATAACAAAACCGTTTTATACGTCATAAAAAATACACCACTACACAGAAATTTTACTCTCTTCTCTACAGAACCAAAAGTAAAACATACCCATTACAACAAACACACCACTACTGATAAAAAGAGCATAGAGCATTTTTGTTTCATACTCTCTTAACAAAAGAAACACCAACAAAACACTCACCATATAACTCAACTGAAACGGAAGATGGAACAACATCCTTTTGTTGGGTGAAAGATGTTCTAAACATTGGCACAGTTTCTCTTGGCAATGGCTGCTTTTAGCAGTAAAATAGATACCAAAAAGTACCAGCACTATACCTACACCAACTGCATACGAAGAGAAACTCTCACCCACCAAAGGGTTTATACCCAGTACAATACACCCAAGTGCCAAACCTTTGTAGAGTAAAAAAAGCCTATATTTTTTTGTTAAAAAATCTCCCATCAAAAAGCCTTGCAAAACTAATCACTAATATCATAAACAGGTTTTACCTGTGCCATCCATGCAGCAGCCATCAGCAAACCAAAAAAAGCAAACACACTCGCAATGGCATAAAGAGTAAACTGAAATACACTCACAGAAACACCAAAAAGAAGATTGGTATTTTTTATATTGACATAAAGCAAAATAAAGAGGATACACAATCCAAAAAAGAGAAGTAAAATCCCGTTGAGTGTGTCACCGTTTTGAGCAAGTGCCGACTTATACCAACTTATACCAAAATATACAAGAAGATTGCCTACAAATGCAATCCCAAAGTTTTGCATATTAAAAAAATCGTAATGATACACACGGTTACTATACTCATCTATCTTTTCCATAGCCATATAGATAAGAAAAAGCCCAATCCCAATACCAATAATAGCCAAAACTGTCATAACTTCACCCTTTTGTTCTTAAAATATTTAAAAAAATTATATCATAACTCAACGAAAGGGTTGGTTCGTTCTTGAAAAATTAACCAATATATATACTTGTGATAACTATCCCACATAGAGTGGGATGTATATAGG
>Ga0256837_1002753_pt1 | contig 10627 bp, 9 predicted proteins | sample 4562384metaG_FD_185976 | JGI IMG/M metagenome (GOLD analysis project Ga0256837, IMG submission 185976) | Hydrothermal vent microbial communities from Guaymas Basin, Mexico - 4561-384 | ecosystem: Environmental > Aquatic > Marine > Hydrothermal vents | place: Mexico: Guaymas Basin | collected... | reverse complement strand
AGATTAAACATTGTTGTTTTATCTGTATTTTTCTTACCTTCTGCAGCTTCATTTATATAATCAACTTGGTACGATATACTCATAGAGAATATATCTGATATTTTTGTTTCTACTGCAGACTTAGAGTATACAAAATAATTTTTTGCATCATCAAACTCTGATCTATATCTAAGATCTTGAACAAACTTACTTTTCTCACCAAATAACCATGTGTATAAGATTTGAGCTTTGTATGATGCGTATTCATCACTGTAGCCATCATGTTGGTTTATACTTCCTGAAGGGTATGGATAATCTACTTTATTTCCACTTGAATCAACTCTAGTGTCTTCTATTTGATCTCTTGAGTATAGTGCATTAGCTTTTAGAAATAAAGTGTGTTTTTTCTCATCCACTGCTTTATAGGCAATACCTGGTCCAGTATATAATTGATAATCAAAACCAGAAAATTTATCCTCTTTATATGCAGCTAAATAATCAAAAGCAAATCTATCTGTAAACTTATAATAGTAGTTTAGCTCTGTAAATATTTTGTTTTTATTTTCTGTTGAATCTTCTTCGCCATATAACTTTAAGAAGTGAAGAGAGAGGATATGTTTTTCCCACTCTTTTTTTAGATTTATATCAATATTATAAGTTTCTGTGTCTGTATTACCACTTGTTTTTATATAACCTAATTCAGTATGAGTTGTGAAGCCAAGTAGGTCGATTTTTTCACTTTTTTCTTCCTCTTTAGACGCGATTTTTTCCTCTTTTTTATCAACAACTTTTTCTGCATCACTCGCGATAAGTTGAGCTTCTAGCATCTTTCTTTGATCTTGAAGTTTTTTTATTTGAACATCAATATCGCTTATTTGTTGCTCAATCCCAGTTGGTTCTGCATAAAGAGCAGAAGCTATAACCAATACACTTAGTAGTATCTTTTTCATAAATTTATATCCTAGTCTTGTTTTGTATGTACATCTAGTTGAGGGTATGGTATGCTTATACCTTTCTCATCAAATGTAAGTTTAACTTTTTCAAGCATATCAAAATGAACATCCCAGTAGTCCGCACTATTTACCCATGCACGGAAAGTGAAGTTTACACTGTTGTCACCAAGCTCTCCAACACCAACAAATGGAGCTGGCTCATCTAAGATTCTCTCATCTTCTTGCATAATTTGTATTAGAGTCTCTTTTGCAAGTTTTAAATCATCATCGTAACCAATTCCATATACATGATCAACGCGTCTTTTTTCTTTCATAGAGTAGTTAACAATATTTCCACCAATGATTGCTGAGTTTGGAACGATAATAGTACGATTATCAAGTGGTGCAATGATAGTTGAGAAAAGGTTTACATCTTCAACTGTACCTGTAGCTCCACCAGCAGAGATGAAATCACCAACTTTAAATGGGCGAAAGATTATTATTAGAACTGCTGCACCAACATTTGCGAGTGAGCCTTGAAGTGCTAAACCAACAGCCAGACCGGCTGCACCAAAGATAGCTATAAATGATGTGGTGTTTATACCTAGTGTATTTAAAGATGCTAAAACAACTACAAGTAATAAAATAAAGTATATTAAAGACTCTGCGAATTCAACTAAAGTTTTATCTACATTTGCTTTTAACATAAGATGTTTCATAAGAGCAGTTAATTTTTTGACAACTATCTTACCGATTATAAAAATTAGTAACGCTGCTACTACTTTTAAACTATATTCACTTACATACACTGTGACAATATCTATGTATTTTGAGATGTCCATTATTTAACCTTTTTTAACTAATTTTCAGATTATAGTTAATAATGACTTAAAATTTGTAGTTTAAGATAACTCTTATATTTGTTACATCAATGTTTTTATTTTTAAGTGGTATTTCTTCTGCTCGTTGATATATATATTGTGCTCTTAAAACAAAATCACCAATAGTTTTTCCTACACCAAGTGCGTAAGTTCTATCTATCCTCATAGCATGGTGTTGAATCTTAAAACCATCACTCATAATAGCAAAAGCTCTTGAGCCCATATATGCTCCACCGCCTAAGTGATATGAGTTATAATGAATATGAAATAAAACACCACTTGTAAGATAATCTTTATCAGCAAATTTTGTAAAACTATTTTTATTTTCTTCATCAATGCTTATATATTTTGTAATAGATTTTAACTCTATTTTGATTTTATCAAGTTTGATTTTGTATGAGAGTTTAAAATCACTTTGGTACACATTGAAATCATTATAATTTGTATGGTACTGAGTGAAATTCAAGGCTGTTTTTTTATTTGGTGAATATGTAAGACCAAGACCATAAACTTTACCTTCATCAGTTATAGCGATGTTGTCATTAAGTATATTTATATAATTTAAATTTACTTTAAATTTATCATTAAATTTATAGCCGTAGCGTAAAAATAATTTGTCTATTTCTAAATCTTTTTGTAGTGGTGGTTGTCTTGTATTTGTATGGGCATGCTCATAAGTAAATTTGTATTCTGAGTTTTTATAGTGAATATCTCCACCAACTCCATAAACAATACCATCAGTTTTTTGTTTAGAGCCTTTAAATGTTTTATCTTCATAGTAAGTAGATACGCTGGAGTGAACTACTGCTGATGTAACATCAGCTAAAAGTGAACTTGATAAGGTTATTAATATTAATATATAATGTTTCATAGTAAATATTATAACATATTTATATAGAAGTTATTACTTAAGCTTTTAATTCAGTTTTTATTTCCTCTACATGTAGAGCTATTTGATTGTATTTTGATATGTGTTCTGAATCTATAGTTTTTAAAAGTGGTAGGTATTTTAGATAATTTTTCCAAACTTTTTCACTAGCTTGTAGGCGACCTTTTTTGATGAGTTCAAACGATACAGCAGCATTTATAAAACCCTTTAAAACTCTCACTTCATCATCATCTTCAAAACGGCGAGGAAACCAAATCTCTTCTAAATCTTCATGGGCATCATAAAATCTTCCTTCATTAAGTGATACTATGAAGTTTTGTAGTGCTTGCTTGTGTTTAGTCATCTTCTAAAAGCATCATATTTTTACGCCAATACCCACGACCACCTTTTAGAGATATACAAGGGTTGTTTGGAAATTTTTCTTTATACTCTTTGAGTCTGTTTAGGGTAGCTTTGCCTGTATCGCAGTAAAATACAAACACAGTACCTTCACTTTCATCTTTAAGCTCATATGGATTATAAACAATGGTTTTGGCTTTTTCAATAGGTGATAAAATAGTATCAATAAGTAATACTTTTATACCTTGTTTTTCAAGTTTGGCTTTGTTTTGTAAAAACTCTTTTTGAGTCCATTCGTTTGGGTAGTTCATAAGATATATTATACTATAGTTTTGTATGTCAAAGAAAAATAAAAAAAATACTAAAATTAACCAAAAAATAAGAAAATATTTTGATGATGATCCATTTGATGTAGGGATACAAAGAGTTAGTTCAGAGACTCTAAGTGAACTCTTTGCTACTCTTGGAATATATGATATAGAACATAAAAAAGATGTGCTTGTTAAAACACTTAGAATGTTGTGGAGTGAAGCAGATAGTGATTTTCGTAAAGATATACTTAACTTCTTTGAAGCAAATGGTGAAATATATCTCTCAGATACTCCAAAAACTCCAAATCTTGATAGGGAAGAAAAACTTGATCTTATTTTACAAGAGTTAGAGACCTCTAATGATGAGGCTATTTTGCTTCATCAGTTTTTTGCAGATATGAGAAGTAAAAAGATAACTATAGAAAAAGTGGAAAACAAATTAAAACATATTCGTTTTGATTTAAAAAAAGAGAAACTTCAAAAAGCTCTTGATGGTATTTTTGATATTGATGACTCATTTGAGTTTAATGCATCTATACATTACTTTTTATATGCACATAGTTTTTATAAAATTCTTACTTTAAACACTAAAACATATACTTACGAGTATCTTCAAGATACCGATATAGATATAATTATAAGAGATATTCAAGAGCAAAAAGAAAAGGTTATTAAGAAAAAGCAAGATGAGGTAAATAAGTTTATAAAAAATTTAAAAGATCCACACCCCTACTTAACTCAAAAACAAATAATCTCTTCACTTCGTGCATCACCTCCAAAAACAAAAGTTTCATATCCACTTATAAAAGAAAATATTTTAGAAGATATTATCTCTAAAATACTTGGAGATGTTAAACTAGAGCTTCATGATGAAGAGCTGCTGATATCACTAAAGCAAAGTGCAACCCTTCCATTTTTAGATAAAAAGCAAGAGTATACTTTAGAGCTACATGTAGAGCTAAATTCACTTTTAAAAGATATTTGGGATTCACAAGAGCTTGATTTTAGTGCAGTTATAAAAGAGGCTAAAGATGAATATGAGGAGCATTTTTTACAAGATTTAAAAACTATTGTAGATGAGTGTAGAAGCTATGCAACATTACTTCACTTGAGTGATGAGGCTCTACATGTAAAGGTATATGATATTTTGCTAGATTTTCTTCCGTACTCGCTTAGTATTACTCCTAAAATAATTAGAAAAACTATAAGAAAATTTATAAAAGTTACTCATGATGAGGTTATAAAGCAACAGCGACATGCACTACTAGCTAGGACTATACGAGATTTTAAAAACTTGTTCCCTCAAGCTCGGGCTATGAGAAGGAAATTGATTTTACATATTGGTCCAACAAATTCTGGTAAGACTTACCAAGCTATGAAAACTCTAAAAGAGGCAGATACTGGGTACTATCTTGCACCACTTAGATTACTCGCACTTGAGGGTTATGAGGACTTAAAAGAACAAGGGATGGATGCATCGCTTATAACTGGTGAGGAACAAATCTTAAATGAGGATGCTACCCATATAAGCTCAACTATTGAGATGTTAAACTTTGATGTAGATGTTGATGTTTGTGTTATAGATGAAGTCCAGATGATAGATGACCGTGATCGTGGTTGGGCATGGGCAAATGCCATCATTGGAGTAGCTGCTTCAGAGGTTATAATGACTGGTTCACCAAACTCTAAAGAGGCAATAGTTGCTTTGGCAGAGTATCTTGGGGAGGAGTTGGAGATAGTTGAGTTTGAGCGTAAAAATCCACTAACTTTGCTAGATGTTCCAACTAACATAAAAGATGTAAAAGAGGGTACTGCTGTTATAGCTTTTTCTAGAAAAGATGTGCTTAGATTGAAACAAAATTTCTCACAGTATTTTGATGTAAGTGTAGTTTATGGAAATCTTTCACCAGAAGTTAGGCGAGAAGAAGCGAGAAGATTTCGCTCAGGGGAGACTCAGATACTTGTCGCAACAGATGCAATAGCGATGGGGATGAACTTACCAATAAAAACTATACTTTTTTCAAAGGCTGATAAGTTTGATGGTATTACTCAGCGTAATCTTTTACCAAGTGAAGTTCATCAAATTTCTGGACGAGCAGGGCGTTATGGTTTGCATGAAGAGGGTTTTGTTGGTGCATTGGATAATGATGTTTTAAAAATAGTGAAAAAGAATTTTTATAGAGAGGCACATATCATAGATATACCTTTTAAAGTTATGGCAAATTTAGAGCATATAAAACTTGTTGGTAATATTTTAGAAGAAAATTCTTTATATGAAATCTTGCAGTTTTTTATTAAAAATATGCAGTTTAACGGTCCCTTTGTTGCATCTTCGCTTGATGATATGCTTGAGGCTGCACAAATAGTAGATGGTTATGACTTAGATATTACTACTAAATACCATCTTGCATGTGCGCCACTTACTTTAAAATCGCCATATATTGTAGCTGCATATGAGAGTTATTTGAGTGCTTTAGAGAAAAATATGCCAGTACCATATGTCCCACCACATCTAAATGGTAGTTCTGCTCAAACTATGGAAGATCTACTTCGTGCAGAAGATATGGTAAAAGAGATTAGTCTTTATCTTTGGCTTTCATATAGATTTAAAGATTATTTTTTAGATGATCAAAAAGCTCGTGTAACTCGTGGAATTATCAATAAATATATTGAAGAGTCACTCCAGCAGTCTCATCTTGCAGCAAGATGTAAGATATGTGGAAAGCCTCTGCCTTTAAATTATAAATATAGTATTTGTCAGGCATGTTTTAAGAAAAATTATGCAACTAAAAAATCAAGAGGATATAGGGCTAAAAGATAAGTTTAAACTCTTTTAACTTTTAAACTTATCTATACTCTCTTGAAGTGAGTTAGCAATTTTAACAAGTTTTATTAACTCATCTTCAATGCTTAAAATACTATCATTATTTGTTGATGAAATGGTTTCAATATTATTAATATCTTTAATAATTTCATTGATATTTGAAGCAATTTTTATACTATCATCAGTAGCTTTGCTAGCAACTTTTTGTGTCTTGTCTATAGCAGTTGAAGTTACATCAATATTAGATTCTACTTGATCAGATACATCTATAAGAGTTTTAATATTTGTTGCATTAGTATCCATTTTATCAGATACATCATTGATAGATTGTACAATTGTTCCAATATTTATGTCTATCTCTGTTAAACTTTTTTGAGTGCGCTCTGCTAGTTTTCTAACTTCATCAGCAACTACTGCAAAACCTCGTCCATGCTCTCCAGCTCTTGCCGCTTCTATGGCTGCATTTAAAGCTAAAAGATTTGTTTGCTCAGCTATATCTTTAATGACATCTAGGACATTTTTTACTTGATCTGCATCTTGTTTAAGTTCTAGTAATTCAGCAGAGAGTTCATTTTCAACTTCAACAAAAGAGTCTACTTCTGAACTTAGTTGGCTTAAAGATGTTTTTGCAACATTAAGTTCATCTTGTGCTTCTTTAACATTTTGAGTTGTATCTTTTGATGCTTCAAGGCTCTCTTCTAGTAAAGATTGAATATCTAAACTTTTTTCATTTGTTTGTATTACTATTTGTCTCTCTTTTTCTGTAGAGCTTTGGATGTTGTGGCTTGATTGTGAGATTTCAGAGGCTATAAGTGAGTTTTGTTTTCCAAGTGATTTTATATCATTGATGGTCTCTTGAATCATCTCTATAAATTTATTTACCTCTTTTGCTGTATCTCCAAACTCATTCCCTTCAACAACTGCTAGTCTTTTGGTCAAATCTTTATCGCCACTAACAAGTGATGATATACGCTTTTTTAAATTGTGTAGTGGAGTAAAGATCTCTTTTGAAAAGAAGATACTTGCTCCAATAGCAAAAAATATAGATATGATCATAAGGGTAATAAATAATTTAAACTTAGCTGAGTCTATATCTTCATCATTGTTGTCGAGTGAAATAACTAAATCCATAGCACCCAAAACATCACCCTCTTTGGAAGAGTAGTGACATGACAGACATTTTGCTTGTGCAATCATGGGTTTAATCATTCTAACTTTATGATGGGAGTTTTCATCTGTTTCTATAACTTTTGTTTCTTTTGAGTTTAAAACACTTTTAATAAGAGTATCGTTAGTAAAACTCTCATTTGGAGCATAAATCTCTTGAACTTTTTTTGATTTATGAATATTTAAAGATTCTATACCCTCAATAGATTGAGCATTTTTTAAAGTTTCTTTTACTATAGAAGCATCACCTATCATCATACTTCCTGTCATTGTTTGAAATATTGATTGACTTAACATTTGGAGTGATTTTTGAGTTGTATTGTTTGAGAGAGTCTGTAAAGTAGCAGAAAGATAAGAAATTGTACCTATTAGTCCTATTATACTTAAGGATACTATAGAGATTATGACTTTTGATTTGACAGTTTTTAACATATTGAGCCTTTAAGATTTATGTTACAAATAAGCTGTATTGTACAGAATATAATATTAATTTATCATCAATCTTACATTGTATAGATAATAAATTCAATAGCTTCAAGCAATTCTTTGTTAATTATCTTGTTGGTGTTAGCATAAGCAAGTGCAGCTCCAGCGCCAACACCCTCTTTTGCTTCACCCTTATCATATTTTTTAAGTATGGGTATCTCAGTGTTTTCAAATGAAAATGTAGTATATATGGCGTGTGGAGTGTAAGATAATAAACTAAGCAAATGTTTAATATCTGAGTTTTTATCTTTTACTACCCACTCAGTTGTAGCTAGTGTGATGTTGTCGTGTTTTATGCGCATCAAAATATCTTCTCTAAGTGCATCAGCCACAAGTAAACAAGCAGCCATCTGAGTGCCACCAGCTAGAACTATATGAAATCTTCTTGAAGCTGTTAGTAAAAAACCAGCGCAAAATATAAGCATGTTATCACTAACAATTCCAAGTTTTTCAAATCTGCTCATACTATCATCTATGAGTGAGAGTGCTTTGTTTATAGTTTTGTTTCTAACATCATTTGGTACAGATAAAAAGCTAGATGAGAAATCATCTGCACAATCATATCCAAGAGCTAAAGCTGTAGCTGTTGCAGTGGTAGTTCCACTTGGAGTGCTCTCTGCTAGTATAAGATAGTTACCTTTTAGCTCATACTCCTGCCCAAACTTCATACCTTTTTCAAATATACTTTTAGCATCAATACCGGCCCCATCAGCTATGCTTTTTGATGGTTTTATACCAAACTCTCTACATGTAGAGTTTTGCGGGACAAGCTCCAAGCCAAGATTTAAAATCTCAATGTTTGAGAATTGGTTTAAGTTGTGAGCTGCCCTTGTAATGATGGCTGGAGTGGGTACTCCGGTTGGAGTTTCAGCTAATTCACCGATAGAGAACACTTGTTCATTTACTATAAACTCTGCATCTAGTGTTGGTGTTAGTGGGATTTTACCTGGTATGCCTGCTTGAGTTATACCCTCTATCTCGCAAGTTCTTGTAACACTAGCAGCTAGTAAAAAGTCAGCTTTTCCCTCAGGTAGTGAGTCTATCTCATCTGTAAATATATTATAAGATTGCATTTTTAAAATCTCCATCTTTTGTGTCGTAGTGTATTGGTTTTGCGTGCTCTACTTTTATGCTAAATGCCTCTTCTAAAGAGATATTGTGAATAATACTTAAAAAAACTCTAATAACTCCTGCATGTGTTATTACTAAAATATTTTGTTTTTGAAGTGATGGTAAGTATTCCAAAAAGAAAACCCTTATTCGCTCTATATACTCTTGGTAATCTTCCCCATCAAGTGCTTTTATCCATTGTAAAAAGTTTTCATATTTTATCTCACCTTGGGCTATTATCTCATCAAAGTTCATACCCTCATGTTTTCCCCAAGATTTCTCACGAAGTTTTTCTGTGTAGATGATGTTCTCCAGATGCACAGAGTGTTTGATGCTCTCTTTTGCACGAAAAGTATCTGAGCAAAATACAGCATCAAATTTTAAAAAATCTAAGAGTTCACACATCTCTTTTGCTTGTTCTTTTCCAGCTTTAGATAAGCCAATCTCATTATGTCCGTTATAACAAGCATGATAAGCCTCATCGACCTCTGCGTGCCTAACAAGTGTTAGTTTCATAAACCAAACCCTAGCAGAATTATATTTAGTAAAACCAGCTCTGTAACCTCAATACTAAAACCATATATATCTCCAGTAAAGCCACCATAGCGTTTAATAAAAAACCTCTTTAGCAACCATAAAGTTATAAGTGAAGTGAAGATAAGCATAGGTGTAGAAAATACAAGAGTTAAAAATAAAGAGTATATAAGAGCTGTAATAAACTGTGCTTGTGTTAGTTCCTCTTTTGCCAAAGTACTCATCCCATTTGGGCTTACATAGGGGTAGTTATATATGGCAAAAACAATATTTAATCTTGAAAGCATTAGCACTATGGGCAAAAGATAAAAGGCATCAAATGAGGCTAAAGTTGAAGCTTTTAAAATCAAAAAAGTAACTGTGAAAATCATACCCATTCCACCAGTGTTTGGATCTTTCATAACTTCTAAAGCACGCTCTTTGTTTACATATAAACCATCAATAGTATCAGAAAATCCGTCAAGATGGAGTGCGCCAGTTATAACTACCCATAAAACAAAAATTATTATGCCTACATGTAGAGGGGTAAAATATGGAGTTAAAAAAGAGTGCATTGCCCATAAAATAAGCCCAATTAAAAATCCAACAAGTGGATAACTCATAACCGCATAACCATTAATACCCTTGAAAAAATCGTGTACTTTAAAAAATGGAATGATGGTTAGCATAGATACAGCTAGTGCGAAACCTTTGAAGAAGTTTGTCATTTTATTTTTGTACTTATGCCAGCTATGGTGTGAAAAACTTCATCACATTTTGAGGCTATTAGTTGAGATAGTTTTCCACTAATATCTATGAACTCACGAGCTAGTTTGTTGTCTGGAATAATTCCACTACCTACATCATTCAATACAAATACTACACTTTGCTTTAGTGCTAAAACTTGTTCTAACTCTTTTTTCATATCGTCAAATATAAAACCATGATAAAGCATGTTGTTTATCCACATACTAACACACTCAACTAACACAACATCGCTACATGTAGAGATACTCTCATAAAGTTTTAATGGCTCTTCTATAGTTTCAAATTTATCTTGGCGTTGAAGTTTATGATTGTGTATTCTCTCATTCATCCCATCATCTATAAACTCAGTAGTAGCCAAATATATAGGTTTTACTTTAGCGATTTTTAAAGTGTATAATTCGGCATTATAAGATTTCCCACTTTTAATA
>Ga0256837_1002752_pt1 | contig 10630 bp, 12 predicted proteins | sample 4562384metaG_FD_185976 | JGI IMG/M metagenome (GOLD analysis project Ga0256837, IMG submission 185976) | Hydrothermal vent microbial communities from Guaymas Basin, Mexico - 4561-384 | ecosystem: Environmental > Aquatic > Marine > Hydrothermal vents | place: Mexico: Guaymas Basin | collected... | reverse complement strand
ATATTAAGTTCTGTAAAAAAACTTAATATTTACAATATCTATATATTTAGTGATAATCTACAACAGTAGCTATTAAATCCATCTCTATCATAGCATTTTTAGGAAGTCCTGCAACTTCAACTGTACTTCTTACAGGTTTATGGTCTCCAAATACTTCAGCCATAATAACATTTACTATACCAAAATCATTCATATTTGTTAAAAAGATATTTAGCTTTACAACTTTATCAAAACTACTGTGATTTTCTTCTAAGATTGATCTTAAATTTGTAAAAATTTGTCGTGCTTGTTTTTTTATATCATTTTCAACCATCTCTCCACTTGGCAACAATGCTATTTGTCCTGAAGTATATAAAAATCCATTTACTTTAATAGCTTGTGAATAAGGTCCTATTGCTGCTGGTGCATTATCTGTATGTAAAAATTCCATTTTACTCTCCTAAATTTATTTTGCTGTATTATACCAAATTCCATTTATTTTAAACTTTGTTCTAGATTTATAATCTTATTTTCTAAACTTTTCTTTAGTATTTCATCATTTGTATTACTTACTTTTTGTTTTAAATTGTATATCTCTTGTTTTATTTTATTTTGTTCTTGATCTTTTAAGTCTAATTTTATTTTTTTGTATAGAGAAAAAGTTCCTATAACTAAACCTATCTCAAATAGATATATTAGTATCATAACTATCATAGAAACATCATTTAAATATATATAAGAACTACATAAAAATATAATAATTAAAGGGACTATAGTAAACATTATAAATATCTACCTATATCAAAATCTTCATTTAAACATCTACATACTTTATACTCTTTTATACCTATAGTTTTAGCTATTTCTCTATACTCTATATCAAGTTCAAAAACAGTTTCACTATTGTCTATTATAAAAGATATTGGATATATTATTACCTTCTTATTTTTAAAATTTTTTAACATATCATCTAAACTTGGATTCAACCATTTCATAGGACCAACTTTTGATTGATATGCCAAATTTATAGATTTAAAGTTTACAGCATAATGAGATAATTTTTCTTTTAATATCTCTATATGTTCCTCTATTTGTTTTTGATAGGGATCACCTTTATCTACTATTTTTTGCGGTAAACCATGTGCTGAAAATATAAGGTGAAAGTCATTATATTTTGCTTGTACTTTTACTATTTGATCACAAATTGCTTTATTGTAAACTGCATCTTTATAAAAGGGTTCTATAACTTTTATATTAAAATCTTCACCATCTACTTTTTCTATAAAATCATCTACACTAGATTTTGTAGTAGTTGTTGAGTATTGAGGATAAAGAGGTATCAATATAATATCTTTTATACCTCTGTCTTTTATTCTTGCAATGGCAGTTTGAGAAAAAGGTGATGTATATCTCATAGCAGTTGTTATAAAATATTCAGATAAAGTTTCTTGTGATTTTTCTACTAATTTATCAGTTAAATCATGCAAAGGTGATGAACCACCAATTTCTTCATAATTTTCCCAAGCATTATCCAATCTTGAAGTTACTATAAAATATGCTATCATTGATCTTATTATATCATTTTTTATTGTTAAAATATTTTTATCATTAAACATATTTTGTAAAAATACTTTTAACTCATCTTTACTTCTTGCCCCACCCATATTTAATAATACTATTGCTTTTTTCATTTATTCTCCATAATTATAATCTATCTTTATCTTTATTTACTTGATGTTCTATGTGGAACAATCATCTTTTTAACCTCTAAATAAGCAATAAGCCTATCCATTGCTTCTTTATGATTTGATATAAAATCTTTATGTGCATCTTTATTTGTATAATTTGTAACTACAAAAATACCCAATACATCTATATTAAATTCCTTAGCAACTTTAAGTACAGAATAATACTCCATATTTTCTAAATCTATATTATAATTTAAAAACTCTTTTGTTAATTTTTTGTCTATTGATATATAATTTGAACTATTAACTATTGTATCTGTTGATATTTTTTTATTAGATTTTACAATATTATCTATAGGAGTATAACAACTATTATTTAAAAAACCAAGTTCTATATTTGATGCACTAATAGATTCTACAATATCAAAAATATTGTATCGTCCATAACTACCCGCACTACCTATAAATATCAGATATTCAGGTTTATCAAATAAACAAAGTCTTGTAAGATTAATAGAAGATTCAATAAGTCCGACGCCTATTGGTGTAGCAAATGGGAAAATTTCATTATTTCCAGCACAAATTATCATAATTATAATACCTCATATATTTTATTTATAAGGTATTATAACAAATTTTAAATTACATACCAGGAATTCTAGGTATTTTTCCTAATTTTGAGTTTTTACAATACCAACCCCAACCTTTTTTAAGCCAATGCCCAATTATAGGCATAGGTATCATTTTACCACCTTTATTATCTCTATATACAAAAGCAGCACCATCACCACTATCCATAACACAAAGTATATTTATATGCTCTTCATAACCTTTTCTTGCTTCACTTTTTTGTTCCATTTGTGCTATATTATAAGCTACATTTCTAGCCATAACTTCTGCTATATGACCTTGCTTTGCTCTCCAATCTGGACCTTCAAGTGCACAACTATCACCTATAGCAAATATTTTAAAGATACCATCTTCACTATTATTATTTTCATCAAAATTATGTGAAACTTCACAATAATCATTTATCTTTATAAGTCCTGCTTCATTTAAAGGAAGATCACTATTAAAAAATACATCATGACCATTTCCTGCAGGTATAAACATAGTAAAATCAGATTCAAGTTTAGTATCATCCTCAAAAATAATACCATCACTTACAAACTCTTTAAACTTTTTACCAAAATGTGTATTGATATCTAATCGTTTAAAGAAGATATCCATCATTTTTAAAGCTTGTTTTCCCATTCTTGCACCTGGTTCTGCCATAGGTGCAAAAAAAGTTAATTCATATTTATCTCTTATACCTAATTTTTTTAATTGATTATGAACATTAAATATAACTTCAAATGCAGGACCACCCCTTACATTACTAGGATCTTTTGGATTTCCACCAAATCCCATTGCTATTTTTCCACTACCTTTTTTAATCAATGCATCAATTTTATCTTTAATTTTTATAGAATCTTCTGGTTCTCCACAAATTGAAAGAAAATTTTCTTTTCCTTTATGTTGTATTTTACCACTACCCATAGCCACAACTAAATATTCATAATCATCAAATGTATTATTTGTACATATAACTTTATTCTCTTTTGATTTTATCTCTTTTACTTCATCTATAACTAACTCAAAATTATGTGCTTGTGCTAATTCATCCAATGGTACACACATATCTTCAAACTTTGATTCGCCTGTTGGTATCCAAATAGATGTTGGGAAGATATAAAAATACTCTCTATTTGATACTAAAGTAACATTTTCTATCCCCTCTTTTTTTAAAAAAATTGCACATTCAACACCTGCAAATCCACCACCTAATATTAATACTTTTTTTTTCATTATTTCCCTTTACTTTATATAACTTATTTGTATAATAATTATAATATTATATTAAGATATATTAAAAAATTAACTTAAATAAAAATATTATTTATATAAAATTATTTATTTTATAATCTTACTGGGATATTATTTGATGACAAATATCGTTTTAAATCGATAATATCTATCTCTTTATAATGAAATATAGAAGCTGCCAATGCTGCTTGAGCACCACCTATTGTAAAAGCATCTTTAATATGCTCCATAGTTCCAGCACCACCACTTGCTATTACAGGTATATCTACTTGTGAGCTTATTTGTTTAGTTATATTTAATTCAAATCCAGCTTTTGTACCATCTGCATCCATAGAAGTAAGTAGTATCTCCCCTGCACCTCTATTATACACCTCTTTAGCCCATTGCACTGCATCAAGTCCAGTATCTTCTCTACCACCTTTTACAAATACATGATAAGAGCCATCTGATACTTTTTTTACATCTATTGCTACAACTATACATTGAGACCCAAATCTCTTTGCACCTTCATCTATAAAATTTGGTCGCCCTACTGCACTACTATTTATACTAATTTTATCACATCCTACATTTAGTAAAGAATATATATCATCTAGCTTTCTAATACCACCTCCAACTGTAAGTGGTATAAAAACTTTTTTAGCAACTTGTTCTACTACATCTACAATAGTATCTCTACCCTCATGAGAAGCCCCTATATCTAAAAAAGTGATCTCATCTGCACCCTCTTGATTGTATCTAATAGCAACTTCAACAGGATCTCCAGCATCTTGAAGCCCTACAAAATTAACACCTTTTACAACTCTACCATTATTTACATCCAAACATGGTATAATCCTTTTTGCAAAATAATTCATAAACTTTCCTGTATTTTTATTTGTATTATTGTACCATATTTTAATATATATATCCAGTTTTTGGTTCTATTGTTATAGTAATATTATGATCATTTTTATCATATAAATACAAATAGCATCTCTTTATTATCTCTTGTGGATCACTACCTAAAGATGAATATATACTACCATTGCTATTAAAACTAATTTGACCTATGGTAGAAGTAGTATTACAGCTTAAATATACTTTTTTAATACCATATTGTTTTGTTAAAAGTATATATTTACTCTCATCTTGATTTGCATTACAATCATTATTAGAATACATATATTTATTTGTAAGAGGATCTTTTAAACAATCTGTTTTTTTAAAATGTGCTGTTGATATATCATTATCACTATATATCACAAAATAAAGTCCACCAATATTTTTAGAACAATTTTGAAATTTTAATGTCCATAATTTTTTTTTATATTCCAAATTATTATATTCATACTTATCATCTATAAAAGATATATATCTAGTATATTGAAGATATAACAAAAGTCTATTTTTTGCATCAAATAAATTTGTGTTATTTTTATGAAATTGTATTGAAGATAAAACTATAGAGATAATAAGTATAGTAAATATAATCTCTAATAATGAAAAAGACTTTAATTTTATTGCATTTTCCTCTTGACATATTTATATAAAGATGTTGATTTATCTGTTATATAATCAACATAAGAGCCATCATACTCTTCATCAACCTCTTGAGCAGTCATAGCAGCACCACCTGCTGTTGCAAGCAAAGCAATACACCCTGAGAAGAACAGATTTATAAAAATTAGTAATAAAAAAGATTTAAAATATTTCATATATTATTATACTATTTAAAAACTAAAAAACCACCTCTTTACGAGATGGTTTTTTTAATTTATTATTATAAATTATTTACTTGTATAATCTTCAGCTTCTTGAACATCATATAAAATATCATCCATAGGATGTCTATACATAGGCATTGCAAGTCTTTTTTCATCTAATATATGACCAATAAACCCTAGAGTTCTACCAGCTATAAAAAATGCATTTAATGTACCAGATTCTATAAACTCATTGATCTCATCTTCAGGATACCCTAATGCTCTCCACATATCAACCATAAGTATACCAATAGTACCATCAACATTTAAAATTAAGTTCTCTTTTTTAGATGTTGTAAGCGCTTCTACTGTTCTTGCATAATCAAGTAATGGAGTAGATGGAAAATGCTCTGCAGCATAATTCATAAGTCCAGTTACTCTTAAATCTGGATTTTTTAAAGATTTAATTCTATGTCCAATACCTGGAATTGGTACACCCTCTTTTTTCATATAATTTAAAAATTCTTTTGGATCTAAATTATTATCATCTGCATATTTAAAATACTTAGCAGCTCCATCAATAGCTCCACCAAATCTAGGTCCTATTGTTAATAGTCCAGTTACTAGTGATTCAACCACAGATTTACCAGCTCTTGCTGTTACTTTTGCATTATGAGCTCCACTTACTGCTGGTCCATGATCTGCAACAGTTTTCATTACAGTTTCAATGAAATCTGTAGCCCATTTTGGATATTGTTTTTTAAACCAAAGTAGTGATATAACATCTCCAATTCCTTTTCCAGTATCAGGAGTAGCCACAGAAGATATTGGGAAACCAGCATAAGTAGCCTCTTCACCTCTATCATCACTAATTGTACAAATAAATTGTTTAGGTCGTCTAACTTTTGGACATATATTTATCTCAGGTTCTTTAATCTCACTAATAGTACCATTTGCTTTTAATTCTTCATATACTTTATTAATAGTAGCTGGTAATGCATTAAATGATTCAGGTACATATATACCAGCTTCAGCCATTGCTTTATTTTTAGCTGCTGCTGTTTCTGCATCTGCATTTGCACTAGCTCCTGCATGTCCAAATTGAACTCCAGAACTAAAGTGTTTAGCAATAGTACCAATACACCAAGCAATTACAGGTTTTGTAATCTTACCATCTTTAATAGCTTCAATAATTTTATACTCTTCAGTACCACCAACTTCACCTAGTAATACCATATATTTTACATCTGGATTTTTCTCCATTCTAAGCATATTATCAATAAATACACTTCCAACAAATCTATCTCCACCAATAGCAACACCTTCAGCAATACCATCTGCATTTATAGCTATAATATTTGAAAGCTCATTAAATAATCCACCAGATCTTGTAACTAATCCACAAGAACCAGCTCTATGAAGCTTACTATTAACTATATTTTCAATAGTTCCACCAATATTTGCAATTTTAAATGCTCCAGGAGCAATCGCACCAACAGTTGCTGGTCCTATAACTGTAACGCCTGCAACTCTTGCTGTATGATTCATTTTTCTTGCAAGTCTTTCAGGGATACCTTCAGCAGTTACCATAATAGAGTTAAATCCACCAATTTCAATTGCTTCCATAGTAACATCATATGCAGTTCTAAATGATGCAAAGTTAAGTAAAACATCAGCATTTGGATGTGCTGCTTTTGCATCAGCAGTATTTTTAAATAATGGAACCATAACTTCATCTGGTCCATAAAAGAACTTTTCAAACTTATTTCCACTTGTTGGAGCTACAATAGCTGCAACTGAAGGTGTTTCTCTCTTAATTGTATAATCATAATCCAACATTCTTTGAATTGCAGTTTTATTGTTATTCCAAAAAATTGCTTGTGTATCTTTAGTATATAATTTTGTCATATCTTCTCTCCCTACTTCTCTAATGCCATTCTAACAATGTCAGTAACATGTGTTTCTGGTCCATAAACCTCTATATATAAACCTAATCTATCTGCTGCTTCTTTAATATCTTTTAAACCTTTTTCATAGTTTGGTCCACCTCGACGAACATATATTTTTGTATTATGCTCTTTCATTTTTTCTGCATTTGTTTCAAATGATTGAATAATACCTGTAAATGTTTTAGCAACATCAGTAAAGTTAGCAATAGCTCCACCAATAATTAAAATTTTATCTTCACCTTTTGGATCTTTATGTCTAGTCATAAGATCAATTACAGTATCTGCATAAAATTTTGTTTCACCTGTTGTAGGACCTCCAGAATATTCACCATAATTAGCTAAATCTGCAATCGAACCACCATTTGCTTCTGCAAAATCTGCAATAGTATCTGCATATACAACAGATGCTCCACCACCAGCAACCATAGTCCACACTCTTCCCATTGGATTAAGAATAGTTAATTTTAATGATGCTCCAGACTTACTATCTGCTTCAGCAATAGCTTTCTCTTCTGGTGATTGATCTTCCATACCAAATGTAGTAGGATATTCAATATCTCCCCATATATCTTTCATCATAAACCCTGCAGTATCATCTAATCTTGCAACAAGATCAAGGATAGCCATCTCATTATTATCTAACATAACAATTGGATTTATCTCTAAATATGCAAAATTCATATCTCTATAAAATTTAAAAAATTGAATTGCAAATGATATAAAAGATGTTTTATCTTTTTCTTGAATATCTGCAGGAACATTTGCTTTTATAGCATGTTCTATATCTGCATCACTCATATCTATTGGAATAACAACTTCATTTACTTTTTCATCCCAACCATCTTCAACTTCCATACCACCTTCTGCACTCATATAAAGCACATCATCTTCACCAACACAAGTAGCACTAATATAATATTCTTGTTCTTGTGAATGAGGAGTAAATGGCTCAACAATAAAATGTGTTAAAGTTCCATGTTGTCCAGTTAAAAGTGTAGTTGTATGAGATATTTTTTCATCAATCCATTTTGCAGCTACTTCAAGTGATACATCACCTGGTTTTTTATCTTTAAAAAGTACTAAATCATTTTTTCCTCTTTTACCAAATAACATATCTGGTTTTGCAACTAATGGCTCTTGTTTTAACCATTCAAAACCATGTTTTTGAGCCATCTCTAATAATTCTGCTCCACTTGTAACTAATACAGATTTAAATCCATAATGAAATCCACTAAAATAATTTTCCCATTGTTTTGAAAATAATGCTTTACCATCATATTCTCGTATCGCTTTTTGTGCCATACTTACACCCCTTATTTAAATTTAAATTTTCATATTCTATCGACTGTAGTATAAATAAAAGCAAAAAAGTAACATATTTTTCTTTTTATTATATTAAGATTGTTTACTATTGTAACAGTTTATTTACTTTAGAGAACCTTTAATAAACTATATTTTTAAACTCTTGAAAATAAAATTATAAAATTTATTAAAATTAAAGATATCTTTGATATAATTCCAACATCAATGCGTCTGTGGCTTAACTGGATATAGCACTGGGTTTCGGCCCCGGTGGTTGAGGGTTCGAATCCTTCCAGGCGTACCATTTTTACTAATATTTACACATTTTTCATTTTAAAATTTAAATTTTATAGACTCATCTAAAAACCCTTTACAACCTTCTTCTTCAATTAATGCTATTCCAAGTTTTTTATAATTTAAAATTCTATTCTCAATTCCCATACCTTTCCATCCTAAATCATACTTTGGATAATATTCATTATAAAAATACGAAAGCTTTTCAGCAATATAAGCTTTATGATGATTCAATTTATATGCATCGTACACAAACAAAATATTAGCAACGATAACTCTAATATCTTCATTATTGATTTAATGAAAAATGCAGGGCAGGATTAGTATAAGAGAGATGCAGGGCGAGTCCTCCTGCCTCTTAATTTTATTTTACTTATATAAAATAATATACTACTTTCTTATAAATCTTCCAAAGAATAACCTACATATTGTATATCATAGTGTTTGTATTTTGATATAAGTTTTGTAGCTTTTTTTTCAAGAAATTTAAGATCTATTTTTTTAGGATTGATTTTCACTTCAGCTATGAGCATTGTTTTTTCAAAATCATTAACTGCTACTATATCTATCTCATTTTGATTTCCTTTTTCCCAATATGTACCAATATTTGAAAATTGATTTGATAATTTTAATTTTTCTATAAAGTATTTTTCAAGTAGTCTTCCACTATATGTAGAAAAATCTCTATTTACTATATTTTTTACATATTCATAGTTTTCAATCTCTATAGCACTTTTATTTTTATAAATAAATCTAAACCAAAAATTAAAAAAATTATCTATTATTTCATATTTTATTGTTCTGCTACCATCCTTTGCAAATATAGGTTTAATTTTTTTGATTATAGAATATTCATTTTCAAGCCTATCTAAATAACCACCAATATTTTTATTTAGAATTGATTCCATCTCACTCCGTGCTGTTTTTGAAGATGAAATAAGTGACAAAATAGAGAAGTATGTGGTATATTCTTTGCCAAATTCCTCAATAAGTAGATTTTTTCCCTCTTCTAGGAAGAGTGAGTTTTCATCAAGTATCACATCTAATTGTTTCTCATAAGTAAAAGCTTGTTTATCAACTAAAATCTCTACATATTTTGCAACACCACCTGCAAAAATATAAAAAGAAAGCAAATCTGCTTTTGTATATTGTGGATAGTTATCTTTAAGTATCTCTTCAAGAGTATTAATTGTAAAAGCTTTTAGATGAATTTTATTATTTGCTCTTCCAAATAATGGCTCTTTTTTATCTTCAAATATCTTCTTCATCAAAGAATAAATTGACCCACTTAAAACTAAATTCATTTTACCATTATCTTTATATTGATCCCATATATTTTGCATATCAGAATATATGCTACTATTGATATGAATAAATTCTTGAAACTCATCAATCACTAATGTAAATGGTTGTATTATTGAAAGTTCCATAAGATACTCAAATAATTTTATAAAGCTACTAAAAGAACCATGTATTTTAATATCAAGAGTATTACTTACTATTGATATAAACTCTTCACAAAGAAGTGCTTCATTTTTTTTAGAAACAAATAAATAAACCTTATCTTTATAGGCTTGTTTTATTAAACTAGTTTTTCCTATTCGTCTTCTTCCTACTATTACACTCATTTTTGATGATGATATAGATAGTGTTTGTATATCATGTAAATTTTTTAACTCTTTTTCTCTATTATAAAACTTCATATAAATCCTTATATAGTAATATCAATTACTGTAATGTATGTTACTATAATAAGGCTTATTTTTTATTTATATAAATTATTAACTCAACTTTCGCACATAAAATCTAACTGATTCTTAACAGTAACCCTTAAACTGCTGATAAGTTGAGCTAAAAACATATTAAC
>Ga0256837_1002751_pt1 | contig 10635 bp, 9 predicted proteins | sample 4562384metaG_FD_185976 | JGI IMG/M metagenome (GOLD analysis project Ga0256837, IMG submission 185976) | Hydrothermal vent microbial communities from Guaymas Basin, Mexico - 4561-384 | ecosystem: Environmental > Aquatic > Marine > Hydrothermal vents | place: Mexico: Guaymas Basin | collected... | reverse complement strand
CCAAGTCTGCTTGATTTGATAGATTTGCCTGTAAAAAAGAGTGATATACAAGAGATTGCCTCTGTATGTGAATTAGTCTTTTTGGCTCTGCCTCACAAAACAGCTATGTCTATAGCCAAAGAGTTACTGGCAAAGGGTCTAAAGGTAGTTGATCTCTCTGCTGATTACAGATTGGAGCTTGATAGATATGAAGAGGCGTACTGTGAGCATATAGACAAAGAGAATTTGGAGCATAGTGTATATGGGCTTGTTGAGTATTATAGAAAAGATATTGCCAAAGCTACTCTTGTAGCAGGTCCGGGGTGCTACCCTACAGCAACTTTGCTTGGTATATTGCCATTTGCCAAGTATATAGATACCTCTTTGGCTTTAATTGTAGATGCAAAATCTGGTGTAAGCGGAGCTGGTAAAAAACTCTCTGAGACTACCCATTTTGTAACAATAAATGATAACTTTTTTGCCTATAATCCTCTAAAACACAGACATACACCAGAGATTATAGAGAAGATGAATAAAATTGGAGGTATTGATATTGATGTCAATTTTGTACCTCATCTCATTCCTGCAACCAGAGGTGAACTTGTTAGTATATATGCTACACTCAAAGAGGATATAGATCCCAATGAGATTTTGAAGCAAAAGTATGAGAGTGAACCATTTATTCGTCTCAGAAGTACACCACCTGATGTAAAGAGTGTAGCTGGTACTCACTTTTGTGATATATTTGCAGCCAAAAACGGGAAGACACTCTATGTAAGCAGTGCTATAGATAATCTACTAAGAGGTGCCGCTTCACAGGCTATGGCAGCTGCTAATATTATGTACTCTATTCCTGAAGCTACTGCATTGCCAACTACTCCATATACACCATAGGAAGTATTTGTGGTAGAGATAGTCAAAGGGGCATTCTTTGTAGCTGATACTCATACTCCGCACTACAGTACACTTTTTGATGAAATGTTAGATGCCATTATAGAGGGGAGACTCTCTTTGCCACAACTATTTTTGATGGGTGATATATTTGATCTGCTTTTTGCCAAAAATAGATTGATATATGAGTATAACAAAAGCAATATAAAAAGACTCCAAAGAGTATCTGAAGTTACATCTGTATATTACATAGAGGGTAATCATGACTTTTATCTACAACCACTCTTTCCAAATATCAAGATAGTCCCATTCAATAAACAGCCACTAATGGCAAAGTATAAAAACAGTTATATATATCTATCGCACGGAGATAAGATTGATACAACACCAGGTTATAGACTATATACTACAATTTTAAGATCCCCTATTACATTGTGGCTTTTAAAGCCCTTTGGTAGATATATCATAAACAGAAGTATCAATTATCTAAAATCAAAAAAGATATGTACCAGAATAAAAGGTTTTGAGAACATTATAAGTAAAAGAGAAAAACTCTATCCAAAAGATGCCAAATGGATAGTAGAGGGGCATTTACATCAGGGTAAAATTATCAACAAGTATGTATCACTTCCGGCTTTTGCATGTAGTAACAAAATAGCAATTTTTGATGGAGATGGATTTGAATTTGTAGATATAAATACTCTATTGGACAAAAGATGAAAAAGATTGCACTCATTACACCATCACTTGCTAAAGGCGGAATTGAGAGAGTAGTAGTAACAGAGGCTGAATATTTAAAAAACTATTATGATGTTACTTTGATAGTCATTGATGATTTTAGGGTAGATTATCCATATAGTGGTAAGAGTCTGTTTTTGAAGATACCTCTTGAAAATAGGGCAATATATGCTAGAGCCTTGAGTATCTTTAGAGCTATACTCAAGCTATATATAATCAAGTGTAAAAATAGATTTGATTTGGTTATATCACATGGTGAATTGACCACTTTGCCAAATCTGCTTGGAAACTGTACACAAAGTATTACAGTAATGCATGAAAATAGATTTGTAATAGATAAGGATAGACAAGGTAGATGGGTAAATGCTCTAATGAAATATCTTTATAGATTCAAATCTCTAAAGGGTATTGTAACGGTATCCAAAGGGATTGTGCCATATCTGCTAAAAGCTACAAATTTACCACCCCAAAAGATAAAAACCATATACAATCCTTATGATATAGAGTATATAAAAAGAGCTTCAAAAGAGCCTTTGGGTGAATATGAGAAGATCTTTGATACAACTACCCTTATTAGTGTGGGGCGATTAACCAGACAAAAGGGACAGTGGAATTTAATACGAGTTTTTTCTCAACTAAAGAGTAAAAAGAGTGATATTAGATTGATTATTTTAGGTATTGGTGAATTGCATGATAGATTGTATGAGTTATCCAAATCTCTTGGACTCAAGTGTTGGAGTTACCAAAAAGATAAAATTTTAAAAAGTGGATATGATATATACTTTTTGGGTTTTTTATCAAACCCTTTTCCTCTTATTGCAAAAGCAGATCTCTTTTTGCTTACATCTTTGTTTGAGGGGTTTGGAGGAGTTATAGTAGAGGCTATGGCTTCTGGTACACCAGTAGTTACTGCTGATTCGCCATCTGGTCCTAAGGAGATTGTAGGCGATAATGGTTTGGTTTTGCCAATGCTTAGTATAGATTGGCTTGATAATAAACAAGAGCAAAGCAGGGTTGAAAAGTTGTGGTGTGAGAGTATATACAGGCTCCTTAATGACAAAAACAGACTAAGCAGATATATTGAATTAGGCTACAAAAGAGCCAATGATTTTGATACCGATACAATTATGAAAGAGTGGCACAGCTATATAAAGAGCTTGATTAATGGGTAGTTTTTGGCTTTTAACCTCTCTTTGGGTATAATCTTGCGTTTTCTATATAAAAAATAGAATCTTTATCTCTAATTTGTAATACTATTTAAAGGATCGTTATGCTCCTATTTACACCAGGACCTACACCAGTACCTGAATCTGTCAGACTTGCTATGGCTACACCGACTTTGCATCACAGAACACCAGAGTTTGAGGCTATATTTGCATCTGCTAGAGCAAACTTATTGAAACTCTTTGGCATGGAAGAGGCTGTAATGTTGGCAAGTTCTGGAACAGGTGCTATGCAAGCTGCTGTTGTTAATATTTGTCAAAAGAAAGCTCTTAGTATAAATGCCGGTAAATTTGGTGAAAGATTTGGCAAAATAGTTGAATCTTTTGGATTTGAATCGGTGGTACTTGAGTATGAGTGGAATCAACCTGCACAGGTTGAAGATATAGCTTTGATACTTGAAAAAGAGCCAGATATTGATACAGTATGTATTCAGGTATGTGAAAGTGCAGGTGGCTTAAGACACCCTGTTGAAGAGATTGCAGAGTATATCAAATCCCAAAACAGAGATATTGCAGTGATTGCAGATGGTATTACTGCTGTTGGTGTTGAGTATATAGATACTACCAATATTGATATACTTATAGCTGGTAGCCAAAAAGCTTTGATGCTTCCTCCTGGTCTTGCTATGATTGGGCTTAGTGAGTATGCCATAGATAGAATAGGTGATGGTAGGGATTACTATTTTAATCTATCTTCAGAGATAAAAAAGCAGAGGAAAAATACAACTGCATATACAGCAGCTACTACTTTGATTATAGGTCTTAATGCTGTATTTGATGAGATAGCCAAAAGTGGAGGTTTAGAACAACTCTACAAGGATACAAAAAACAGAGCCAATGCTACACAAAAGGCATTGGAGTCTATAGGGTTACAAATATACCCAGATGCTCCTGCTTTGGCTATGAGTACGATATATGACAAAGATGCAGAAGAGATTAGAAAAATTCTCAAAAATAGTTATCAAGTCAATGTAGCAGGTGGGCAAGATCACCTCAAGGGTAAAATATTCCGTATCAATCAAATGGGACTTATTCCTCCATACCAAATGTCATGGGTTGTAAATGCTGTGGAGTTGGCTCTTGCTGATTTGAACAGACGGAAGTATGATGGTAGTGCAAACAGAATATTTAATGAAAACTATTTTGGAGAATCCAAGATATGATATTTGAGCATGAGATACCAGCAGGTAGCAGACTCTATTTTGCAAAGAGTGCCAAAATCAAAAGAGAGATAGAGTCAATATCGGCTAATCTTCTTGAGAGTTTGGGGTATAGTGAGATGGTAACACCACTCTTTTCCTATCACCAACATGAGAGTTTTGATGATACCAAAGAGTTGATTAGATTAAATGACAGCTCAAACCATGCTGTTACACTAAGAGCCGATTCAACTACTGATGTAGTCAGGATTGCTACACAAAGACTAGGCAGAAGCAGTAGTGAAAATAGATGGTTTTATATTCAACCGGTATATACATATCCTACCAATGAACATTATCAAATAGGAGCTGAAGTAATTGAAGGTGATTTTGCAGGAGTTTGCAAAGATGCAATATCTTTATTGGATTCACTGGATATAGAGCCAATACTGCAAGTTGCAAATATTGCAATACCAAAACTACTAAGTAGTAAATATGGTATATCCATAGATGATATTAAATCTATGAATTTGGAAAAGATGCTAGAGAGTGGCTTGGAGTGGATAGAGAGATTGATTCATATAGATAGTATATCCCAATTAGATGATCTCTCAATGTTTCCAAATGATATAGCAAATGAATTATCCAAAATATCAGATGCAGTTAAATTGATTGAGTATCCAAATATTGTCATATCACCACTCTATTATGCCAGGCTTAGATATTATGACTCATTGGTATTTAGATTCTTTGAAGATAATACCCTATATATGCGTGGTGGCAGTTATAGTGTAGATAGACTAAAGGCGGTGGGCTTTTCGCTCCATACTGATGCATGTATTGCAAAAAAAATGCAAAAGGATAGCTGATGTCGGTTAAAGCCGATTTGATTGTAGGACTCCAGTGGGGAGATGAGGGAAAAGGTAAAATAGTAGATCATATGGCACAAACTCATGATATTGTGTGTCGTTTTGCTGGTGGACACAATGCTGGTCATACTATAGTAGTAGGAGATAAAAAGTATGCTTTACACTTGATACCATCTGGTGTACTTAATCCAAAGGCACAAAATATAGTAGGTAATGGTGTAGTACTCTCTCCGGTTGATTTTATCAAAGAGATGAGTCAATTTGATAATTTAAAAGGACGACTTTTTATATCTGACAAAGCTCATCTACTGCTGCCATATCATGCCAGAATAGATCAAGCCAGAGAGAGAATGAAGGGTGACAAGGCTATAGGGACTACTGGTAAGGGAATAGGACCAGCTTATGGTGATAAGGTAGCTAGAGTAGGTCATAGAGTAGGAGAATTGTTACACCCAAAGAGATTGGCACAAAAGATAGTTGATTACTTTGAGATGAATAGAGCTGTATTTGAAGCTATGGGTGTAGAGTCTCCTGAGTATGATACTCTGCTCAAAGAGTTAGAGTCATATAAAGAGGTATTGGAGCCTTATATTACAGATACTACTTTGTTGCTTTGGAGAGCTTTGGATAGCAACAAAAAGGTACTGCTTGAAGGAGCTCAGGGTACTATGCTAGATATTGATCATGGAACATATCCATATGTAACCAGTTCTACAACAGTAAGTGCAGGTGCCTGTAGCGGACTTGGTATAAATCCAAAAGATATAGGCAAAGTTACAGGGATTGCCAAAGCCTACTGTACAAGAGTAGGTAATGGACCATTTCCAAGTGAAGATTTTAGCAAAGATGGCAAGAGACTTAGAGAAAATGGTCATGAGTTTGGTACCACCACAGGCAGACCAAGAAGATGCGGTTGGTTTGATGCAGTTGCTACAAAACATGCTGTCAGAATCAATGGAGTTGACAGAGTAGCTTTGATGAAGCTGGATGTACTTGATGGTTTCAAAGAGATAAAAGTATGCACAGCATACAGGTTTGAGGGTAAAGAGATAGATTATGTACCATATGACCTTGAGGGAGTTGAACCTGTATATACCACCTTTAAGGGTTGGAAGAGCAGTCGTGGAGTAAGAGAGTTTGACAAGTTGCCACAAGAGGCAAAAGATTATATAGAAGCACTTGAGCAGATGATAGGGTGCAAGATGGGTATTATATCTACATCTCCAGAGCGAGAAGATACGATAGTTAGAGATTAAATTGATATATTTAAAGGGGAATTATGAGACTAAAAGAGAACCAGACCCAATATGTAGCAAACAAGGTGGCTATAGATTTGGCAAATGCCCCTTTTGTAACACTCTCTAAAGGTAAAGAAGCAGTAGCTAAGAAGGTAAAAGAGGTTATTGATGCAAATTTGCAGCAAGAAAGAGCATTGGATGCAAAAGTCAAAGAGATAATTGATGAAAATTATGATGAGATAGAGTTTCAACATGCCAACGAGGGGCAACTCTTTTTTATGATAAAAAAGAAATTGGCTCCGGAGTTTGATGTAATTATAAATTATGATGACAGATATAGTGATCTTTCACATACAATATTAGATGAACTTTATGAAAATTATCTGATAGATTATGATGTGAGTGATATTCAAGTCAAAAATATTATATTCAAGTCATTCAAGACTTATGCCAAAGCGTATGATGAGATAGATGATATAGTATATGACAAAATTAGAAAAATGAAAAAAGAGGTAATCCCAGGCTCTTATGAGTATGAATTGTTATATGAGAGATTGTATGAAGAAGAGTTAAAAAGACGAGGGTTTTTATAGAGTTATCAAAAAAGGGGTTTGCATATGAATAGAGTATCAATATATTTGGAAAATGGGCTGTTTTTGGAGGCTCAGAGTTTTGGAGCAGATGGAACCAGTGTAGGAGAGATTGTATTTAATACATCAATGACTGGTTACCAGGAGATAGTAACAGATCCAAGTTATGCAGGACAGTTTGTAACCTTTACCATGCCAGAGATTGGAATAGTAGGGTGCAATGCTCAGGATATGGAGAGTAGGGGAGCATTCTGCAAAGGGATATTGGTACGCAACTATCAGCCAGACTACTCCAACTTCAGAGCTGAAGAGTCTTTGGATTCACTGCTTAAGAGATTTGGAGTAATGGGTATATATAATATAGATACCAGATATATTACACGAATGCTAAGAAGTGAAGGGGCTATGGAGATGATAGCTTCTACAGAGATTCATGACAAAGATGAACTTAGAGCAATACTTGCAAACTCTAAGAGAATTGAAGAGATTAACTATATAGATGAGGTTAGTACAACAGTAGAGTATATTCACAAAGAGGGTAGATTTGATACAAAAACATTCTCTTACTCTATACCAAAGACTACCAAAAAGATAGTAGCTTATGATTTTGGTATCAAAAGAAATATTCTTAATGAACTTACAAATGTGGGAATAGAGGTTACTGTAGTACCAAATACTACACCAGCTTCAGATGTTATCAAGAGATATAAAGATGGCAAGATTGATGGGGTATTTCTGTCAAATGGACCTGGAGATCCTTTGATACTAGAGCAAGAAAAGAGTAAAATCCAAGAATTGATAGAGGCAAAAATTCCTATGTTTGGAATATGTCTTGGGCATCAAATGTTATCCATTGCTCATGGGTATGATACTTACAAATTGAAATTTGGTCACCATGGGGGTAATCACCCTGTAAAAAATCATAAAAGTGGCAAAGTAGAGATTACTGCCCAAAACCACAACTATAATGTACCTGCAAATATTACAGAAGTAGCAGAGGTAACTCATACAAATTTATTTGATAATACAATAGAGGGACTTAGATACAAAAATACTCCTATACTCTCTGTACAGCACCACCCAGAAGCTAGTCCAGGACCACATGAGAGTGCATATATATTCAAAGAGTTCTTCTCTATGCTATAGGGTTGTTTGGATAGTTTATCTGATTGTCAGAGTCAATATTATATAAGGAGCTTATGGTGGCATTGGCTTTAGCAAGAAAATACAGACCAAGCTCTTTTGATGACTTGGTAGGACAGGAGGCTATCTCTCAAACTCTTTCACAGGCATTAGATAGTGGTAGGCTCTCACATGCATATCTCTTTTCTGGTCTAAGAGGCAGTGGCAAGACTTCAACAGCCAGAATATTTGCCAAAGCACTTTTGTGTGAAAAAGGACCTACTTCAAAGCCATGTCAGGAGTGTATGCATTGTGTGATGGCAAATGAGAACAGGCATATTGATATTATTGAGATGGATGCTGCAAGTAATCGCGGTATTGATGATATAAAAGAGCTTATTGAGCATACCAAATACAAACCAAGCAGTGGCAGATATAAAATATTTATTATAGATGAAGTCCATATGCTAACAACCCAAGCCTTTAATGCTCTGCTAAAGACATTAGAAGAGCCTCCTGATTTTGTCAAATTTATACTAGCAACTACTGATCCTCTCAAATTACCAGCTACTATACTTTCGCGTGTTCAGCATTTTAGATTCAAAAAGATTCCACAAAAATTGGTTACAAGTCATCTTGAGCATATATTAAATCTTGAGAATATATCTTATGAAGTGGAAGCTATAGAGATAATATCAAGAAGTGGAGCAGGAAGCCTGAGAGACTCTTTAACCCTTTTGGATCAAGCTATTGTATATGCACATACAAAAATAGATGTAGCCACTGTTACTACAATGCTTGGTATTATAGAACCCTCTGTTTTACAGGATTTGTTAGATGCAATAGTTGCCAAAGACAAAAAAAGAGTACTTGAATTTATAAAATACTCTAGTGAATATGAAGCAGAAATGATACTTGATGAACTTATCATACATCTAAAAGATATACTCTTTGGCAGTGATAGCAGATTTACCCCTCTTGTTTTGGATAGATTCTTTAGAGCAATAGCCAGTGGCAAAGAGTTGCTCTCTTTGGGTAGTGATGGTGAATTTGTACTCTCTTTGGTACTTTTTAAAATGATGGAGGCACTATATATAAAAGATATAGATGAGGTTATAGAGTCTTTGCAGAGTGAAGTATGCAATAAACCAAAGATTATTACTCCAATTCAGCCTGTTACACCCAACACTGTTTCAAAACAAATTCCACAAAAAGAGTATAGCAGTAGTGCTACTGTTGTACCAAATGGAGTTTTGGGATTTAAAGAGCTTGTAAAGAAGCTTTATGATAGAGATTATGATTTGGGTGAATGTTTTGAGAGAACTATTGAGTTTGAATCATTTGCCAATGGTCATTTGGTTTGGAAATCTAGTGCTGAGGGCAAAGATAAAAAGATGCTTATCAATCACTGGAGTTTAATTCGGACATTTGTAGAAGAGATATTTGGGGTAGGTACAAAAATAGAAAATAGAACTATTAAACAACAAAATAGTATAGTTGAATCTAAAAGTAGTATGCCAAAAGAGTCTGTTGAGACAAACTCTACTTTGATACCATCAAGTTGTATCAATCCAGATATAGGCAATACAGAAGCTTCCAAAGAGATAGACCCCCAAAAGGAACTGTTAAATGAGCCAATGGTAAAAGAGGCTATAGAGTTACTCCAACCCAAAAAGATAAGAATTAGGAAAAAGAGTTGAGATTTCTATTCTTGTTAGTAGTGTTTTTTAATTTACTTTTTTCACAGAGTATGAAGCTTATATTTGTAGGTGATATTATGGGTCATCATACCCAAATAAAAGCAGCATATAATTCAAAGAGTGATTTATACAGTTATGATAGTGTATTTAGATATATATCCCCTTTGCTAAAGAGAGCAGATTATACTATAGCCAATTTAGAATTGACATTTGCAGGAGAACCATATAGCGGTTTTCCGCAATTCTCATCACCAGATGCACTGGCTGAAGCTATAAACAGAGCTGGTATCAATGTATTGGTAACTGCCAATAATCACTCTGCTGATAGAGGTTGTAGAGGTATAAAAAGAACAATAGATACCCTAAATAGTATAGGAGTTTTGCATACAGGTACTTTTGTTTCATCTAAAGATAGAGATACTAATAATTTGTTGATACTTTCAAAAGATAATATCAAGGTGGGATTGCTCAATTATACCCAGGATACAAATGGTATATATGTAAAAAAGCCTTGTATTGTAAATAGAATCTCAAAAGATAAAGTACTAAAAGATATAACCAATGCTAAAAGTAGAAATATTGATAAGTTGATTGTATTTTTGCATTGGGGAGAGCAGTATAAGCATACTCCAAACAGATTTCAAAAAAGATGGGCAAAGCTTTTATTGGATAGTGGTGTGGATATTGTTATAGGTTCTCATCCTCATGTGATACAACCTGTATCTTATACCAAGGATAAAAACTCTACAAAAATTGTTGCTTACTCTTTGGGTAATTTCTTATCTAATCAGCAAAGAGTGGGTAGAAGTATGGGCTTGATATTGGAGTTAGAGATTACAAAAGATAACTCTATTGCAAAAATATCCAATACAAAATACTATCTAAGCTATGTTCACAAATACTATCCAAATGGTAAAAGAGCATATGAGATTTTGCCATGTTGTGATAATTTGATACCAAAATACAAAAGATATGAGGTAAATAGTTATATTAAAAGCAGTGAAAATATATTAAAAAGCTCAAACCTACAAAGAGTTACTACTTTAATAGATATCAAAAATATATCTATAGCACTATATGGTAGAGTAGTAAATAATGAGTTGATAGTGCCATAGAAGTGATAGTTTAATATAAGATAACTATCTA
>Ga0256837_1002750_pt1 | contig 10637 bp, 11 predicted proteins | sample 4562384metaG_FD_185976 | JGI IMG/M metagenome (GOLD analysis project Ga0256837, IMG submission 185976) | Hydrothermal vent microbial communities from Guaymas Basin, Mexico - 4561-384 | ecosystem: Environmental > Aquatic > Marine > Hydrothermal vents | place: Mexico: Guaymas Basin | collected... | reverse complement strand
AACACCTTTCTCTTGCTGTTCACCATTAAAGAGCATACGACCAAGACAGTTTCTTATCTCAGCAATTTCACGTTTAGGATCATAAGCACGTAACCAGTCATAAAGAGTTCCGTCACCCTCTATAATGTCAGCTGTATCTTGTGGGAAGTAAGAGTTTTCAATAGTCGCTCCCCATACAACTTCACCAGCATTAGGTTTTAACTCTTCCATCATAATTTTACAAAGTGTTGATTTACCAACACCATTTCCACCGATAAGTGCAACTTTTTCACCCGGTTCAAACTTAAGTGAAAGATCTTTAAAAATTATATTATTACCATAAGAGTGAGAGATGTTTTTCAAATCAAGTGCTTCATCACCCATCTGGCGTTTGGCTTTAAATACAATGCTTGGGTCACGACGTGAAGATGGTTTGATGTCTTCTAGTTCCATTTTATCGAGTTTTCTTTGACGAGAAGTTGCCTGCTTTGCTTTAGAAGCATTTGCTGAGAAACGTCTTACAAAAGCTTCTAATTCATCTTTCTCTTTCATTTTTTTAGCATTATCTAGTTCAAGCTGTTTCGCAAGAACATTTGCCGCAATATACCAGTCATCATAAGTACCAGTAAATTCACGAATTTTTTGATAATCAACATCAAGAATGTTAGTAACAACAGAGTTAAGGAAGTGTCTATCGTGAGAGATAACTACAAGAGTTCCCTGATGGCGTTTAAGTTCGTTTTCTAACCAGCTAATAGTTTCGATGTCCTGATTATTTGTAGGCTCATCGAGGAAGAGTACATCTGGTTTAGGGTAGAGAACTTGTGCAAGTAAAACTTTGAATTTATCAGCACTATCGAGTGTAGACATAAGCTCGTTGTGTTGCTCAACTGGAATTCCAACATTTGCAAGAATTTTACCTATGTTTACATCATACTCGTAAGTAGGATCCTCTTCAACACAAATAACTTCTAAATCAGCTAAACGATTGTTTGTCGCATCATCTTCAAAGTCGCCTGTTACATAAAGCTCCTCTTTCTCTTTGATAGCATCATATAAACGCTTGTTCCCATAAAGAACTGCATCCATAATTGTAAAATTTTCAAATGCAAATTGATTCTGTCCAAGAACACCGACTTTATTTGCTTTAGGGATGATAACTTCACCCTCGAACTCATTGATTTCACCACTTAATATTTTTAAAAAAGTTGTTTTACCAGCACCATTCGCACCGATAAGACCGTAGCGTTTATGACGGTCTAGTTTAAGGTTTATATCTTGAAATAGGACTCTATTTCCATAACGCATTATAAGGTTTTGTACTGTTACCATGTATATTTCTCACTTAGGTATATTTTTCGCGATTATACCTAAGTGTTGTTTAAAAGATGTTGATTAGGGACTCTAGTGTTTTTAATTTTAGATATAATTCTCTTATGAATCTATTATCAGCAAAAAACTTATCGCATACTTTTGAGTATAAGCTCTTTAGTGAGGTCTCTTTAGAATTAAATGCAAAAGAGAGTATCGCCATTATTGGAATGAGTGGGAGCGGAAAGTCTACTTTACTGCATATTCTTTCTACATTATTGACCCCTGAAGAGGGGAGTGTTCTACTATTTGGTGAAGAAATTGCACAGATGAGTAAAAAAAGACTTGCCGAAATTAAACGCTATGATTTAGGGCTTATCTTTCAGTCTCACTACCTTTTTAATGGTTTTAGTGCTTATGAGAACTTAGAAGTTTCAGAGTTACTCTCTGGAGAGAAAATAGATGATACCCTTATAGAGAGGTTACAGATAAAAGAACCTATACATCAAAAAGTAACACAACTCTCCGGAGGACAGCAACAACGAGTCTCCATAGCAAGGGTACTTACAAAAAAACCGCGTATTATTTTTGCTGATGAACCTACGGGTAACCTTGATAAAGCGACTGCAGATGAAGTAATGAATATCTTTTTTGAGTACTGCACACAACATGATGCCGGCATGATACTTGTGACTCATGACAATAGTTTAGCACATAAATGTGACAGAGTTTACAAACTAGAAAATAAACAACTTCACAAAATAAAGTAAGTAATCTATGGAGTGGCTAAGTATATTTGATGAAACAAATGTAGTAGGATTTATGCTACTTTTTTTTCGATTTGCTGCTCTTTTTATTGCTGTACCAATCTTTTCTCATAAAAATATACCGATGAAGATAAAGGCTGCAATGGCATTTTTTTTCACTATTGTTTTTTACTCCTCTATGCCACCTTTAGAAATATCTATAGATACAGCGACTATTATTTTAGCTATTCTCTCTGAGTTTATGCTTGGACTCGCTGTTGGAATAGTCTTACAACTTGCTTACAATGTTATTACTTTTGCGGGGGGAATGATATCGTTTATGATGGGATTTTCTATGGCAAGTGCTATTGACCCTCAAACAGGTGTTTCCATGCCTATAGTTTCACAGTTTCTCTCTTTAATGGGGCTTATGGTTTTACTAGAATTAAATCTACATCACTGGATGCTACTGTTTGTAGATAGATCTCTCTCTGCCGTTCCTCTTGGTGGGTTTATTATGAGTGAGGATCTTTTTCACTATATAATAATGGCCGCATCAAATATGTTTTTGGTAGGCTTTACTATAGCCTTTCCTATTATGGCTCTCTCTTGGCTTGCCGATGTAATATTTGGGATGCTTATGAAGACAATGCCTCAGTTTAATCTACTGGTAATAGGCTTTCCCATAAAGATTATGGTCTCTTTTGCTGTCCTTATTGCTACTTTTGTCTCTACTATGCTGATACTAAAAGGACAAATGCTTGAAGCTTTTAATAGCTTAGAGATGTTTTTTTAGTTTTTTTTAGGTACAATAATAGCAATTATACCTAACACACCACTATCCAAGGGATATTTATGAAAATACTACTTATAAATGATAATCCAGTAGTCAATAAACTTGTGACTCTTAGTGCTCAAAAAACTTCTGATGAACTTGAAGTTGTCAGTGACATAGAAGCTATTACACTCTCTGCTTATGATTTAGTTGTCATAGACGATACTCTCTATAGTGAGGAGCTTTTTTCAGCATTGAATGAGAAAGTAAAATACTCCACCTCTTTGTATATCTGTTCACGAGATGCTGAAGCAGTTCAGGGGATAGAAAAAACATTAAAAAAACCATTTTTACCTACAGATCTTGTAGAACTTTTCGCTAGAGTTGGAAAAGAGGTAGAAGATATGCCACCATTAGAGGATGATGTAGCACTTGATCACTCTTCTGAGTTTGAAGAGTTAGGTGATTTAGAAAATATGGAACTCCCTGATGAGCTTGAAGAACTTGACTCCTTAGATGATGATGGGGAAGATGACTCTTTTGTCCTTGAGTTGGATGATGAAATATCTTTAGATGATGCACTGGATGAAAATGAAGATATAGGTGAGAGTGTTTTAGATGATGAAGAGGCTCAAAAAGTCAAAGATTTGCTAGATGAAACAGAGCCTGAAGATATGCTCAACTTAGATGCTGAACTAGACTTTTCTGATGAAGATGAAGAGATGGAACTAGATTTAGAAGATGCTTTGAGTGAGGATGATTTTGAGTTAGAATTGGATGAGACTTTAGGTGATGATGAGTCTGTTGCAAGTGAAGCAGATACATCTGAAGATGATTTTAGTTTGGATGCCCCTGTTTTAGATGGAGCGGCTGCTGCTGCATTAGGTATTGATTTATCAGAACTAGAAGAGAATCAGGAGTCAGAAGAAGAGGAAGATGATAGTAGTTTGGAAGAAGAGTTAGACTTAGATATGTTAGAAGTTGGTGATGAAAATTCTGAACTAGATGAAGATCTTGAACTAGAAGATGAAGTGGCACTTGATGAGAGTGTAGAAGAAGAACTACCAGTTGATGAATCCTTAGACTTAGAAGCACAGATAGAGAGTGCAGTTGATGGTTTAAGCGAATCTGAACTTGATAGTGAAGTAGATGAGGAGACCCTTTTGGATATAGTAACAAGTGATATTAACTCTCTTGATGGTTTAACAAGTCGTGATTTGAAGCTTGCCGTTGGAGAAGAAGTTACAGATAATATGGAAGTTGCAGAGATAGATGAGAGTGACAACTTGTCTAATACAATGGATACAGAAGATGAAAGTGGCTCTTCTGAAGGTGTAGAAGCTTTAAAAAATCTTTTAACAGCCTTGAGTGATAAAAATGTAGCGGCTTCTTTAAAAGGTATGAAAATTAGCATAAATATTACACTTGGTGATAAGTAAATGATTGAAAAAAATGGAGTAGTTCTTGTACTTTCTGGTCCAAGCGGTGCAGGAAAGAGTTCACTGATTAATAAAATTTCAGAGAAGATAGGGGAGTATTATTTTTCAATCTCTACTACGACTCGTACACCTCGTGAGGGTGAAGAAGAGGGTGTTCACTATCACTTTGTTAGCAAAGAAGAGTTTGTTCAAGATATAGAAAATGACAACTTTTTAGAGTATGCAACAGTACATGGAAACTACTATGGGACATCGCTAAAGCCTGTTAGAAAAGCTCTTAGTGAGGGTAAACTAGTTATTTTTGACATTGACGTGCAAGGAAATACTGCTGTTCAAAATAGACTTGGAGATATAACTACATCTGTATTTATAACACCACCAAGTTTAAGTGAGCTTGAGAAGCGACTGCATAATCGTTCTACTGATAGTGAAGAAGTTATAGCAGGAAGACTTAAAATGGCAAAACGTGAGATTCAAAGAACATCAGAGTATGATTATCTTATTATTAATGATGATTTAGATGTTGCGGCTGAAGTTTTAAGACAGGTTGCCGTTACAGCAAGACTAAAAATCCCACAAGATAGAATAAATGAATTTGTTCAGTCGTGGGAAGATAGATAAGAGAATTTACAGCAAAATGTTGTATAATTCGTGAATTAATTTTATAAGGAACAACTTATGGGTATGCCTAGCGGAACAGAACTACTAATTATTTTTGGAATTATCGTTTTATTATTTGGAGCGAAAAAGATACCTGACTTAGCAAAAGGTCTCGGTAAGGGAATCAAAAACTTCAAGTCAGAGATGAAAGATATAGATGAAGAGGTGGCTCAAGAAGCTCCTAAAAAAGTTGAAGGTAGCGAAGAAGTAGCATCTACTGAAGCTCCAAAAACTACTACACAAGCATAGTACTTTGAAACAACGTGTATCGGCGCTTTTGCGCGAAAAACTGGGTCGTGAGGTTGTTTTAGAAAAACCACGTGACCGCTCTTTTGGTCACTTTGCTACTCCTATAGCTTTTTCTCTTGCTAAAGAGCTTCGTAAATCTCCTATGGTAATTGCCGAAGAGATTGCTTCATCATTTGGTGATGTTGCAGAGTTCTCAAGTGTTGAGTCTGTAAAAGGGTACTTAAACTTTCGTTTGAGTGAGAACTTTTTAGCTGAGTATGCATCTTGGGCTTTAGATAATCCTAGTGACTTTGCAAAGCAAGAAAAAAATCAAAAAATACTTTTAGAATTTGTTTCAGCTAACCCTACTGGACCTCTTCATATTGGTCATGCTCGTGGAGCTGTTTATGGTGATACACTGTATCGTTTAGCGAAGCATCTCGGTTATGATATTACAGCTGAGTACTATGTAAATGATGCTGGAAATCAGATAGATTTACTTGGTCTCTCTATACAACTTTATGCTCGTGAGAATATCTTAAAAGAAGAAAATGTTGAATTCCCTGAGTCTTACTATAGAGGTGAGTACTTAGAAGCTTTAGCTACTGGTGCGATGGAGCATTTTGGTAAAGAGATTTTAAATGATGCATCTCGTCAAAAAGAGCTTGCTATGTGGGCTAAAGATAAGGTTATGGAAATCGTTGTTGATTCTTTGCACGAGATAAATATTCACTTTGATACTTTTGTAAATGAGTCTGGTCTTTATGAAGACTGGGATCGTGTTATGAAGAAGATGGGCGATAATGTTTATGAGAAAGAGAACAAACTTTGGATAAAGTCAGAATCTAAGGGCGATGACCACGATAGAGTTGTCGTTCGTGATGATGGTCGTCCTACTTACTTAGCAGGTGACATCGTTTACCATAATCAAAAGTTTGAACGCGGGTTTGATCATTACATTAACATCTGGGGAGCTGACCACCACGGCTACATCCCTCGTGTAAATGCAGCCATAGACTTTTTAGGGTATGACTCAAACAAGCTTGAAGTTCTTCTCGCTCAGATGGTAAGTTTACTTAAAGATGGCGAACCATACAAAATGAGTAAACGTGCTGGTAATGTAATACTTATGAGTGATATAGTTGAGGAGATAGGAAGTGATGCACTCCGTTTTATCTTTGCCTCTAAGAAGTCAGATACTGCCTTAGAGTTTGACCTTGCTGAGTTTAAAAAGCAAGATAGTTCAAACCCTATCTTTTACATTCAGTATGCACATGCTCGTATTCAAACGCTACTGAGTAAGGCTACTGTATCTCGTGAAGATATAAACGCAGCATCTCTTAAAAACTTAGGGGAGAATGCAGATACACTTCTTTTTGATGCACTACTACTTCCTGAGGTTGTTGAAGATGCATTTAGTTCAAGACAAGTTCAAAAACTACCAGACTACTTAAAGTCACTAGCAGCATCTCTGCACAAATTCTACTACGATGTTCGTATGATAGGTACAGAGGATGAAGCAAAACTACTAAAACTCCTTTTAGTAGTAGCACTCAGCATTAAAACTGGTCTCTCTCTTATGGGAATTGAAGCTAAGGATAGAATGGAAAGAGAGGAAGAAGCTTAGAGCTTTTTCTTTCTTTTTTTGAGTCTATTTACGGTTTTGGCAGTTTATAGGCTTGTGTTGACTCTATTTTATTAATAATATTCTTTCAAAAATGTATTTATATCTTTTCGCTATAATAAGTAGGTAAATTTATTTATAAAAGGTAATATTATGCATACTATGAAACTTCAAGTTAACGAATCAATATACTCACAAGTTTTATCTTTTATAAATAAATTTCAAACTACTGAACTTAATGTAGTTGAAGATACTCAAGAAGCAGATTTTATTGTCTCTTCTTCTGAAGAAGTTCAAAGAAGAGTTTTCAAGGCAGAAGCTGATAGTAATTATGTTCCAGTAGATGATTTCTTTGCGGATATGGATAAACGAATAGAAGCTATGTAGTTTGAAAATTATAATCGAAATAGGTTTTTCAGAACCACTATTTAAGATTTTAACAACTATCGCTAAAGATAAGAAGTCTGCTTCCAAAAAATTCAATAAAGATTTAAGAGATAAAATAAAATTATTACGAGACTCTCCCTTTATGTGTAGAGAATCTCTATATTTTAGGGATATGCAATATAGGGATCTAATCTTCAAAGGTTATACAATAATTTATAAAGTAGAAGAAAATAAAATCAAAGTTCTCGATATTTTTAAGTGGCAAGATAGATGATTTTTTAAGTCCAAGTTTATTTTAAAATATAATGGATAGGAAAGAAGAAGCTTAGAGCTTTCTCCTTCTTTTTTAGTCTGTATAGGCTTGTGTCGCTAAAACTCATTGAATCTCGGTTGTCAGAGAGTTTATAGCTTATCTTTCGGGATTTTGAAAATACCAATATATATTTTCAATTTTTTCAGGCACTTCCATTGTAAAAGTTATTTTTTCATTGTCAACAGCAGTGACTGTATATATCTTCATATGTATACTCATAAATTTTTTCATCAACTATTCTTACCATACCATCCATAGCTTCGTATGCATCATTGTATGAAATTGAAGGATTTACATTTGCATCTAAAAATGTTGTAGTTGAATTTAGATTTAATGTAAAAGATGTAATAGGATCAAATTAAAACTTTTGATAAAATGTTTTCCCATCTAAGCACTCTTGCGTAAAACCAGTTTCAACCGAGATACTAGCTTAAAGAGAATCTAAATATGCTTGAGCATCCTCTTGATTAAAGTACCAGTACTCTTTATACTCACCATTACCTGCAATTACTTCAATATAATTAGATGTAATAGTATTGATTTTTAACTCTAAAAGTGGACCATCAGGTCTATAGTCTATTTGAAGTTCTCCATTTGCTGTAATAGTATAGAGAGTATTTCCTTCTGTAGTTACATCATTAAAGTCACCCTCGGTACCTTTAAGAAATTTACCATCTTTAATAGTTAAAGCAGAGCTACTCCATAACTCTCCATTATTATATGCAATTGAGTAAAGTGTAGGTAAAGAAGTAATGTATTCAGGTGTAAACACTTGGGCATTTACATCAATTCCCTCAAAATGAGTTCTAGCATCTACCGTACTAACAAGAACTTTACCACCAAGAACAGAAGCCATATTTTCAAAGTCAATAGAATTAATAGCTAAAGAGTCTGCTTTTAAAAGCTTAATAAGTTCTGCGTTTAGTTTAATACCATTGGCAGGATTATTATCACTATCTAATGTCTGTAAAAGACGAAGAGTATTTTCTTGAGCTTTGGTATCTGTTGGATGTAGTGTAACTGGAGTCATCGTTTGAGAAGCTACAGCGCTACCAATAGTATACTCACCTAGTTTAAACGTTACAGTTTCACCAATTTTACAAGTAAAATCACCATTAGAATTAGTAATACCACTCATGTCACCACAAGAGTAATCTAAACCTTCAACAGCAGAGTCAATAAACTGACCTGTTATTGTATTTGTCTGTGCTGTTGGAGTAGCAGTTGAATCACTCCCTCCACATCCTACTACTAAACTCGCTACTACTGAAAGTGCTATAGTTGTTATTTTCTTCATAATTCTCCTTAAAAAATAATATATTTAAATCATATCCAATTGTGTCAATATTTACACTTAAAATATAACTTATATTCATATTATGACTAATAAAGAATTAAATAATGATTAATAGGTCATTGATAATAAAAAATGATAGATATATCATTACAGTATGACAATTGAAGAGCTAAATGATAAGACTGAAACCATTCATACTACAATCTCTTCCAATGTAATTAAGTACAGAAAAGAAAAAGGTTACTCACAACTACAGTTAGCCTTAGAGATAGGTCTTACAGGAAATGCATTTATAGCTCGTGCAGAAAAGAGAGTAAAAAATGCTCATTTTAATATAGAGCATTTGACTAAAATAGCTTCCGTGCTAGAAGTAGATCTTTGTGAATTTTTTAACAATACTAATAAGTTGGCATAATTTACATAAACTTTTGTGAAAATGAATTCAGCAATAGTTTTTTTTCTTCATTTCAGGAATTATTCATAACAAAGTACAAAATTTTACCATTTAAATGCTCTTGTGAAAACCCAGATGCAACAGAGATACTTGGTTTACTATTTACCTTATTTGTGAAGATTTTTTTTTCGTAGTATCATTTTCTCTTAAAACCTAGTGAAATATAAATTCTCTTACTTATATTTAAATTAACCTATTATTATTAAAGCATGATAAGATTTTTCCTCTTTGTGATATAATAGTTCTATTTAGATTAAAGAGTGGGATTATGCAAGAAGTAAACTATATTGGAATTGGTTCTAGTGCTGGTGGGTTAACTGCTTTACAGGTCTTATTGTCAAGTATTTCTGCACCTTCTCATAGTGTCTATATAATTGCACAGCATCTTAGCTCTGAGAGAAAATCTCTTTTAGCCGAAATTTTAGCTAAATATACAGACTTAGATGTTATAAAAGCCAAAGAGGGTACTGAGCTTTTGATAGGGAAGGTGTATGTTATTCCTCCTAACATGACACTTTTTCAAACTTCAGATTTAAAACTTATTGTTAAAAAATCGATAAATCAAAATGCACCGCAACCAAGTGTGGATGATGTTTTTACTGTTTTAGCGCGCTTTAGTGGTGCCAGAACAATAGGAATCCTTTTATCTGGTAGTGGTCATGACGGTGTAAAGGGTTTAAAAGCTATTCGTGATGTAGATGGAATAAGCTTAGTACAGTCACCTGATGAGGCAGAGTTTAAATCCATGCCTCAATCAGCAATAGCTGCAAAAGTGGTTCATGAAAGTTTAACACTTCATGGTCTAGCAAAAATAATCAATGAGCTTGATAGTGTTAGTGATGATGAGACAGCTTTAGAAGCTATACATATTTTATTGATGAACTATAATGGTTTTGATATTCATAAATATAAAGAAAATACTGTTTTACGCCGTATGCACAAGAGAATGTTACTTTTACAAATTGATAGCTTTAAAGCATATACAAAATATGTTATTAAAAACCATAAAGAGCTTCAACTACTCTATGAAGATATCCTGATTGGAGTTACCAGTTTTTTTCGTGATCCAGAAGCATTTAGTATATTGAGTGAACAAGTATCTACACTTATAGGTAAAGCTAAAGATAAAAAAGAACTTCGAGTGTGGGTAACTGCATGTTCCACGGGTGAAGAAGCATATTCCATTGCTATAATGCTTAGTGAGATTATGGATAAATCAAACAAAAAATTAGCTCTTAATATTTTTGCTAGTGATATTGATGATGTTTCATTAAAAAGGGCTCGTAAGGGAGTCTATGCAGAGTCAGAGTTGAAAAATATTGATCCTCTTTTGCGAGATAAATATTTTATTCAAAAAGAGAGTGATTTTGAGGTAAATCAAAGTTTACGAGATATTATAGTATTTGCCCATCATGATCTACTGA
>Ga0256837_1002749_pt1 | contig 10641 bp, 12 predicted proteins | sample 4562384metaG_FD_185976 | JGI IMG/M metagenome (GOLD analysis project Ga0256837, IMG submission 185976) | Hydrothermal vent microbial communities from Guaymas Basin, Mexico - 4561-384 | ecosystem: Environmental > Aquatic > Marine > Hydrothermal vents | place: Mexico: Guaymas Basin | collected... | reverse complement strand
AATATTTTACTGGCTTTTGAAAAACTGGACTCTTTATTAATTACCAAAAACGTATAAATTTTATCCAAATACTTAATAACCATCTCCCCACTTTAATATTTTTTATAAGAATTATAACTAAAACTTATAACTTTTTGCAAAAATTTTTTTGATATAATTAAAATAAAAAGTGAGGAATATGAAATTTTTAGAAGAATTAAATGAAGCACAAAAAAAAGCCGCTACGCATATAGACGGTGCTCTACTTATATTAGCGGGGGCCGGAAGCGGAAAAACAAAAACAATTACCACCAGACTTGCTTATCTTCTATCTTTAGGAATAGACCCGGCAAGCACACTTACCCTGACTTTTACGAATAAAGCCGCAAGCGAAATGAAACAAAGAGCCCTTAATTTAATTGGAGACAATATATCTCATCCGCCGTTACTCCTTACATTTCACAAGTTCGGGCTTATATTTTTAAAACTTTATATACATCTTTTAAATAGAAACAATAATTTTGTTATTATCGACAGTGACGACCAGAAAAAAATATTAAAATCCATATCTTCGGATTTACCTCCAAATTTTATGAGCAAAGAGATAAGCAAATACAAAAATTCTTTTTTGTCTCCGGATGAAGTTTATAACTTGGCAAATGAAAAAGTTTACAAACAGATGGCTTTAATTTATGATAAATATCAAAAATATCTTCTTGAAAACAATTTGGTAGATTTTGATGATTTATTATTATTAACATACCAAATTCTAAATGAAAATAAAGACCTGGCAAAAGAAATAAGTAACAAATACCAATACATTATGGTAGATGAATATCAGGATACCAATGAAATTCAACTTTTACTTTTAAAAAAACTGTGCTTAACCCATAGTAATATATGTGTAGTAGGAGACGACGACCAAAGCATTTACGGCTTTAGAGGGGCAAACCACAAAAATATTTTAGAATTTGAAAAAGATTTTAACGCAAAGGTTATTAAACTCGAACTGAATTACCGCTCTACCAATCAGATACTAAAAGCTGCAAACAGTCTTATAAGTTTTAATAAAAACAGATATGATAAAAAACTGATATCGGCATTAGGAGATGGAAAAGAGGTCGAAGTTATAGAAAACTTTAATGAAGTGGCAGAAGCTGAAACAATAGCAAAAAGAATAAAAGAATTAATCCAAAACGGCGTTTCTCCAAATGAAATAGCTGTTCTTTACAGAATAAACGCACTTTCCCGGTCTATTGAAGATGGACTTAGAAGTTACGGCATTAACTACAAATTAGTCGGAGGTATGAAATTTTACGAAAGAGAAGAAATAAAAGATTTGATAAGTTACTTACGCCTTATAGTAAATCCCAACGATGATTACTCATTTAAAAGAGTGGTAAACAAACCCCGAAGAGGAATAGGAAAAACAACTTTAATAAAACTTGAAGAAGCAAAAAAGGATAAATCTTTTATAGAATTTATAAAAGAAGACGACCTTAATTTTATCAGTAAAAAAGCAGCTAAAACCTTAAAAGATTTTGTCCAGTTTATAAACTTTTTAAGTAAGCTTCCTATTGAAGAAATTCCTGAAATTTTAGAAGAGAATATAAATCTTTCAACTTCTTATAAAGACGAGGATAAAAAAAGAAACGTAGAAGAATTTTACGGGATGATAAGAGAAAAAAAAGATTTAACTTTAAGAGAATTTTTAAACGAACTCTCTCTTGAAAGCGACCAGGACAAACTATCTGATGCTTTAATAAACGTTATGACCATTCACGCAAGCAAGGGACTTGAGTTTGAACATCTTTTCGTTATAGGATTGGAAGAAGGATTTTTCCCTTTAAACGATGCCGATATAGAAGAAGAGAGGCGACTAGCTTATGTAGCCATTACAAGAGCAAAAAAAGAACTGGTACTTTCTTATACAAAAAGCAGATATTTAAGAGGACAAAGAACTCATGTGAACAAAAGCAGATTTTTAACGGAAGCCGGCCTTATAAAAGGCAAAGTAGCCCTTAAAGAATCAAATTCTTTAAAAGTCGGGTCCCTTGTAAAACATAAAGTATTCGGCACCGGAAGAGTTATAGGCATAAATAAAGCGGGAAATAAAAAGAAACTTAAAATAGATTTTGGAGGAAGCGTTAGAGAAATTTTAAGCGATTTTGTGGAAAAAATATAAAAGAGGAAATAATGAAAAAATGTAACAATATGATTTTTGTAGCGAACAAACCTATGTTTATCAGTTCAAATAAATTTCTCTCTCAGTTAAAAAAAAAATATGGAATAAAAAAAATGGGATTTTCAGGAACTCTTGACCCTTTTGCATGCGGATGCCTTATTATAGCTTCGGGTCAATATACAAAACTGTTTAGATTTTTACAAAAAACTCCAAAAGAATATATAGCGACATTAATGCTTGGAGCGTATTCGCCTACCATGGATGTTGAAAAAATAGAAAAAATAGAAGAAGTAAAACCTTTAACTACGGAAAAAATAAAAGAAGTATTAAACTCGTTTAAAGGCAAACAAAAACAACTGCCTCCAAGATATTCGGCAAAAAAAATCAACGGAATAAGGGCCTACACCACAAACGGCAAAGACTTTCTGGATAAAGAAATAGAAGTAGAAATCTTTAATATGGAACTTATAAATTATTCTCATCCTTTTATCACGTTTAAATCAAGCGTAAGTGAAGGTACCTATATAAGAACTCTCGGATTTGACATAGCTAAAAAACTAGGCACCGTAGGTACTCTCACATATTTAGAAAGAACAAAGGAAGGGAAATTCATATATGAATGTGAAAAACTTCTCAACCCTCTGGATTTTCTCAAAATTCCTCAAAATTTTTATTTAAAAGAGAGCGAAGATTTGCTTTTAGGAAAAAAACTTGATATAAATGATTTTAAATTAAAAGAAAACGGAGAATATTTTGTAAAATACAATAACTATTTTGCAATAATAAAAATAGAAAACACGGAAGTAAAATATCTGTTAAACAGGATGGAGTTATGTTAGTAATATCAAGAAAAGAAAATCAAAAAATAAAAATAGGCGAAGATATAGAATTAGTTATTGTAGAAATAGGAAAAAACCAGGTAAAAATAGGTATAGACGCTCCTCAAAATATAAAAATTCTAAGAGGAGAACTGGTAGAAGAAATTACAAAAGAAAATAAAAAAGCAAATAAAGAGATAAGTTACGAACAATTAAAAAGTTATTCAAAGGCGCTTTTATGAAAATAAAAGCTTATGCAAAAGTAAATATCTTTCTAAAAATAGTAGGACATGACGGAGTTTATCATCTGTTAAAATCAAGATTTATGAAAGTAAAACATTTATATGATGAAATAGAAATAGTAGAAGCCGATAAATTTAATATAGTAGGAGATATCAACTGTGTTTTAAGAGACAATACGGTTTTTAAAGCTTATGTAGAACTTACTTCAAAATATCCCGATATAAAAAAATGGTTTATAGGAAAAGAAATAAGAATAAACAAAAACATTCCTGAAATGGCCGGACTTGGAGGAGGAAGCAGCGACGCAGCCGCATTTTTAAGATTAGTAAATGAAAAAAGCGGTCTTAACTTATCAACACAAGAACTAATAGAAATAGGCAAAAAAATAGGAAGCGATGTTGCTTTTTTTATTACGGACGCTGAAGTCGCAGATGTTTACGGCAGAGGAGATATTGTAATCCCTAGAGATGAAAATGCTTTAGCTTTAGAAATTTTCACCCCTCCTATAGAATGTTCCACACCGGCAGTATATCAAACATATAAACAACATTTTTTTAACCCACAAGACAGTGATTTTGATAAAAAAGAAACATTGGAATTATTAAATAATTACAAACCTTCAGAATTAAACGACTTATTAAAACCGGCCCTTATGCTTTACCCGGATTTATATAAATACCAAGATTTCGGATTTTTTAGCGGAAGCGGCAGCAGTTTTTTTAAATTAAAATAATCATCCCTCTACATTAAAAGAATCTTCTTTTGCTTCTTGATAATATTTTTGAAGCTTCTTAACTTCTTGCATATCATTAAAAAGTTTTAACTTCTCTTTTTTTAAAATTTCATTTGCCTTATTTATAAAAGACAAAATTTCCTGAGCTTCTTTTATAGAGGAAAAAGAAGGCTCTTTATTGGAAATTTCTATAATTTTCCCTATATCGTTATTAATAATAGCTAATTTTAATTCATTTAAAGAAAACTTATCCATTTCAAAGACCCGTTTCTTCTTTCCATGCTTCTATCAAGCCTTTTAAAACTCTTATAACATCATCTAAATATTTCGTTTCGTTTTCCAAATTAGCTTTTGCAAGCAATTCCAATTGATAAGCATAAAGACCGTTTAAATAATATGCAATATCCCCTCCTTTTTCAAAGTCAAGCGCATTTATAAGTTCTATAAAAATATTGGAGGTTTTTATAATATATTTTACTTTTTCTTCTATATCTCCTTCTTTTATAGCTTTTTTTGCAAAATTAGCAAATCTTAAAGCCCCTTCGTAAAGCATTAAAACCAATTTTTCCGGTTTGTCTATATTTATATTCATCTGATTATAACTGTTTAAAGCTTTATTATATGTCATTGTTTTATCCTTTATTTAGAATTAATTGCTTGCTGAATTGCCATAGTCAATGTCTGACTCATAGCGTTAAACTTATTTATAGATTCGTCATATGCCGCAAACTGTTTAGCCATTATTTCATATTTTGTTTCTAAAAATTTTTTCATAGCATCCTTTCTGTCCTCATATCTATCTTCTTCATCCTTAATCTGTTTATCAAGGAGATTCAAATTTGAATTATCCCCAGTTATGCTAGTTTCAAAATCTGTTTTTAAATTAGTAAAAGCCGTTTCAAAAAATCGTTGGGTCAAATCAGGTGCCTTTTCATATGATTCTTTAAATTTACTTTCATCAAAACTTAGCATTCCGTTTCTATTTATAGAAAAACCTACATCGGTCGCCGAAAAAATTATATTTTCGGTATATTGATTTCCATTTCTATCGGTTTTTGTTACCTTATCGGTTAAAACCACTCCGAAAATATCATGGCTAAATTTACTGCTAAGCATCGTAAAATCGCTATCCCCCTGAAAAAGACCCACATTACCACTATCTTTATCATATGCCGTTAAACTTTGAAGATTTGAAACCATTGAATTATAATCTGCTACAAACTTTTTAATGGACTTTACTATTTCATCTACATTATTATCTATTTTTACCGTAGATTTTCCTGTTGAAGAAAGATTAATAGTAACCCCAGGTATTAAATCCTCAATGGTATTACTCTCTCTTTCCACCTCAACCCCGTTATAAGTAAAGTTAGAATTTTGTGCCGTCTGTAATCTGTTTGAATTACTAAAATCAGTATTATCGTTAAAAGACGTCGTTAAATTAGAGTCATCAATCGAAATATCTCCGATTGCCTGAATGTTGAATTTAATTTGACCGTCTACAAACTCGGCACTTATTCCCAATGAATTTCCTTCACTGTCTTTTAATCCTCCATTATTAATAGCATCAATAAAATCACTAACAGTAGTTCCATCTTCCACATCCATTTGGTAATGTTCTCCGTTTACCGCTACGGTAAACGTTTGAGTACTTCCTGTACTGTTTACTACATCGGTATCTGAATTATATACTTTAGACTTATAATCGGTTGCATTTAACCCTAAATCGTCTATTTTTGAAAAATCAAATTTTATAATATTATTTTTTCCGGTTTTATCTGCTTTTAAAACAAGTTTATAAGGATTATCGCCAATTCCTGTATCTATAATACTTGCCGTCACACCAGCACCGGCATTGTTAATAGTCTCTTTTAAATCCTCCAACGTAGCATTTGCTCCTATATCGATACTTACGCTTTCATCCCCAAGTCCTATTTCAAGAGTAACGCTTTTATCTGATGAATTTATAACAGAATCGGGAGTTGCAAATCCTTTTGACTCAAAAACGTCGTTTTGAGCAAGCTGTTTAACGTCAATAGTAAATTCCTGAGGTTTAACACCGTCTTCAGCTTTGACACTAACACTGTTTCCATTCACATTTGTATTAACTTTTGCAAAAAGAGTCCCATCGGCTATATCCAAAATATCTGTTTTTACAGTCGAACCTATTGTAATAAACTGAGAAAGAGCAGACTCTTTTTTTTTCAATAAATCGAGTTTATTTTCTAAAGGCTCTACCATAAGTTTTTCATCAGCTTTTTTTAATTTATCTATCACATCGTAATTTAATACACCGCTACCAATCCCTAAAGAGCTTAAAGTACCTAGTTCTGCCATTGTTTACCCTTTCTTATCAAACAATAATCCTATTAATTCTCTCATTTTTTCCATAAGTTTTAAAGCTTCCAACGGTGGAAACTGTCTTATAATTTTATCGTTTTTTTTATCTACCACTTCCACTATTAATTCATCAACTTTATCATTAAATCTAAACTTCAAATCTTTATTTAAAGGATTCATAGCCTCATTTAACTCTTCTATAACTTTTTGTAATTCTTTTTTTAGCTCGTCTTTTGATTTTTTCTCTTCGATATGTTTTGAAACTTCCTGAACCTGTTCTACTTCATTTGAAGTTTTTTGCCTTTGATATATATTCTGGGAATAATCGTTTTTTTGAATATTGTTGTTTACTGAGCTGAAGATATCCATAACAGGCTCCTTTATCCCTAATAACATAATCGGCAAAACTAAAAACTTATTAATATTTTATGATAAAATTATGAAAAAAGGAAATTATGAAAGTAAAAATTGAATGCGATTCCCCACTTATTCAAAAAACGTTAGAATATTTTTTAAAAGATTATATAGATGAAAAAGGTGTTACAATTACCGATAATCCGGAAAAAGAAGGCATTTTAATAGGAAAAGATATCATAAAACCTTTTACAAAAACAACTCTTTTGCTACAATTGGAAAAACTTATAGGAAATCAAACAACTTTTGAAGAAGCACTTAATGATTTATGTGAAGAGTTCAAACAAAAATTAAAAAACCTCATAAAGGAGTATTATGGAAAAAGGTAACATAAAAATAATAGGAGGCAAATACAGAGGTAAAAAACTGTATATGGGAGATAAAGAAACCACAAGAAGCACAAAACAGATATTAAAAGAATCCGTTTTTAACTCTCTTCAATGGGAAGTACCGGATTCTACATGGGTTGAAGTATTTAGCGGAGTGGGAAGCATAGGGCTAGAGGCTATAAGCCGAGGAGCTAAAAAAGCCTACTTTTTAGAAAAAGACCCTGAAGCTGCTAAAGTCCTAAAAAGAAATATAGACTCATTAAAAGAAGAAGACAGGGAAAAATGTGAAATTATTTTAGGAGACAGTTTTGATACCATATGGGATGTAATAGAAAAATTAAAAAGAGAAAAAAATAAAGCTATTTTTTATTTTGACCCTCCGTTTGCTATAAGGGAAGGATATGAGGATATTTATGAAAAAGTACAAAATCTTATCAAAACCCTTCCTAAAATGAACGTTGAAAAAATTTTAATAGAACATCAAAGCGATTACGATTTTCCTGAACATTTAGGAAAATATAAAAAAACAAAAACTAAAAAATTCGGAAAAAGTTCCGTAACATTTTACGAATAGGAAAATATCATGAAAGCAAAAGTTTTAATTATAACCGCACTTCTTTTAACAGGATGCGTAAAAAATTCCCCTTCAGTGGAAAAAGATTTAAAAACCACCGAAATAGAAAAGAAAATTATCGAACACTACCAAATATCTAAAAAAGCCCTTGCAAAAGCAGGAGAAAATTATGCATTTTTTTTACCTGACGCAAACGGAATAGCTATTTTTATACTTGACAAAAATTACAATCTTTTAAAGAAAAAAGTCATTCCTCAATTAATAGAAGGTAAAAAGCTCCTTTATAAAAACAATAAAATTTATCTTTTAGGTTATGACCAAAAAGAAAACAGGCCTTTAATTTTAACATTGGACACTAATTTAAATATAATTTCTAAAAAATATATAGGTAATAAATTTGATATACCTCAAGATTTTTTTATTAAAGAAAAACCTGTGGTGTTACTTACTACATACAAAAACAAAGCGGATATAGAAATAGTTGAAGGAGATAAAAATTATTTATTTCAGGCTCCTGATAATGAACTTGGAAAATTTATAAAACCGTTCAACGGAGGCATTATAATTATAGGTTCTATTCAACATCCTCAAGAAGACCTGTTTATTACTTTCATAAAAAACGGCAAAATCGTTTGGTCCAAAACTTATGATTTCGGGCTTGAGGATTCCCCTGTAAAAGTTGAAATAAAAAACCAAAATATAGAAATAGAAGTTTTATCTCAAGATTATATGGGAGCTGAAAAAACATATTACATTACTGTTGATAAAAACGGAACTATTATAAAGCATAAAAAAGGACTGGAATTTAAGGAGTTACCTTTAAGATTTAGAACGTAAAGAATAAAACTCTTTTTTAAATTCCTTAAACGTTCCTTTTATTATCGCTTTTCTCGCCTGTTTAACTAAATTCAGATAATAATGCAGATTATGAATTGAAGCAAGTCTAAAATATGTAAGCTCTTTTGCCTTGAATAAATGATTCAAATACGCCCTGCTGAAATTTCGGCACGTATAACAATTACATCCAGGGTCTATAGGCGAATCATCTAGTTTATATTGAGCATTTTTAATTCTAAGTGTTCCAAACGACGTAAAAAGATAACCGTTTCTGGCATTACGCGTCGGCATAACGCAGTCAAACATATCAACGCCTCTGTCAATCGCTTCAATGATATCTTCAGGTGTCCCTACTCCCATTAAGTATCTCGGTTTATCCTGAGGCATAAAAGGTGTAGTGGCTTCTATAGTATCATACATAAGGGCGTTTTCTTCACCGACACTCAGCCCTCCTATTGCAAAACCGTCAAACGTATGTCCTTCATATTCAATCGATACAAGGCTTTGAGCGCTAATACGTCTCATCTCAAAATCAGTCCCACCCTGGATAATTGCAAAAAGATTGTTTTTTTTACCTCTTTTTATATGATGAACTAAACTCCTATACGCCCATTTTGTAGTTCTTTCAATTGATTTTTTAATTCTTTCTTTGGTATTTGGAAGAGGAATCAAATCATCCAAAACCATCATAATATCGCTGTTAAGGTTATATTCGATATCTATAACTTTTTCAGGCGAAAAAAAATGTTTAGACCCGTCAATATGGCTTTTAAACCATATACCCTCATCAGTAAATTTAACATTATCACCAAGACTAAAAGCCTGAAATCCTCCGCTGTCCGTTAAAAAACTTCTTTTATATCCGCTAAATCCATGAAGTCCCCCGAGTTTTGCTATTGTTTCATCACCGGGCCTAAGATATAAATGATATGTATTCCCCAAAATTATTGGAGCGTCTAAAATTTCCGTCATATCAATAGCATCAAGGCTTTTAACCGCCGCAGCAGTACCAACTGGCATAAATATCGGCGTTTTTATTTCGCTATGGGCTGTTTTAATCGTGCAGGCTCTTGCATTACCATCAGTTGCGTCTATCCTAAATTCCATACACTGCCTTTTTTGAAATTATACTAAAATAAAACATATGATATAATTCTGTAAAAAAGGGACTGTTTGAATAAAATACTGATTTTTGCCGGGGCCCGAGAATCAAAACTGTTAATAGAAAAAATAAGTGAAAATTACTTAAATCTGGCTGAGTTTCATATTCTTTACGAAAAAGATGAAATTAAAGACTCTATAAAAGAAAAAGAAAATCTATTCTTCTATAAAATTAACTTTTACGCATACGATATTTACAAAAAATTTTTAAAAGACGATTTTGCTAAGATAATTATCTTTATAAAAAATAAAAAAGAAGCCGAATTTGTGCTTAAAAAAATAAAAAGCACTCAAACTCCAATACTTTTCGTAAAGTTTTGGCTTAAGTTTGAAATACCTCAGCAAAACAACATAGAAATAATAGACACCCCGGAAATTATTACAAATAAAATTATAGATTTTTTACCGGGAGTCCCTTTATATGCAAGAGATATAGGACTAGGTATAGGAGAAATCCTTGAAGTTGAAATTCCCCCCCATTCTCCGTTTGCTTATAAATCAGTCTCGATTTTTGACAGATATAATATAAAAGTCGGAGCCATTTACAGAAATAACGAATTAAAACTTGTAAGTAAAAACACTCTTATTTTACCAAACGACAAGCTTTTATTAATAGGAGACCCTACCAGGCTTAAAGAGATATTCAATCAGATTAAAAGCAACGTAGGAGCATTTCCCCAACCTTACGGCCAAAATATTTATCTGCTTTTAGATATGAAAAACATGGAAAAAGAAGAAATTTCAAAACTTCTAAAATCTGCTATTTTTTTACATAGAAAATTAAAAAATAAAAAACTTATAATAAAAATAATAAATCCTTCTACGACATCTAAAATTTATAAACTTTTCAAATTTTCAAATATCGATATTGAAACAGACTATTTTACCGACTTTTATAAAGAAGCTCTTTTAACGGACAGCGAAAAACTCAATATTGGATTAATTATTACTAATTCCCATTTTTTTTATAAATTCAAACATACTTTTTTTAACTTAAAAAAACCTATTTTTAAAGCTGGAGAGGAATC
>Ga0256837_1002748_pt1 | contig 10644 bp, 6 predicted proteins | sample 4562384metaG_FD_185976 | JGI IMG/M metagenome (GOLD analysis project Ga0256837, IMG submission 185976) | Hydrothermal vent microbial communities from Guaymas Basin, Mexico - 4561-384 | ecosystem: Environmental > Aquatic > Marine > Hydrothermal vents | place: Mexico: Guaymas Basin | collected... | reverse complement strand
CTATCAAGTCCCAAGTTTAAAAAGCTCGGTGCTGCGTGGTACCACTTGCCATACTTCATTACATCAGAAAATATTGGAAGTATCTCGTATGATCCTGCCGGTACAAGCGCTGCTTTTGCTTCTAAAACTTCATAAATATCACACTCTTTTTCAAGTGCTTCCATACGTTCCAACGAACAAAAAGCATCTCGAAACCATCGCATTACAAGACCAGAAAAGAAACTAATCCCTTCTGCCTGAGAGAGCCCCTCTATAACATGAGGATTAACACGGATCCCCATATCTTTTGGAGGGGCCACATCACTTTTAATGTTAACCACCTGCTGCCAGAAACTCCCGCCAAGTACTGCAACATCACCCTCTTTGACAACGCCAAGACCAGCCGATCCCAGCTGCACATCACCGCCGCCCATCACAACCTTTGTAGCACTGCTAAGCCCTGTTTGTAACGATGCTTCTTCACTAACTCTTCCTAAGACTTCACCGGTCTCTAAAACATCCACAAAAATATCATCTTTGAGCCCTACTCGCTTTGCCATCTGTGGGTCCCATGTACGTTTACCTAAAGAAAAAATTCCGGTAGTCCCTGCATTGCTTGGATCAACAGCTATTTTCCCACTCAGTTTTGCCAGTATCCAATCCCCAATCATAGAAATAGATGCTACCTTCTCATAGAGATCAGGACGATTGTTTTTCAACCATAAAAGCCGTGGCAAAGCACCCAAAGCAAAGGTCTGCCCGCTTTTGGCATAAAATGCCTCTTCAATCCCTCTAAAATGCTCTTTAAGATATCGCACCTCATCAGCTGCACGCGCATCCACATTTGCCACACCCCAAAGCTCATTACCCTCTTTGTCATACAGCACAATCCCCTCACGCATACTTGTAGCTGAAAGTGCCAATATATCCTTAGGATTTACCTCTGCTATAGCCTCTTTGATACAACTACAAACAAGCGGCCAGTTCGACTCAAAATCAAAGCGCATAGAGTTAGCCACACCCTCTTCTTCCAAGTGTACCCACTCACGCTGACTTATAGAGAGTTGTTTGCCTTTTGTATCAAAAAGCACAGCACGAATACTACCTGTTCCTGCGTCTATTGCTAATAGGTATTTTTGTTGATCCATAATGAAATCCCGTTTCTATAATTATAAAATTTATATTTTTTGAGTGAAGCCGAAAACAGAACCGGAAAAAAGCTTCTTTGAGAGGACAAATCCTCCCTTCGGTCTGAGCCTCACAAAGAAGCTTTTTGTAGGTGGAGTGTTGTTCCTAAACTCAACAAAACTATTTTTTTAGTTTCGCTTGCTCTAATTCCCAATACTCCATAGCAAAACTATCTGCTTCACTGATACTCTCATATCCCCCAAGCTTATCCGCACGCAATACCGCTAACATCGTATGCTCTACAATGTCATAAATAACCTTTGCCTCTTCACGCGTACGCCCAAAACTTACAACCGCTAAATTCTTTATAATCATATAGTTTGGTGCAGGATTAAGCATCACCTCATCTTTTGCATACTTGTTAAAATACTCTTTATAAGCCTCTATATAACGTTCTATCCCACCGATAAGATCCGTATCTTCCATAATAAGCGGTACTCTTTTTGTGCGAATAATATGCTCCGGCGTTAAAACGCCACGTGAAGCAAACGCTCGTAAATTTTCCTGTGAAGCATAAAAGGCTGCTAAAGGTGTCTGATTAATAGCAATGTGCACCTCATGCCCTTTGTACTCACTCATAGTATTTATTACACGTGCAATATCACATTCACTGTGAACATAGTTGTGTTCTATATGAACAACAGCATTTTTATCCAAGAAATCTTCTGCTCGACTTACTGCATCGATCATCTTTGTATAAGAAACTTTTGCATCATCATCAAAAGTGAAAATTCCATGATTATGTAAGATGATCCCATCAATCGTACTCCAATCCAGATCTTTTGTCATCTCATAAATTGTATGTGCCAATTCAAAACCGGGCATCACATAATCAACAATTAAAAAATTTTCAAAAAGCTGTTTTATATAGATATCACCATTGACGGAGTTTGAAATAGTCACTATAGCATCAGCATGTGTATGATCAACAAATTTAAAAGGAATAAGTGCATGTAAAATCGCCTCTACAGAAGGATTGGGTGCATTGTCATCAAGCATTGCATCGCGTTGCTCTTGTACCATCTCAGTGTCACTCAAATACTCACGTTGTGCCATATCAAGAAGAGTGTCAAGATATACTGCAGAAAAACCCTCTCTTTTTATAGTTGCAAGATCCCAACCACTCCCCTTTACATACAAAACATCTTCACCCTTTACAACTGATTTGACAGAAGTATTGCCTCCACCATGGAGTACCAATTCATCATTTACTCCTAAAAGATTTGAAGTATAAACACGTAAATCTAAATCATTCCTGCAAGCCTCTGCCTGCCTGTCAATCCATAAATTATCCATACTCTTTAACCAAGTACTTCTAATTCATCTGTATATTTCTCTTCACAGTATGGCTCATAACTTGACTTATATACTGCATAGTGTGCAGATGCCTTATGCCCATCCAGTGCTGCTTCATTCTCCCAGGTCTCTACTGCCATAAATTTACGACGATTGTTTTCATACTGAAATATCTCATAAAAAATACACCCTTTTTCAGCTTTGCTCGGCTTTACCATTGCAGATAAAAGTTCTTTCATTGTATCTTCAAAGCCCTCTTTTGCGATAAATGTCACCCTTTTTGTAATTCTCATTTTATTTCCCCATTTTTTATTCTTAAAGATTTTAAAGAGAGATTATAACAAAGTTTATTATAATCTTATATGGATTTATTATTACAAATAGAAGATATTATAGAAAGAAACGGTTCTGACTTTGAACTCTCCAAACTTTTTAAACAGTATATCAAAGAGTATAAAGAGTCACTCCCTGAACTTTTCAAAGAGAATCAGGGAAAAGATTTTCTTGTAAAACATACAAAAAAACTTGACTCTATCATCACATTAATGTACAAAACTCTGCTTCGCAGGCTCTTTGGAGACTACCTTCCTATGAAGAGTCACATCCCTATTGCTATTGTAGCACTTGGCAGTTACGGCCGTGAACAACTCTGTGTGCACAGTGATATTGATCTCCTCTTTGTCTACGAAGATGTTGCAGGGTACAATACCGAACTCATTATTGAGAAGCTTTTCTATCTTGCCATGGATGCAGGAATGAAACTCGGTCACCGCGTCCATAAAACAAATGATCTTTTTCAAGCAGCCAATGAAGATATAACTATTCGTACTTCTCTTATGGAAGCCAGATTTATTACAGGTTCACCCTTTACATGGCATGCAACCCAGCGTGCACTCAATAAAATCCGCCTTTATAATCAAAAAGAATTTATATTTGCAAAGATTGAAGAAGCACAAAAAAGAAGAAAAAAATATCCTATTACCATGGAACCAAATATTAAAGAGGGTGTGGGAGGTCTGCGTGATTCACAACTGATCTTTTGGGTTGCAAAAACTATCTACAATGTCCATACCATCAAAGAACTCAGTGGAAGAATATTTTCCGATGAAGAGTACAGAGAGTTTCGCATTGCACTCGAACTTCTCTATCGTGTCCGTTCTGCTTTACATCTTATTACAGGCAAACAAGAAGATAAACTACGATTGGAGTATATACCCCAGATCAGTGAAATGCTTGGATTTGCCAAACAGCAAAAATTTGCTTCAAAAGTCCTACAGGCTGGCTGGCGTATCAACAACTTTACCCAGATTTTTGTCAAAAAAATGCTTCGTCCATTCACTGTTGATCCAAAATATATAACAAAATTTCGTCATGCCCGAGTTCGTAAGGGTATCTATCTTTTAAAAAACAGACTCTTTGCCTCGTACAACTTAAAACCGCTTCCTATAAACACACTGCTTGAGCTTTTAATTGAACTGCCAGATAATGATTACAAATTTGATGCAGGCTTTTTAAATCAGTTTACCTATACAAAAATTGCACACCCTTTAACAAAAAAGACATATGCTCTTTTAAAAAAGCTATTTCAAAAGGCATATATCGCATCCTTTTTAAAACTTTTTTATGATGCCGGTATTCTTGCAGAGCTTTTTCCAAACTTCAAAAAAGTGATGCACCTGCCACAGTTTGACGGTTATCACCACTACCCTGTTGATATTCATTCGATCAAGTGTGTAGAAGCACTTGAACATATCCAAGAGCCTTTTATTCAAAATCTTTTTATTGAACTTACAGCAGAAGAAAAACTACTACTAAAAATTGTTGTCTTTTTTCATGACAGCGGAAAAGGAAGAAAACAGGATCACAGTGAAGTTGGAGCAAAACTTATACTTCAATATGCAAAACAAATAGGCTTCAATGAAAACGTGTCTAATCGAGCAACTACACTTGTAAAACAACATGTTTTAATGAGTAGTGTAGCATTTAAAGAAAATATTCATAATGAAAAAACACTCTATAAATTTATGTCTAAAGTTGAAGATGCAAAAAATCTTAAACTGCTCTATATCTTAACCTATGCAGATATTAACGGAGTTGGTGGAGATACCTATAACTCTTTTAATGCAAAACTTCTTTATGATTTATATAAAAATGCTCTTGAAATTGCCGAAAATACAGAACGTATTACAGATGCCAAAAAACGGCTTATCATTGAAAAAAGAGTGAAAAACCTTATGGAGTTTCAACTGCTTCCAAGACTACTCCAAAAAAAGATACTCTCAATTGAGTCCAACCTCTTTTTCTTTAAACACACTCCTCAGGACATTGTAGAAATTGCAAAAAAAGCAAAAGAGACACAGGAGTATAGTTTTACAACAAAAAATCAACACTCTTTGACTATTGAGATCTATAGACGAATTCCTCTTAATGTAGGCTTTTTATTAGCAACACTCTCACATCTGGATGTTGCTTCAATGGAGATCTTTACACTTTTTGATGGTATTAAATATTTTAAAATCGAATTTATCAAAAATGTTGACGGCAGTGAACTTGTAGAAGTTCAAGATATTATTGATACCGCTTTTGATATGAATAAAGAGGTAAAACTTAAAAATATAGAAATCAAAAAGGATGAAATCAACATTGATTGTGAACACTCAATGACCCATGCTGAGCTGACAATTCACACACAAAATCAAATGGGACTGCTTGCCTATGTAATGCATAAATTTGAGGAGATGCAGATAAATATCGTTACTGCAAAAATTCATTCCTCAAAATATAAAGTAAGAGACAGCTTTTTAATGGAAAAACAACATGAAATATGCGATAATATTGATAACATTTATAAAAAATTATCAAATAAGAAATAAGAAGGTTCATTAGATGTGCGGAATTGTTGGTTATATTGGGAAAAAGAATACAAAAGAGATCTTACTCGAAGGATTAAAAGAGTTAGAATACAGAGGATATGATTCTGCAGGTATTGCCGTACTGAGCGAAGGAGAATTCGCAAGCTATAAAGCTGTAGGAAAACTTGTTAATCTTGAAGAAAAAACCAAAGATTTCATCACAGACAAATTTGCAGTAGGTATTGGTCATACGCGTTGGGCAACGCATGGAAAACCAACAGAACTTAATGCGCATCCACATCTGGGGGAGAGTTCGTATGTTGTTCATAACGGTATTATTGAAAATTATGCCCAACTAAAAAAAGAGTTGCAAAACGAGGGTATCACATTTTTAAGTCAAACGGATACAGAGGTCATTGTTCATCAGTTTGAAAAAAATCTCAAAAAAAGTGAAGATGCTTTTCAAGCATTTAAACAAACTATTTCGGAACTTGATGGTGCCTATGCAATACTGCTTGTAACAAAAGCAGAAGATAAAAAAATCTTCTTTGCAAAAAATGGCTCTCCTATGCTTGTCGGTATTGATACCGATAATGACAAATATTTTGCATCTTCAGATACACCGCTTATTGGTCACTGTACAGATGTCAACTACTTTGAAGATGGTGATTACGGCTATGTTTCTGCAGATGAAATTGTTATATTTGACAAAAATCATCAACAAGTAGAGCCTAAGTTCAAAAAACTCTCTACCAACAAACTTTCAGCCCAAAAAGATGGTTACCGTTTTTTTATGGAAAAAGAGATCTATGAACAAAGTCATGTTATTGCAGATACACTTTTAGGTCGTATCAGTGATACAGAGGTTATTTTTGAAGAGTTGGATGCAAAACTTTTTGATGGCATTGCAGAGATCAAACTTTGTGCATGTGGAACATCATACCACTCGGCACTTACAGCATCCTATATGTTTGAGCGATACGCTAAAGTCAAAACTTCTGTTGAAATAGCTTCTGAATTTCGTTACCGTGATCCAATGATGACACAAGATACCCTTTTTGTAGTAATCAGTCAAAGTGGTGAAACTGCAGATACGCTAGAGACTCTTAAAATGGCAAAAGCAGCCGGATTAAAAACACTTGTAATCTGTAATGTGGACAACTCCTCTATGGTACGTTTGGCAAATACAACAATTTTAACACGTGCCGGTATTGAAAAAGGGGTAGCATCAACAAAAGCATTTGCAACACAGGTAACAGTTTTTTGGATGCTGAGTCTTTATTTGGCACAACTTAAATCAACACTTTCTCAATCTGCAATTAAAGAGCAAATAGAACTACTGCGTGCTGTTCCATCAGCTGTAAAAGTGCAAGACAGTATGCATGAACGGATAAAAAGACTTTCAAAACGTTACTTGCACGGACATGGATTCTTCTTTATAGGACGAGATCTCTTTTTTCCATTAGCCCTGGAAGGTGCTCTTAAACTCAAAGAGATCAGTTACTTACATGCAGAGGGATATCCAAGCGGTGAGATGAAACATGGTCCTATTGCACTCGCTGATCCCGAACTCTTTACGATTGCACTATTGCCTAAAAATCTCCTTTATGAAAAATCAAAATCAAATGTAGAAGAGTTAAGTGCAAGAGATGCTACTGTATGTGCTATAAGTCCACTTGAATTTGATAAAGCAGATGACTTTATTCAAACAAAAAAACATCCAAATTATATGTTAGAGTTCTTTGAAATGATGGTCGTTGTACAACTCCTCTCTCTGGAAATTTCTGTACGTCTTGGAAATGATGTCGATATGCCGAGGAATTTGGCGAAGAGTGTTACGGTAGAATAATGATGAATAGTAAAATAAAACTTTTAATTATTGTAGCTTTGATGCTACTGGCTCTTGGCATAGCAACGATTATCAATGTCTCTTTAAATTTTAGAGAGTACAGTCTCAAAAGTGCTATTGAAAAAGCAACAACAACGGCTACCATTGTCAAAGACGGTTTAACTGCACATATGGTCAATGGCATTATGGACAAGCGTCAGTACTTTTTAGAACAGATCTCTTCAAATAATACTGAAATCAAATCGCTTTGGCTTGTACGTTCACAAAATGTCAATAAACAATTTGGTCCAGGCTTTGTAAGCGAAACAATTCGGGATGCAATGGATAAAAATGTTTTACAATCTGGAATAATGACAAAACAGATCAAAGAAGATACAAATCAGATAACACTCAGAGTCTCTATTCCATATAAAGCAACAGCAATTGGAACACCAAACTGTCTAAGCTGTCATAACGTAAAACGTGGTGATACTTTAGGGGTTATCAGTATGGAGTTTGATATAACAAATATGCGAAATACCGGACTTTTAACAATCTTAAAAATCCTTGGTATTAATCTAATATTTATTATTATTGTTTTATTCCTTATTAATCATTATGTAACACCCTATCTCAAACTCTTTTCAAATATGCAAGAGGGTATTCAAAAAGCTTATAAAGGCGATTTTACACATCATTTTACAACAACTGTTGAGGGTGATGCAAAAAATATTGTCCAACAGCTCAACACTCTTTTTCAAAAAATGCAAGAGACTTTTGGCAATATAAAATATAATCTTGCTACTTTTATTCCTCAAGGAGGTATTGCATCTCATGATCCTTTAAATGAGGCTAAAATAATTATTAAAGAACTTTCAGATATCTATAAATTTAAAAAAACAATTGAACTGGATCTCTCAAAAGAGAGTATTTATAAGCGATTAATCAATGTATTTCAAAAAAAATTCAACTTGAAGCATTTTGCGATTTATGAGGTAAATGAGAAGGGAAGAAAGCTTATATATATAACATCCGGATCCACTATATGTAATGAAGAAGTTCAGGATAATCCTATGTTATGCCGTGCCTACAGAACAAAAGCAGATGTAATTTCAACAGAGTTTACACAACTTTGTCAAGCATGTTCCTCTCATGATATCGAATATATATGTATCCCTTTTGATATCAATGATGAATATTCTTTAATTATTTCAATAACAACAAAAGATAAAAATCAGCTTGTTGCGATCAATCGTCATATACCAAGTATCAAAAATTATCTAGAAGCTGCAAAACCTGTTATAGAAAGTCGTATTCTTACTGATAAGCTCCGAGAAAGTTCTTTAAAAGATGCAATGACAGGCCTTTATAACAGACGATTTTTAGAAGAATTTATAGATACATTTATGAAACAGGCAAAACGTAACAGCGAAACATATACAATTTTAATGATTGATGTTGATTTCTTTAAAAATGTAAACGATACATATGGACATGATGCAGGGGATCAGATTATTGTTGCCATAGGAAAAGTGCTTCGTGAATCAATTCGAGAATCTGATCTTGCCATTCGTTATGGTGGAGAAGAATTTTTAGTACTACTGCATAATGCTACACATAAAGGAGCACTGACAGTAGCACAAAAAATTCATCAAACGTTTGCATCTTTACTCTTTGATGTTGGTGATGGAGAGGTCATACAAAAAACAATAAGTATAGGAATGTCTCAATATCCAAAAGATGGTGATACAATATGGAAATGTATTAAATTTGCTGATAAAGCACTTTATGTAGCTAAGACAACAGGAAGAAATAAAATAGTAGAATATGCTAAAGAGATGAGTGAAAATGAAGATTTACGTTAAAATTTAATAAACGAGTTTATATGCTAAAAAAATATATTTATCTTATCATAAATTTAGTATTGCTTATTTCCGGTATTATTATTGTACATACATATGCATATAATTATGTTGAAAAAGAAGTTGTTCAACTGGAACAAAAAAATAGTGCACTTGATAAGATGAAAAATATCTATGCTATTATCACAAATCTACAAAAGATACGTGGTCTTCACAATATAAACAGCAAAGAAGCAAAACTCGTCGATACAATAAACAAGCTTAAAAAACAAAACTATACACTCGCCTCTCAAATTCATAATCAAAAAATTTTAGCTATTTTAAAAAAGCATCCAAATGAAGCTACAGCTGATTTTAAAACATATACTTATGATATAGAAGCACTTTTACTTTTATATAAACTTACAGCTTATAATGCACACTTAACACTTAACTCAGACATAAAAGAGTATCTTCTTTCAAAAACCATTACAAACACTCTCCCTTATATCACAGAATATTTTGCACGTATCAGAGGACTTGCATCAAGTGTATCCAAGCATAAATTAGATAAAGACATTAAAATAAAAATAAAAAATCAACTCTATATGATTGAAGAATTACTAAAAAATACTCAGGAAATGCAATATTTTAACAATTCATATTTTACTAATGAACTCTTAGCATCACAACAAAAAGAGATAAAATTCATAAGAAATAAACTTCTTAATACGGATATTATACAATCAGATGGATTTGAAATTTTTAATACCATTACAAAAAATATTAATTTTCTAAACAAATTTTACTATAAAAATATGCAAGAACTCTCTCTTTACTATCAAAACACAATCAAACAAAAAAATTTTATAAAATCACTTATTATACTTATTTGTATCCTCTCTATAGTCATTGTTCTGTCTCTAAATCTCTTTTATTTTAGAAAAATTCAACAATATATACAAAAAATAGAACATCTCAATATTATTGATCCTATGACACAACTCTATAACAGAAGATTTCTGGAAAACTTTATTGATAAATTTATAAACCAAGTTCAACGACAAAGTGAATTTTTTACTGTTTTAATGCTTGATATTGATTTCTTTAAAAAAGTAAATGACACCTATGGACATGATATTGGAGATAAAGTTATTATAGCCATTGCAGAGGTATTGCAAACAAATATACGAAAATCTGATTTAGCTATTCGTTATGGCGGAGAAGAGTTTATGGTACTATTACATTATGCAGATACAAAAGTAGCATATACTATTGCAAAAAAATTTCAAGATGCTATTGAGGCTATCGAATTTCATGGAAATAACGGAGAAATTTTTCATAAAACACTCAGCATAGGGATTGCAGAGTTTCCAAAAAATACAGACAATATCTGGAATTGTATAAAACTAGCAGATGAAGCTCTCTATACTGCAAAAACTACAGGAAGAAATAAAACAGTTATTTATACAAAAAAATAATAGCGATAACGTATTATTTTACGCTATCGCTATTAAAAAACTCACCTACATAGAACAAGCTGATACACCAGGAGGTGTTGTAGGCTGTACTGCTTCATTATCAACACCACCACTAGCATTGATCTCTTCAATCATTTCCCAGATAGACTCTGCTGCTTGCATATAGCGTTTTGCAGATT
>Ga0256837_1002746_pt1 | contig 10646 bp, 11 predicted proteins | sample 4562384metaG_FD_185976 | JGI IMG/M metagenome (GOLD analysis project Ga0256837, IMG submission 185976) | Hydrothermal vent microbial communities from Guaymas Basin, Mexico - 4561-384 | ecosystem: Environmental > Aquatic > Marine > Hydrothermal vents | place: Mexico: Guaymas Basin | collected... | reverse complement strand
AAAAAATCCATTTAGAGTCATCATCCCATTTGGAGAAAGTGTTGAACTCATATATATCATATCATCAACACCGTTGATGCCCTCTTCAAGAGGTGCGGCAACTGTTTTTGCTAAAGTATCTGCATCGGCTCCTGGGTATATTGCAGTTACAACTATTTGAGGAGGAGTGATACTTGGATACTCTTGCACGGGAAGAAGTTTTATAGAGATTGCACCAGCTATTAAAATAACAAGTGCAATAACGGTTGAAAAAATTGGTCTATTTATAAAAAATTTAGAAAACATCTATTTTCCTTGTTTATTTATGATTTTATCAACAACTACTTCACCGCCTGGTTTTAGTCTAAAGAAGTTATTTACTATAACTTTATCTTCAACTTTTAAAGCACCGCCTATTACTACAAATTTATCTTTACTTGTATCACCCACTACAACTGGACGAATACCTACATGACCATGCTCCTCTACAAATACTATAGTTCCTAAAGGGTTTTGAAGTACAGCTTTTTGAGGAATAGTAATAATATCTTTTTGAATAATATTATTTGTAATAATTCTAACAAATTGACCTGGCATCAAATAGCCATCTTTGTTATCAAAAATAGCTCTCATTTTTACAATAGAAGTTTTACTATCTGTATTTACATCTATAAAATCAACAATACCCTCTTTTTTAAAAATTTTACCATTAACCTCTAATTGAACTTTTATATTTGAACTATCTTTTATACTCCAAATATTGTTTTTAATTTTTTTATAATCACTCATAGGTGCAGAAAATTCTACAAAAACTTTATCTTTTTGAGTTATCTCTATAAGTCTGCTAGGGGGCATATTTGTAACCAGATCCCCCACATCAACTTGCTTTAATCCAACAATCCCACTAATAGGAGCTTTGACTTTTGTATATGCTAAATCAATTTGTGCCTGTTTAAGTTGTGCTTTTGCTAGGGCAACTGCGGATAAACTTTGCTCATAGGCTGAAAGTGCATTATCTCTTTTTTCATCACTTATAGCTTTTTGATTAAAAAGTTTTTTAACTCTTTTCCAATTTCTTGTAGCATTATTTAAGTTAGCTTTACCCATTTGTAAAGATGCCTTTGCAGCTTCAACTCTTGATTTATAAATATCATCTTCTATTAAATAAAGCAAATCACCTTTATTTACCTTTTGTCCCTCTTGGAAACTTTTTGATTTTAAAATACCTAAAGCCCTAGATACAACTTGTACTTTTTTATATGCTTTTATTGTTGCAGGATATTTTAAAGTAATTGGCAAAGTTGTAGGCTCTGGAACTATGTAAATATCTGCTTTTGGTGTTGGCATTTTCATCCCAGCAGGTGGCCCACCTGCAAAAACTGTTGTTGCCCCAAATAGTAATGACGCAGTTAAAAGAGAACTGATTAATCTTGTTTTTCTCATTTGATAAAATCCTTTATATTTTTATTTGTATGGTAATAATATGCAGCATAAGCTATTTGAAGATTGTTTAATGCAGATTCATATTGAGCTTTTGCATTTGTTTTTACACTTAAAGCATCAAGATAAGTAACATAATCTACATTTCCAACTTCATATTTTTTTGCTATTGTTTCAAAAGCACTGATAGCTGAGTTTAAAGAGCTTTTAGCACTATTTATTTGAGCTTTTACTGTATCTATTTTAGATATTGCTAACTCTATATTTATATCTTGTGCTAGCTTCTCTTGCTCTATTTGTTTTTGTAATGCTAGTTTTTGTAATTTTAGTGAATTTTTCTGTTTTGAAATAACACCATTATCAAAGATTCTAAGATTTACAGACAACATAGCTATATTTTGTTTATCTAAACCCTCTGGATGTGTAGCATCATCTCTATTATAACCATACAAACTATATGTATCTTCTAATCTTACTTGTGGTAAATATGCAGAATTTATACTATTTGATGCATAATCCAGAGATTTTGCATTTTGTTTTAATAGCTCAATTCTATTGTTTAACTCTTTTTGTAAACCAATTGGTTCTTTTATAAAAGAATCATCAAGTGTGGTTAGTTGTACACCAGTTTTTAAAGCAAAAAGTTTTTTAAGTGATAAAATCTGGAATTTTGTTGAATCTATTTGATATATATTATTACTATATGCTGCTTGTAAATTTTCTATATCATCTTTTGTAGCTATTCCTGCATTGTAAAACTTTGTTATTCTTTGAAGTTCTACTTTTAATTGAATATCTTTCTCCCTTAAAGCTATAAGGTGAGCTTCTATACTTTTGATTGTATAAAAATCTTGTATTATCATCAAAGTTAAACTTTTTTTATATGCTTTTGTATCATATTTTGATGAAGATAAAAGAGCCTCATTTTGTTTGATTTGATTTGATCTTCCACCCCCATCATATAAACTTATACCAATTTTTGCATACCCACTATATGTATCACCAGCTCTCATAGGAGTTTTTTCATTTACGCTTTGATAAAATCCACCAATATCAACTGTTGGATAATATCCACTTTGTACAGATTGTATATCTTCTATTTTTGACTTTTCAATCATAAGTTTTGATTTTATAATATTATTATTTTCCATAGCATTATCTATAAGTGTAGATAAACTTTGTGCATAAAATATAGCAGGAACTGCTAAAATCAATAATTTTTTTCTCATTTTTTCACCTCAATCAATTCAAATAAAGCATCTATATGCTCATCTATACTTATTTGTACATTGTCTATTGAGTTTGTAACACTACTAGTGATAAACAGTCCATCTCCTAGTACAAATAATCCTTTTGCTAATCGCAAAGATATATCTTTTATCTCTTTCTTTTTAATTCCATCTTTTATAATATCTTCAAACCAACTATAATACTTATCAAAACTTTGGGTATGGTGTTCAATCATTAATTGTTCAGTATCAACTAGGCTAATAGATACAAACTCTTTATAAAGTTGTCTTAAATCTATATCCTCTTTATCATAATAAAATTGAAAAAATATTTTTAGCTTATTTTTTGTGCTTTTAGCTTCTAAAATCTTTTTCTCTTTTGTTATATTATGTTTATCCATCAATATATCAACAATCTCAAAAACTATATCTTCTTTATTTTTAAAATAATCATATAATGAACCTTTAGCTACGCCTGCTGTTTGTGCTATTTGTGATATTGTTAAATTTTTTATACCATTTTGTACAAACAGATCCTTACAAGCTAATGCAATATCTTTTCTTTTTTGAACTTTATCTACAATTATTGCCAAAATATACCTCCTGTATAATAAATGACTGACCATCAGTCGTTTATATTAAATGGTACACAATTATTGCTTAATTATGAATAAATTAAAAGAAGCAGTTAAGTAAAATGAAAAATACTTTTTGGACTATCTTTGGAGATTTTAAACCCCCGAAAGTTTCATTAAGCCAAACTTTATACTTTTTATTAACTAAATTATCATTTACTTATAAATATTATAGTATCATCTAATAAATATAATTAAAAGGATACTTATGAAAAGTATATTGATCTTTATGATACTTATTACATCAACACTGTTTGCAGTAGATTCAAATACTTCAAAAGAGGATAGAATACAGAAGCAACTTAAAATTGAGATGCAAAAAGAGCAAAAATATGCAAAAGAACAAATATTTTATCAACACTGGAATTATGACTATAAGGGTGCTGAAGTAAATAAAGAATCTCTTAAAAAGTTACCAGAGATAGAGCTAGATGATTTAGATATGGATTCGGTATATGATTAATTTTAAGATGATAATTTTATTTTAAATGGAAGTAATGATTTATAAAGATATGCTATAATATATTATAAATAATATCAAAGGGATGTATATGAGTAATCATCTAATCACAACAGAAGACTTTACAAATAAAGATATAAAAAAACTATTTAAAGATGCAAGATTATTTAAAGATTTACAATCTAATAGTTTGCTAGAAGGCAAGTTAATAGTAACATTATTTTTTGAAAACTCTACACGAACACGAAGTAGTTTTGAAATAGCAGCAAAAAGACTAGGTGCTTCAGTTGTAAATCTTGAAGTACAAACAAGTTCTACAAAAAAAGGGGAAACAGTAGAAGATACAGTTGCCAACTTAAATGCAATGAAACCTGATGCTATAATTATCCGACATAGTGATTGTGGATTACCACAAAGTTTAACTTCCCATGTTAATTGTCCTATATTAAATGCAGGAGATGGAAAAAATGCACACCCTACACAAGCATTGCTTGATCTATTTACAATTGTTGAGTATTTTCCAAAAGGTGTAAAAAATAAAAAAATTGCAATAGTTGGTGATATATCAAATTCTAGAGTTGCATCATCAAACTTAGAACTTTTACCTAGGTTTGGATTAAAGCCAATTTTAGTTTCTCCAAAAATATTTAAAACAAAATCAAAGTTTAAATCTACAACAAATTTAAAAAAAGCTATAAAAGATATAGATATTATTATGAGTTTAAGAGTTCAACATGAAAGACATGATGAAACTCTTTTACCAGAAGAGTTAGAGAAAACAAAAAGAGATTATGCAAAGAGATATTGTATAACAAAAAAACTTTTAAATAAAAAAGATATACTACTTATGCATCCTGGTCCAGTAAATAGAAATATTGATATAAGTGATGAGATGCTAGAAGATAAAAGATGTCAAGTATTAACACAAGTTGCAAATGGTGTCGCTATAAGAATGGCATGTTTAAAGATGTTGATATTAGATAAATAATTGAATTTAAAAGATACACTTAATAATTATGGCTCTAAAAAAGAGCCATTTTTTTTTATAATAGATTTTGATCTGCAAAACTATGAGGTGATACCTCTTAGTAAACTTCCTTCTAGTATAATGTATGAGATAGATAATAGTTTAAAAAAACAATCTAAGAGTTTCGACTTTGATATCAAACCCATAAAATTTGATAAATATAAAAAAAAATTTAACAAGGTAAAAAGAAATATTTTAGATGGTAATACATATTTATTAAATCTTACTACTCAAACTAAGATACAAACTAAAATATGTTTAAAAGATGTATATAAATTTGCAAATGCAAGGTTTAAGCTATATTATCATGATAAATTTGTATCTTTTTCACCTGAAAGATTTATAGAGATTAAAGAGAATAAGATATATACATATCCAATGAAAGGGACTATTGATGCAAGTATTAAAAATGCTAAGCAGAAAATTTTAAAAGATAAAAAAGAGTTAGCCGAGCATACAATGGTTGTAGATCTTTTAAGAAATGATCTATCAATAGTATCATCAAAAGTAAGAGTTGAAAAGTTTAGATATATTGATAAAATTGATGCAGGTAAAAAAAAGTTACTACAAGTAAGTTCTAAAATATCAGGTGAGTTAGAAAATAGTTGGCAAAATAAAATTGGTGATATATTAACTTCATTGCTACCTGCTGGAAGTATTACTGGAACTCCTAAAAAAAAGACAGTTGAGATAATAAAAAGTATAGAGAAATATGAAAGAGAGTTTTTTACAGGTATTTTTGGAGTTTTTGATGGTGAAAGTTTAGATAGCAGTGTTATGATAAGATTTATTCAAAAAAAAGATGATGGTAGTTTTGTATATAAAAGTGGTGGTGGTATCACTTCTGATAGTAAAGTTCAAAGTGAGTATGATGAGATGTTAGATAAGGTTTATATTCCATGATAAAAAATCAAGAACTAGAAGAAATATATTTTGAAACTATAAGATGTGAGGATGAAGAGATTTACAATATACATTATCATCAAAAAAGAATTTCAAGAACTATAGGAAAAAATATAAACTTAGGAGAGTATATCTACCCTCCCTCTAATAAACTTTTAAAATGTAAAGTAATTTATACTCAAGATGAAGTACTTGATATAGAATATACACCTTATAAGCAAAGGGTTACAAAGAGTTTTAAAATAGTTTTTGATGATGATATAAACTATCTATATAAAGCACTGAATCGTAAAGATATAGATAAACTTTATCAGAAAAAAGAAAATTGTGATGATATTATTATCATAAAAAATGGTTTAGTTACAGATACAAGTATTGCCAATATTTCGATCTATAAAGATGGTATATGGATAACACCAAAAACTCCACTTCTTTTAGGAACAACTAGGGATAGATTACTGAAAAATGGTTTTATAAAAGAGGCTGATATATCTTTGTCTGAGTTATTAAAGTGTGAAAAAATAGCTGTTATGAATGCTATGGTTGATTTTAAAGTTATAGAAGAGTTTAAATTATTAGTTTGAACTCTCTATAACTGGAATTAAAATTTGGTTATATTTATTTGAATCAAATGATAATAGATCACTATCAGTACTAAAAAACTTTATAGTTCTTTTTTTGAACATCTCCTGTTTAAGAGGTAAAATTTGTAAAATATTTTGTTCTTTATTTAATCTTCTAATAGGGTTTGTTTTCTCTTTTACTACAGTTATATTTTGTGTAAATATTTTTGCAAGATTATTTAAATGAGATATTAAGTCATCTCTTTGAGTATCTCCAATTGGATCGAGATCAAAGACTTTTGGAGTGATCTTTAATTGGTTTGATATATCAAATAGCATTGGTGAGATTTGCTCATATAGTTTGTTATCATTTAAAAGCATTAGCGAACTTTTTAAAGATGAAATATTTTCTTTACCTACTTTAAAAATTGGTAGTTTCAATGAAACTATATTTTGTATAGCCTCTTTATAATTTAATAAACTATTTGTTAAAACTACTAACCCTATATCAAATCTCACTTTATCAGTTTTTAAAATACTTTGAATTCCAAGATTATGGTAGTCCATCTCAATCACTAAATTGGAAACATTTACTAGTATAAATTTAATTTTATTTAGAAGTTCAACTGTAGTAGGTCTTGTTATCTTTACTACAAAAAGTTTATTTTTTATTCTTTGGTGAAGTATTTTTATATCTTCAATTGCATCTAAAATCTCTTTTTCATTTTGAATATACATATCTATATACATATAAATATTTTTTCCAAAAGGCATTGGAAATTGTGTTTGTGATTTTGATATAGCATTATAAACTTGGATTAGAACGTCTGGTTTTCCTATTGTTATTATTACATCATTTGGTTTTAAAACTAAAGATGGTTTGATAGTTATAAGTTTTTGATTTCTATATAAGGCAACTATTTTCCAATCTTTTTGACCAATACTTCCAATATATCTATATGCATAGGTGCTTCCAAATGGAATCTTGATCTCCATAATTTCACCTTGTTTTAGACCAATATTTTGAGCAAAAACTGGTATATTTGGAAGTTGTTCAACTAATCCATTTGATAATATATCATTACCTCTATAGTATTGGATATTATTTTCATTTTTAATTGTAATATCCCATTTATCATATACAGTGAAATATAAATTTTTATATTTTGTTCGTATATTGTCAATTGTAGCTATCGTATCTTCTTTGTTATTTAATACAACAAGTGCATCTTGATATAACTCTTTATTTAATAAAAATGCAAGTTTAGAATAACTAGTTGGATCAAATTTATAAAATACAAAGTTTGATGGTATATTTTTAGGTAGAATTGAATCATCAGTATAAACAATATCATATTGGTTTAGATTATTATTTAAACTTACCATTCTTTTTATAAGTTGTTTGGCTATTTGACCATCTAATATTACTAGTACATTCTTCATAAAGTGCATTATATCTAAAATATGGTAAAATGGCTAAATTTAATTTTATATTTCAAGGATATATATGGCAACCGAAGTAAGAAAACTACCTAAAAAAACAGTTATTTATATGGTTATATTAGGGGCATTAGGGGTTCTATGGCTTTTTTTAGTTTCTTATGGACAATCATCAAAAGTAATTAAAATACTAGATACACTTGGCTATAAAAATATATCAAAAGTAAAAGTATATGCAAATCATCAATTTTTAAGAGAAGATATAAACGTAAAAGGTTTTAAATATACAATAAGTTTTATAGATAATGCTAAAAATGAAGAGTGCAAAGGATTTGTTCTAAAAGATTTCAAAAGAAATGTAGAAAAAGATCTAATATGTACAAAAATAAAGTAGGATAAAATATGAGTTTAAGAGAGAGTATAGACTATTCTATATGGTGTGATTTTATAGAAAGAGATTTTCTTGAGGGTGAGTTTCAAACAATAGTTGAAGATAAAATAGTTCATGGTGCTACTAGTAATCCCGCAATATTTCAACAATCAATCTCTAATTCATCTGCATATACTCAGCAGATAAATATGTTACAAGCAAATGATCCTAAAAATATTTATGAAGAGTTAGCATTATTTGATATAAAAAGAGCTGCTGAGATTTTAAAGCCAATGCATGATTTAGATGCAAATGATGGTTTTATATCTATAGAAGTTGATCCAACATTATGTGATGATATGATGGGAACAATAGAAGAGGGTGCTAGATTATATAGTCAAATTGGATTTAACAATATGATGATAAAAATACCAGCTACAACTTCAGGGTATGGGGCAATGGAACATTTGACTTCTATGGGTATAAATGTAAATGCTACATTGATATTTTCACCTACTCAAGCAATAGAATCTGCAAAAGCCTTAAATGCAGGAATTAAAAAAAGTGGAAAAGATACAAAAGGTGTAGTTTCTATTTTTGTAAGTAGATTTGATAGACTTTTAGATGAAGAACTTAAAAATAAGGGTTTAGAAACTTCAAAAGTAGGTATTGTAAATGCTACTAAATGTTATCATGAGATAGAAAAATTTGAAAATGCAAATATTAGAACACTTTTTGCAAGTACTGGTGTAAAAGGTAATGATCTAGATCCTAGTTATTATATAGATACATTGATATATCCACATAGTATTAATACAGCACCATTATCAACAATAGAAGAGTGGCAAAAAAATGGTAAAAAAGAAAAAAGTGATATTTTAGATGAAAATTTATGTGATGAATTTTTTGCAGATCTAAAAAGTAATCAAATTGATATTAATAAAGTATATAATATATTACTTCAAGATGGATTGAGTGCCTTTAAGGTATCATTTCAAGAGTTATTAAAAAAAGTTAAATTATAAATAAAAAATTAAGATAAGGGTAAATAAATGATTAAAAAAGAGGGAACAATGTTAACAGTAAGAGAAGATATAAAAGTTTTTGACTGTACAATTAGAGATGGTGGGTTGGTAAACAACTTTCATTTTACAGATGATTTTGTAAAAGGTGTGTATGAAACTTGTGTAAATGCAGGTATTGATTATATGGAAATTGGTAAAAACAATTCCCCAACACTTATGAGTGAAGATGATTTTGGAGCTTGGAACTTTTGTAAAGAGGAAGATTTAAGAAGAATAGTTGGAGATAATAATACAAATTTAAAAATAGCAGTTATGTCTGATATTGGTAGAACTGTAAATGAAGAGTTACTTCCAAAAAGTGAATCAGTAGTTGATATGATAAGAATAGCTACATATATTCATCAAATCCCAGCTGCAATAGAGTTAGCTAAAGAGGCACATGATAAAGGTTATGAAACAACTATAAATCTTATGGCAGTAGCAAAATGTTTTGATACAGAGCTAGATGAAGCATTAGAGATGTTAAGTAAGTCAAAAGCAAATGTTATTTATATTGCAGATACTTTTGGATCTTTTTATCCAGAGCAGATACAAGAATTAACAAAAAAATATGTAAGAATTGCTAGAGAAAATGGTAAACAAGTAGGTATTCATGCTCACAATAATATTCAACTAGCATTTGCAAATACTATTGAATCTATGATGTATGGTACAAGTTTCTTAGATGTAACTATATCTGGACTTGGACGTGGTGCAGGAAATTGTGCTATGGAACTTATGATTGGGTTCTTAAAAAATCCAAAGTATAAGTTGATGCCAGTATTAAAGTTTATTGAAGAATCAATTGTTCCTTTAGAGAAAGAGCTTGATTGGGGATATTCAATTCCATATATGGTTACAGGTCAGTTAGTTGAGCATCCAAGATCAGCTATGAAAGCTAGAGATGAAAAAGATACAAACTATACAAAGTTTTATAGAACTTTAATAGATGCTGAATAGGCAACAATTAAATTCAATAATATTTTAAAACCTTGATAGCAATATCAAGGTTTTTTTATATCAACTTTAAATTAAAAGGTAAATACTATGAAACAATATTTAATGACAATAGATGCAGGAACAGGAAGTGTAAGGGCAGTTATATTTGATACTTTAGGAGATCAAATAAGTATAGGTCAAATAGAGTGGGAGCATATAGAGGAAAAAGATGTTCCAAATAGTATGAGTTTTGATTTTGAAAAAAATTGGTCTTTAGTTATAAAATGTATAAAAAAAGCTTTAAGTGATGCAAGTTTAACTGGTGATGATATCATAGGTGTGACAGCATCTAGTATGAGAGAAGGGATTGTTCTTTATGATAAAGATAGAAAAGAGCTTTGGGGTGTTGCAAATGTTGATTCAAGAGCATCCAAAGAGGTAAAGTATTTAAATGAAAAATATCCAAAATTAGAAAAAGAGTTTTATAAGAGAAGTGGTCAAACATTTGCATTAGGTGCATTGCCAAGGCTTTTATGGGTGAAAAATAATAGACCTAAAATATATAAAAAAGTAGCTTCAATATCTATGATCAGTGAT
>Ga0256837_1002745_pt1 | contig 10648 bp, 9 predicted proteins | sample 4562384metaG_FD_185976 | JGI IMG/M metagenome (GOLD analysis project Ga0256837, IMG submission 185976) | Hydrothermal vent microbial communities from Guaymas Basin, Mexico - 4561-384 | ecosystem: Environmental > Aquatic > Marine > Hydrothermal vents | place: Mexico: Guaymas Basin | collected... | reverse complement strand
CTTTGTCATTATCTAGCAAAATTATTGTTGCAGTTATAGATAAACATCACTTAGTAAGGATTCAAAGAGATACTGGTGGTATTATAGGTAAAAGTATTGTTGAGGTGGATGCCTCACAACTTCAACGCTCTATAAAATTAGCAAGATTTGTGAGAGATTTACACTATGGAAGAGGGCTTTTTGATGGTGATATATCACTCCTTATAAATGACTATGGGGCTATAGTTATTAGTTTTTTAGCAATTAGTGGATATCTAATTTACTACTTAATCAAAAGAAGAAAATCACCAAAATTAAGTAAAAAACTTATAAAACTTCACTCAAATTGGTTTGCGATTATTTCTTTGTTCCCTTTAATTATATTAGCAATAACTGGTGTATTTTTAGATCATTCATCTGGCTTGGCAAAGTTTATGAAGTCTGTAACGATTCCGCATTTTGTTCTTCCCCCAGTTTATGAAAGTTTAAAACACGATATCTGGTCAGTTGATTATGATGGAAAAACTTATCGTATTGGTAATAGATATGGAGTTTATAAAAGTGATGATTTAAAAGATTGGAAGTTGGAGAGTAAAGGTCTGGCATTTCGTATGATACGCAAAGACACGACTCTTTATGTAAGTGGTATGGGCGCTCCAAACCGTATATATAAAGAAGAGTCATGGAATATGCTTAGAGATACACCACATATGTTTCGTGATGTATTAGAAGTGGACAATAAGATAGAATACTTCTCAACGCATAAGAAACAGTTTAAACTTCCAAGTTTTAAGGATGTTACATTTTATGCATTTATGATGAGTTTACATGATGGTACTTTTTTCTCTTCTTGGTGGGTTTGGGTAAATGATTATGCTTCGTTTGCATTACTTATACTAGGGATTACCGGTATCATTCGCTTTAATCTTAAAAATAAAAAGAAGAAAAAAAGCACTTTTTAACAAAAAAATAGATAAAATCGCGTTAATACAATCATAAAGAGTCTACAAATGTTAAAACCATTACTAATTGAAATCGGTGTTGAGGAACTTCCAGCAGTTCCACTTTTAAAAGAATTAAAAAATATTGAAAAAAAATATGCAGCTATTTTAGAAAAAAATGCACTTTTAGGTGAGTTTGAATTTTACTATACACCTCGCCGTTTAGTTATGTGGCATAGAGAGTTTAAAACATCTCAAGATGATAGCGTAGAAGAATTTTTTGGAGCACCTATTGCTGTTGCTTTTAAAGATGGTGAACCAACTCCAGCAGCTAATGGTTTTGCTAAAAAATGTGGCGTAAGTTTAGATGAGATTGGTCGAGGAGAAAAAGGTGGAAAAGAAGTACTTTACTACAAAAAAGATGTAAAGGGAAAAAACTCAACTGAGTTACTCTCAGGCATCATAAATGAGTGGATAAAATCTTTAGACTTTGGTAAATCTATGAGATGGGGATCTAACTCTGAGAGTTTTATCCGTCCTGTTAGATGGGTAAATGTACTTTTTGGTGATGAGTTAGTTGATGTAGAGCTTTTTGGAGTAAAATCAGCTAAAGAGACTTTTGTTCATCGTATAGCTAAGTTTGGTGCAAGTGAGATAAGTGGTGCAAAAGATTACTTTGAAGTTTTGAAAGATGGTGGTGTTACACTATTTGCTGATGATAGAATGGCTAAGATTTTAAATGATTTTAAAGCTATTGAAGCAGAACATAGTTTAACAGTTGAGCGTGATGATGAACTTTTAGATGAAGTTGTAGCTATAACTGAAAATCCAACTGCACTTCTTGGTTCATTTGATGAAGAATTTTTAAGACTTCCACCTGAAGTAATTATATCTTCAATGAAAGAACACCAAAGATATTTTCCAGTTTTTAAAGATGAAAAACTTCAAAATAAATTTGTAGTAGTTTCAAATGCACTTACAGATGATTTTACAAAAGTTGTAGAGGGAAATGAAAAGGTTCTAAGACCTCGTTTAGCTGATGGGCTTTTCTTTTGGGATAATGACTTGAAAAATGGACTTAGTACTGCTGGACTAGAAAAGGTTACATTTTTTAAAGGTCTTGGAAGCGTATTAGATAAAATTGAGCGTGAAAAAATTATAGCAAACAAACTTTTTGAACTATATACTCCAGATGCAGATAAAACTGAACTAGATAAAGCTATAAGTCTTGCAAAAGCTGACTTGATGTCTGAGATGGTTTATGAGTTTACTGATCTTCAAGGGATTATGGGTTCATACTACGCACTTAAAGCTGGACATAGCCAAGATGTAGCAACAGCTATAAGAGAACAGTACTTACCAGATGGTGAAGATAGTGCACTTCCATCAACTGCGATGAGTGCAATTGTAGCTATGAGTATAAAACTAGATACTTTAGTAGCAATGTTTTCTGTAAACCAAATCCCAACAGGCTCAAGAGATCCATTTGCTCTTCGTCGTGCGGTAAATGGTCTTATTCGTATTACTGCTGAACACAATTTAAAATTTGACATAGTTAAAACTTTAAAAGAGTTAGCATCATCTTATGATGAGTTTGAATTTGTAAAACTGGAAAACTTTTTCTTAGAGCGTGTTAAACAGTACTATAAAGTAAATCCTTCTATAGTTGAAGCTGTTCTAGCTTCAGGAGAACGTGAGCTTTTAGCTATGGGTAAAAAAATAATGGCACTTGATACTATGGTAAATAGTGAAGGTTTCGCTGAGTCTTTTTCAACTTTTAAACGTGTAGCTAACATTACTAAAGATATGGATATGTCAAATGAGATGATAGTAAATCATGAGCTATTTGAAGAGGAAGCAGAAAAAGCTTTACATGTAAGATATATAGAAGTCACTACATGTAGCTATAACTCTTACGAAGAGGAACTTGATGCACTTTTAGGGCTTAAACCAGAACTTGATAAGTTTTTTGATGATGTAATGGTGAATGCTGAAGATGAGGCTGTTAAAAATAATAGAAAATCTTTAGTAGCTGCAATCTATAAAAGCATACTAAAAATTGCAGATATAAAAGAAGTTAGTATTTAGTCAATCGCAACTTTTTTAGAAGTTAATGCTTTTACTAAAGCATTAGCTATTGAATCGAATGATTTTTCATTATTTTTCATAACAAGTTCTTCTCTCTCTTTATATCTTACTTTTGAATCTAAATCTCTTTTAAGGTCTGTATATTTTATAATTTTATCTTTTTTAATAATTTTTTCTTCTAAGTGTTTAACTTGGGCTCGCATAGTTTGTACATGATGTTTAATATCTGAAATCTCTTGTTTTAGTTTATTGTTTAGTGGATCATCTTTTAGAGTAGCTATATGAGAGTCTAATCTATTTGCTTCATATATAATCTCTTGTCTTATCTTATCTATCTCTTTATTTATAGAAATATTGTAAGCGACAGGAGATAAGTTACCTATATGAAAATCTAATGTTTTTTTCTTTAATAAATTTATCTCATTTTCAAGTGTAAAAACTGCTGTATCTGCTTTGATAAAAACTTTTATAACTGGCATCATAGACGCAACATTCCATTTCCAACCATCTTCTGCCTCTATAGCTGGAACTTTGTATCTTTTCCCATTTACAATTACCACACTTAAAGAATAATATTTTAAAAAGTTGATTATATATTCATTAGAATCTGCTAGTTTATTTAAAATTAAATCAGCAATATAGTCAAAAACTTCTTTAAAGTGAATTCTAAATACATATCCAGAAAAACCTTTAAAGAACTCTTCATTATAGTCAAAAGTATTTATTAGTTTTTTGGTAATTATTGATTGAATAGTAGGAAAAACAGTTTGCTCATAAGTTTTATTATCAAGCTTTTTAGCTATTAAATTTTCTTTTACAAAAGTATCTGCAACCATATAAAAGAAGTCTTCATTCTCTTCTTGGAGAAAAATATCATTATAAAATGATTTTAAATCATCTTCATTTATACCATTATATCTTTCAGCTATTGTGCCTTGTTCCTCTTGTGAAACCTCATGTATACTCTTGTCATCTAAGAGTTTTATAATTATTTTATCTTCACGTATAACTACTATATCTCTCTCTTGCAATTCAAAGTATTCACGAATAGCAAATTTAATCAACTCTTTTTTATCGTAACTTAGTATTTTATTATCAACAAAGTTAAAAATTTTATTTTTAAGAACTTTATTTAGGGCTACTAAATCTGCTTTGTTATTGTAATCCTCTTCAATAGCATCTTCATTAGCTTCTAGTATATCTATGATCGATTCAGCTATTGCTATATCACTACTATTTAAATCAGAAATTGTCATGATGTCCTATGTATAAAGATAAATTTAATTTGCTATAATTTTACACTATGATAATTAAACAAATATAAATTTTGGAGTTTGCTTGTATGATTTAGCAATTATTGGGGCTGGTATAAATGGATGTAGTATCTCTTATGAATTTATACAAGCTGGTAAAAAAGTAATAGTTTTTGATATGGAAGATATAGCTAGTGGAGGAAGCGGTGCTGCTGGTGCATTCATAGCCCCTAAGTTTTCAAAAAATGGTGAATTAAAAGAGTTGCTTCATAAGTCTTTTTTATATGCGATGGATTATTATGAAAAAAACTTTCCTACATTTTTTACTAAAACAACACTTTATCATGCTTCAAATGATGAAAAATCATCTCAAAATCTAAAAGAGTATAAAGAAACTACAACATTAAAAATAAAAGAACCAGAAAAAGATTTTATAAATACTTTAAAACCTTATGCAAAAGAGTTTGAATCAATTTGTATCGATGCTGGTGTAGTTAGTGCATCCGCTACATGTAGAGCTATGCTTAATGGTGCTAATTTTGTAAAAGAAAAAGTAAATAGTTTGCTTTATGATGATGGTTCTTGGATTATAAATGATAAGTATATAGCCAAAGATGTACTTTTAGCAACTGGTGCTTATGAGAGTGTTATTCCTGAGAAGTATATTGGAATTCGTGGGATTTGGGGGCATCGTATAAGTGTAAAAACAAGTACAAAAAATAAATATGCACTTCATCAAGATTTATCTATCTCACCTACTCGTGATGGAGTTGTAGCTATTGGTGCAACTCACGATGTACACTATCATCCTCAAAAAAATAAAGAGTCTTATGATATACAAAAGGGTAGGGATTTTCTTATCAGTAGTGCATTGAAAAGTTTAGATTTAAAAGATATAGAAGTACTAGAAGATTTTACAGGGCTTCGTTCTGGCTCATCTGATTATATGCCAATAGTTGGTAGAGTTGTCATCTCGCAAGAGAGTTTAAAACACTCAAAACAAAACCTAAATCAAAAAAAGCCAGATTATGAAAAGTTTACTTACTACCCAAATCTATATATGATAAATGGGAATGGGGGTTATGGTTTTGTTTTAGCACCACTTATCGCAAAAATGTTAAGTGATTTTATAATTAGTGGAAAAAAGATAGATGATAGACTAAGTCCAGCAAGATTTTTTGTGCGTTGGGCTAGAAGGCTAAAAAATTAGCCTATTCTTATAGTCGTTGGTGGAAAAGTTGAGAAACATTTTTTAAAGGCATTTGCACGGATATCTTTTAGTTTCCCGCCTGCAATAGCTGGTAAGAAGTACGCTCTCTCTTGAGATTCGTCTTCATCATAATTCTTATCATACATAAAGTGAATCTCTTTACCAAGTTTTTTAACTTGTTCAGATAAAGCTCTTGCATAAATGATGATAGCTTTATGGTGTCTGTCGTACTTATTTCCAGAGGCAAAGAAAACAAACTTTCCACTTAGACGAATATTTGGGATATCTTGATAGTTTATATTTTTATCATAACGAGTAAGTTGTCCTGATGCATAGCGGTCTAAATCACCATCAAACTCTTCTAAAATAGGTGTTGGCTCGATGTTGGGTTTGTTTAGTGCAAATAGGTACTTAATCTCTACAAGTTTTCCACGGTATCCATCTTTTAGTGCAGATGAAAAAAGTCCACAATTCTTGTCAAATTCTAACTCGTCAAACTGACCATTAAACTCATAACCTTGAGATTCTAATGATGCATCACTTCTGTAACCAAGAGGAGCGATAGTTGGGTTGTATAAAAAGATAGTCCCAGCTACTGTTTTACGCCTTTTCTTAAGCATTTGCTCTAACTGCGCTGCATCAATAGTCTCATCTTCTTCTTGAATATATATGTATTGCTCATCAATATACTCTATATCTATACTTGTTATGAATTTTCCAAATGCTTGCATTGTGTGTCCTATAAAGTGCTTATATTATATTTTTGGAATTATACTATAATAACATTCAATAAAGGTAGTTATGATATATATAATTTTTTTACTATTTACTTTTGGTGTTTTATACTTTGCATTTTATCAATGGCAGTATCATATGATATTCTCTCCAATGTATTATCGTGAAGATTCTCTTGATGATGATTTTGAAATTTTGAGTATTAAAACTGATGATGGTGTTGAACTTGAAGGTGTTGTTTATGAGCCCAAAGATTTTAGTTCTACTATGTTATTTTTTGCAGGTCGTGCACATGATGCAGTAGGTACTATAAAAAAACTATCTTGCTTTTACCCAACTGTACGTATAATTACTTTCAATTACCGTTCTTATGGAAAAAGTGAAGGTTCTATAACTGAGCAAAATATTAATGAAGATGCCTTACATATAGCAAAATTAGTAGAAAAAAATTATGGGCCATTTTATATACTTGGTTATTCTCTTGGTTCAAGTATAGCTTCATTTGTTGCAAGTAGGTCTACATGTAGAGCATTATTTTTAATTGGAGCTTTTGATAGTATAGTCGAACTTGCAAAAGTAAGGTATAGTTTTTTCAAATATTTAGGTTTATCTAAAGTATTTCGATATAAATTTAATACAAAAAATTATGTTCAAAATATTGATGCTGAAACTTATCTTTTCGTTAGTATAAGTGATGAACTTACATACATACAAAATGCTAGAAATTTAAAAGAAAATATTAAAAATTTAGTTTTTTATGAAGAGTTAGAAAATTTAAGTCATAAAGAGATTCTTTGGGATGAAAAAGTAGTAAATAAAATAAATGGGGTGATGAAGTAGATGGAGATAGGATTTTTTTTAAAGAAGTTAATAACTTTTTTTGTTGAGCCGTTTGGTTTAGTATTTACACTTTTAGCTATAGGGGTATATTTTTTATTTACTGAATATGGTAAGAAAAAGCCAAATGCTAAAAGATTTTTAGGGTTTGGCTTTACTTTGTTATTGTTGTTTTCATATACACCTTTTTCAAATATGTTAGTCAAAAACTTAGAAGACAAATATGCGAAGTATGACTATAAACAAGAGATTACTTATATTCATGTTTTAGGTTCTGGACATAATGATGATTTTACTCAGCCTTTATCTTCTATGATAGGTGGTGATGGAATGAAGAGAGTTTTAGAAGGTATAATTATTCATAAACGCACACCAAACTCTAAGCTTATTTTTACTGGTTATGCCGGTGGAGCAAGTGAAACAACAGCACAAATGAATGCAAACTTAGCTCTTGCTCTTGGAGTTAAAAAAGAAGATATGATTATAAATGGTGAACCAAAAGACACAGCAGAAGAGGCAAAGTTTACTAAAACTTTAGTTAGAAACAGTCCATTTGTACTTGTAACCTCTGCTACTCATATGCCTCGTTCTATGGGATTGTTTGAATCTTTAAATTTACATCCAATTGCTGCACCAACTGCTTTTAGAAAACAAAAAATTCATTCTTATTTTCCAAGTCCTGATGTTAGTTCTATAAAAAATGCACAAGTGGCAATGCATGAATATATAGGAATGTTATGGAATAAACTAAGAGGTTAAACTCTTAGTTTACCCATGCAGATTCTTTTGGCCATCTATTTACAGTAAGTTTTGAAAACTTATCAAGGTATTGCCAAAAATCTTCTTTTATATCCTCATCAATATCAAGTTCTTCTAAAACTTCTCTAAAAGTTCCAAGCCATTCATTACGTGATTTTAAAGTTATAGAAAAATCATCGTGAATATCAATCATATACTCATTTAAATCTTTTTTACCTTGCATCTCTTCATCATAGATTGATGGACCACCACAGATTTGTATGAAAAACTTTGTATTTTTAACTTTTACCTTTTCAAATTCATCTTCATCTTGTGGAAAAAAGTTGGCAATATCACTCTCATATATACGGTCATAAAAATCGTACATAAGTTTTTGCATACCATCATGACCTAGTGCTTCATAAAAAGATGGATTTGGATTTTTGAAGTTTATTTTTTCGTCTTTTACAGCTTTTGATATATCCATCATTTTAGTAGTCTTTGCATTAGTGCTATATGATAACTCTCTTGATAGTTTATGAAGTCAAAAAACTTAGATAACTCTTCATCTTTAATAGCATCACTTAACTCTTTACACATAACTTTTGCAGCTTCCTCTTCAGCTATACCATCTTTTACAAACTGCTCTAAATCTTTGATAACATAAGTCATCTCATGAAGTTCTCTTGGAAGTGCTAAAATCCCCATTTTGGCCATCATATTTGCAAATGATTTTAAATGAAAGTGAGATTCAGCTATAAGGTCCTCAAACACATCAAACTGAGTTAAGTCCTTAGTTCTTGCTTGCATATATGCGTAAACTAAAATAAGTTCATACTCTTTGTATGATTCTTCAAATAAAAATAGAGTAAGGGCATCAATTTGCTCTTGTGCTAAGTTTTTATCTAGCCACTCTCTTTTCATATTAAAAGCAGTTATATCTTTGTTATTTTCTTCATTTTTTAGTATTTGAGATAGATATTCTAGCAAATACTCATCATCCGTACGAACTCTATTTCCTAAAGTGTCATCAGGATAAAGTTTCATAGTTTCTTGCGTAACTTCTTGAAGTTGATTTATGATCTCAAATACATAGTTGTTTTTATATAGCATCATATCTCTGTCATAGTTATAGTTTTCACCAGCTTTAAGGATATCGCGTGCAAACCATTTCATATGTCTAAAGGCAATTTGTGAGAAGTCATAAAGTCTTGATTTTATCTCTTCATCATTGATTGCAAATGATGCAAAGTTTATGTGTAACCAAAGTTCGTGTTTCTTTTTAAATAGATTGTTCATTGTTAGTTCCCTCGCATGATTCAGTCATTTTGTATAAGTGTAACTCTTCTTTTGCACCATTTTTTACATTTTCAAAGTTTTGCATAGATGCTTTGTATGAACGAAACACTAAATCAGCACAAACTTGTTGTTGGTCACTCATCTCGCCTAGTTTTTCATTCATGCGTCTTATAGCGTCATTTGCATAGTTTAGGTCATTATCAGTTATCATATCTGTAAACATTGAGCCTATTACTACTGTGTCTTGACAACCATTTGTAGCATACATCGCTTTTTTAATCATGTTATCTTCAAAAAGAGTGTAAAAAATTACATACTCTTTTGTTTTTTCATCTAAGGCTACACCAATACCATTTGCTTCATCAAATTTACCATAATTTCTTGGTTGCATTAAGTGTGATAGTGTTTCAGGATTCATGCCATTAGGCATTTTTACACCTTTTAAATCTTCTTCTGTCATTTAAAACTCTTTATATTTAATTGGTATAATACTATCAAAAAAAAGTGTACAAATGGCTAAACTTCTAAAAGATTTATACAATAAAGAGTATCTTAGTGTAGTGATTTGTGAGATACAAAAAGTATATATAGAGTTTGATGATAAGGCTTTTTTAAATACTATTTTTGATGAAACTTGGGAGCTTCAAGAGTTAAAACAGAGAATGCGTCATATCTCTACATGTATGGGCTTGTTCTTGCCATTTGGGTATGAAAAAAATATAGAGATACTAAAAGAAGTTTTTAAAAATATGCCTACAAAATATAGTATGGAAAACTTTATATTTCAAGATTTTGTAGAGGTCTATGGACTAAATGAGTTTGATATATCTATGAAAGCTTTAGAAATTTTTACAGAGGGCTCAAGCTCCGAGTTTGCTATAAGACAGTTTATACTAAAGTACCCAAAACAAACAATGATTCAAATACAAAAATGGACAAAGTCAAACTCTCTACATGTAAGACGATTGGCATCTGAGGGAAGTAGACCTAGCCTACCATGGGCAATAGCACTAAATGAGTTTAAAAATAATCCAAAAGAAGTTATAGAGATACTTGAGAGTTTAAAAGATGATGAGAGTGTATATGTACGAAAATCTGTGTCAAACTCTTTAAATGATATTTCAAAAGATAATCCCCAACTTCTAAAAAAGTTAGCAAAAGAATGGCTTGATGTAGAGCCTAAAAGAAAAGCATTGTTAAAACACGGATGTCGTACACTTCTAAAAGCTGGGGATACTGAGGTTTTAGAACTCTTTGGATTTAAAAAAACTAATGCTCTACATGTAGAGCAATTTAAATGCTCAAATGAAGTTGAAAAAGAGGCTGATTTAGAGTTTTCATTTGTTTTAAAGTCCAAAAATAACTTAGGAAAACTTCGTTTAGAATATAAACTTTACTTTTTACGAGCAAATAAAACTTATGGTGAAAAAGTATTTAAAATCTCAGAGTTTAACTCTAGGTGTAAAAATAAAAAGATAAATAAAAAACATTCTTTTAAAACTATAAGTACTAGAAAATATTATACTGGTATTCAAAAAATAAGTATAATCATAAATGGTGTTGACTTT
>Ga0256837_1002743_pt1 | contig 10655 bp, 9 predicted proteins | sample 4562384metaG_FD_185976 | JGI IMG/M metagenome (GOLD analysis project Ga0256837, IMG submission 185976) | Hydrothermal vent microbial communities from Guaymas Basin, Mexico - 4561-384 | ecosystem: Environmental > Aquatic > Marine > Hydrothermal vents | place: Mexico: Guaymas Basin | collected... | reverse complement strand
CGCAATACATCATCCTATCCTCAAAATATCTTCAAGAGAAACTTGACCTTGTCAAAAGTAGATCAAGACTCAAAAAAGATACCCAAAAAGAGGATAGCTCTAAACTTCAAAAAATTGTGAGAAATATTTTTAAGTAGTCTATAAAAACTGAAATATATAAGCACCTTTAACAAGCTTTACACGATATCTATAGTACCCATCAAGCTCAATTACTACTCTATAGTATCCGCTATGATTTCCCAGTTTTACTTTCTGTACTATACTTTTACTTGTAATCTCTTTCTCATAACTTCTAATGTTTATCTCTCTTTTAAAATCACATACAATTCTATGTGGTTTTGTTAATAAAAAGTTTCTAATCATCTTATCTTTAGTCTCTATTTTTAGACTATTTTTGTTTTCATAAAGATGAATAAATTTTAAACCAGCTATTTTTTTATACTTATCTACTTTTTTAGGCTCACTTCCAACTCCACCATAATTCTGTGAGATAAAGATAGGAAGATGCCAATCAACACTATTTCCTAGTTTCTCTGTATATTCACTTATAGAACCATCAAGGTTTTTGTATTTAATAGTTACACTCTCTATAGTCCTAGCAGTAGAAGGGAGTGTTACAGTTGCTCTACGGAGAGGATCTTGCTTAATAATCTTGTTTGAAGTTATACTCATATCAGTTTCACCTGATGATGGAAAAAAAGGATTTTCTCTTGCTACGAGAGAGAGAGATAAAAGAGAAATAAGAAAAATAAATTTATTCATATATAATGCCCCAAATTTTAACTTCAAGTATTATAGCAAAAATGAAAGAGTTATTGCGCACTTATCTCTTTGAGTTCAAAATACTCACGTTGGAGTTCTGCATTTTCAAGTTTTAATCGAGTAACTTCATCTTGAAGATAGACTTCATAATCTTGAAGTCCAAAAAGAATTTCTAAGGAGGATGTTCCATAGAGTAGTATGCCGAGATAAATTCCCAGAGCAACAACTATGGCAAAAAGAAAAAAGAACTTTGATAGGGAGAGACCTAGGTACTTCTGAGTTATACTCTCAGTTGTATCAATATCCCCATACAGTTCTTCTTGGTTCATAAGATTTAACTTTAGTTAAAAATTCTTGAACCTAAGTACTCACCATATACAACTTCGTTTTCTATCTCTAAAAGACGGTTATATTTAGCAGTTCTCTCACCACGTGCAGTTGAACCAGTTTTAATTTGACCACAGTTAAGTGCTACAGCAAAGTCAGCGATGAAAGCATCTTCACTCTCACCTGAACGGTGACTCATCACACAAGTGTAACCGTTACGTTGTGCTAATCTAACTGTTAACATAGTCTCAGAAACTGAACCAATTTGGTTTGGTTTAATAAGAATAGAGTTAGCAATGCCTTTGTTAATCCCTTCGTTTAAGATGTTAACATTAGTAACAAAAAGGTCATCTCCAACTATTTGGATCTGATCTCCTAACTTCTCAGTCATAAGTTTGAAACCATCCCAATCATCTTCACTCAGACCATCTTCGATAGAAACAATAGGATACTTAGCACATAAATCAGCATAGTAATCAACTAACTCAGCAGATGAAACTGTACGATTTTCAGAGTCAAGTCTATATCCACCTTCCTCAGCAACGATCTCACTCGCAGCAACATCTAAAGCGATAGCTATCTGCTCACCAGCTCTGTATCCAGCTTTTTCAATAGCTTCCATAATAACTTGAATAGGCTCTTCATTTGAGCTTAAGTCTGGAGCGAAACCACCCTCATCACCTAAAGATGTTGAGTGACCTTTAGCTTTTAAAATCGCTTTTAGGTTGTGATAAACTTCTGAAGAAGCACGAAGCCCCTCAGCAAAATCTTCAAAACCTACAGGAACAATCATATACTCTTGAAAATCAACTGAATTATCAGCATGGCTTCCACCATTGATGATGTTTAACATTGGAGTAGGAATAGTCATAGCATTCGCACCACCAAGATAACGGTAAAGTGGCATACCAAGAGACTTAGCTGCTGCACGTGCTACTGCCATAGAAACACCTAAAACAGAGTTTGCACCTAAGTTAGCATAGTTGTCTGTACCATCTAACTCTTTCATAGTTGCATCGATTACAGCTTGATTAAATGGAGATAAGCCGATAATAGCATCAGAAATTTCATTGTTAACATGTCCAACTGCTTTTAAAACACCCTTACCCATAAAACGATCATCGCCATCACGAAGCTCTAATGCTTCACGTTTACCAGTACTCGCACCTGAAGGTACGATCGCTGATTCTATAGTTCCATCACTTAACTCAACTGTTGCTTTTACTGTTGGATTACCACGTGAATCCATTACTTCTATTGCACTTACGCTATCTATGAACATTGTTTGCCTTTATAGTTGTATATTAATTAGGATTATTTTATCTAAATATAACTAATAAAGTGCTTTTAGAAGACTATTTAGTTCAAAAAAACATCAATAATTAACATTCTCTTAACATAGTTAATATACTATTACTTATATTTAATATAAAAAAGGACTATGTCATGAAAAAATTAACTTTTAGTTTACTTCTATTGGGAGGATCATTATTTGCCAGCTCAGGAGAGACTCTATTTGATAATAAATGTGGTATGTGCCATATAAAAACTATTCCACAGGAGAGAAGTGCTCTAGTAGCACCTCCTGTTTTTGGAGTGATGAGACATGTAAAAATGAGTTATCAAACAAAAGAGGAAGCTCTTGTTTTTATGAATGCCTATGTGATGAACCCATCAAAACAGAAATCTGTATGTATGCCATCTAAAATTCAAAAATTTGGATTAATGCCTTCACAAAAAGAGAATGTAACAGAAGAGGAGTTACATACAATCACTTCATGGATGTATGATAACTTTCCACCAAAAAACTTTAAAGGTGGAATGTGGAGAACTAGATAGAGTTCTCTCTATGCATCAGAATCATTGATATCTGATGTATCCATAACCATTACATCTGAAATTCCCATTGCTACTTTGATCTTCTCTTCTATCTCTTCTGCTAGTTCAGGTTCGTCTTTAAATTTTTGTTTAACATTTTCACGCCCTTGACCTAACTTCTTATCTTCATAAGAGAACCATGCTCCAGCTTTATCTACAATGTCAAGTTTTACACCGTAGTCCACGAGTTCGCCCTCTTTTGAAATACCCTCTCCAAACATGATATCAAACTCTGCTTGACGGAAAGGAGGTGCAACTTTATTTTTGATAACCTTAGCTTTAACACGGTTACCGATCTGAGCTTCACCCTGTTTAAGAGAGGCGATACGACGAACATCAATACGAACAGAAGCATAAAATTTAAGTGCATTCCCACCTGTAGTAGTCTCAGGAGAACCATAACCCATCATTCCAATTTTCATACGAAGTTGATTGATAAAGATAACAGTACAGTTCATTTTAGAAAGAACTCCTGTAAGTTTACGAAGAGCCTTACTCATAAGACGTGCTTGAACGCCAACTTGCTGGTCAGTCATCTCTCCCTCTAGCTCTACTTTTGGAGTAAGCGCTGCAACTGAATCTACAACTATGAGGTCAATAGCACCACTTCTAGCAATTGTTTCAACAATATCAAGTGCTTGTTCACCATAGTCTGGTTGAGAAACAAGTAGATTTTCTACATCTACACCTAGATTTTTAGCATATACAACATCAAGAGCATGCTCTGCATCTATAAATGCACAAACGCCATCATTTTTTTGACATTGAGCAGTTATTTGAAGTGCTAAAGTTGTTTTACCTGAAGACTCTGGACCATAGATCTCTACTACTCGTCCTTGTGGTACACCACCAATCCCTAGTGCTAAGTCAAGACCTAATGATCCTGTACTTATTGATTGAATCGGTTCAATATTTTTATCTCCAAGACGCATTAATGCACCTTTACCAAAAGCTTTATCTATCTGCTTCATTGCTAAGTCTAATGATTTTTGTTTGTTTGCATCCATCTTGGGCTCACTTATTTTAATTTTGAGGAATTATATGTTATTTTTTGAAAGTATATGAAAAATATGGCAAATTGTCATACTTTTTTGAAAATTCTTTTTTTTAAAGCTCTTTTTTACTGAAAAAAGCCATGAAGCAGTATCTTTTTCATCTCTTGTGCACTTACAGGTTTAGAGTAGTAGTAGCCTTGAATATTTTTACATTTATTTAAAACAAGGAAATCTCTCTGCTCTTTTGTCTCTACACCCTCTGCAATTATATTTAGATTCATACTTTTTGCTAGAGAGATAACAGCTCGTGAGATCGCTATATCCTCTTCATCATTTGGGAGATCTTTTACAAAAGATTGATCGATTTTTAGTTTTTTAATTGGAAGTTTTTTCAAGTATGCAAGAGATGAATAACCCGTACCAAAATCATCTATTGCCAAAGCGATTCCCATATCACGAAGTTTATTTAGTATCTTAATCGCTTCACTAGGGTTACTCATAATCTCACCCTCAACAACTTCTAACTCCAAATCTTCAGCAGAGAAACCACACTCTTGCATTGTAGATTTTAGAACCCTTAAAAAGTCATCTCGATAGAGATGTTTGATCGTTAAGTTTAAGGAGAGTACTCCTGGATTTAGACCCTCCTCTTTCCAGTTTTTCACCTGACTCATAGCAACTTTCATCACCTCTCTATCTATATCTACTATAAGACCTGTAGCTTCTGCTATTGGAATAAACTCTACTGGAGGGATCAAACTATCTCCACTCTGAAGTCTTACAAGTGCTTCCATTCCAGTAACTCTATCTGTCTCTCCATCAACCTGTGCCTGATAGTAAACTACGAAATCTTTATTAACAAGAGCCTCTCTAATTTTAGCTTCCATATTCACTTTTTGAAATGCTTGTTGTGTCATCTCAGAACTATAAAATTGAAAATTATTACGTCCCTTCTCTTTTGCTTTATACATCGCAGCATCTGAGTACTTTAAAAGATCTTGTGCATTTGTACCATCATCAGGGTAGAGACTAATACCTATACTACTTGAAACATAAAGAGTATTTTCATCTATTTGTATTGGTTTTGCTAAGAGATGTATGATCTTTTGTGCTAAAACAGATGCCTCTTCACTCTCTTTAAGCCCTTCCAATATAATGGTAAACTCATCTCCTCCAAGTCTTGCTAAAATATCTTCTGTACGAATGGTACTTTTTAAACGATTTGCAACGGATTGAAGTATCTTATCTCCAACTGCATGACCAAGAGAATCATTAATCTCCTTAAAATGATCTAGATCTATAAAAAGTAGTGCAGTTTTAAGGTTTTGGCGTTTAGATTTAGAGATAGCTTGTTCTAATCTTTCAGCAAATAGGGCACGATTTGGTAGACCTGTTAAAGCATCATGATGAGCTTGATAATTTAAGATCTCTTTTTGTTTTAGAAGTTCCAACTCTGCTTCACGTCTTTTAGTAATATCCTGAGAGTAACCAACTAAGCCCATCATTTCGCCATTTTCATCTCTCAAAAGAGATAAGGAGAGATCTACATAGATGATATCTTTAGATTTTTTTACCAACTTTACAACTGAATGGTGCTCCTCCTTTTCTTTGAAGATCTCAATATTTTTTTCAAGATCTTCATGATCCTCTTCTAAATATATTTTCGTAATACTCTCTCCAATCATCTCCTCTTTTGTGTAACCCAAAAGAAGTGTCGAACCGTGATTAAAACTTGTGATAACACCATGAAGATCTGTCGCTATTACACTATCGTGTATCTGTTCAATAATCTGTTTTTGTTGTAAACGTTGTAACTCTTCAGCCTTTGATTTTGTAATGTTTATATGTGTCCCTATAACTCTAGAGGGCTTATCATTTTCATCATACTCTGTCATAGCTTTTGAAAGAACCCAAATAGCACTTTGATCTTTTTTCAAAAGACGATATGTCATCTCCTTGTAAACTACTCTCTCTTTAATATTATCTTCTATTATCTGCATAACTGTAGCTATATCATCAGGGTGAACTTTACTCTTCCATGTCTCAAAAACATCATCTAACTCATGCTCATGATACCCTAGCATCTCTTTCCATTGAGGGGAGAGATAGACTCTATTGTTTTTAATATCCCAATCCCAAATTCCGCTATTACTACTTGAGAGTGCTAACTCCATTCTCTCTTTAAGTTGTGTGAGTTCCTGATTATATTTAGAGAGAAAACGTTGACGAATAAGTATCAATAAAATAGCTAAAATTACTACGGCAAATCCCCAGTAAAGGAGTGTCAAATCTACACTCTTTTCAACCTTTGTATGTACCCATTTTGAATTTATTTTTTCTCTATCATAGGAGTTTAAAGATTTAAAAACTTTATTTATTATGCTTAATAAAATTGGATCATTTTTATGTACAAGGTATCTATGTTCAAACTCAAAAGATGTTGTTCCTGAAACTTTTAAACCACTTAAGTTTAGAAGTGTCATATAGTGAAGAGAGGTAGCTATGTGACCTACAAATGCATCTGCTTCTCCCGATGCTACTAACAAAAGAGCTTTTTCAATACTTGATGTAGTTAAGATTTTTATATTTGGAAAATTTTCTTTTATAAAATAGTAACTTGTATAATATTTAGGAACAGCTATAGTTTTACCTTGAAATTTATCTAACGAGTCAATATAGTTGTACTCTTTTCCTGTTACAATTACCATTGGATAGCGAGAGTAAACATCACTTAAACTTCCCAGTTCAAACTCTTGATCACTTGAACCTACACCAGGAACTAAATCAATCTCATTTTGTTTAAATTTTTCTAAAACATCGGGCCATGAGTCACTCTTTACATATTTAAACTCTAATCCCGATCTCTGAGAAACAAGAGAGAGGTAATCTCCCATAATTCCACGCATTTGAGAATTTTCTATTATAGAGAGAGGCTTCCAGTTAACTTCAGAGTACTTAACTATAGGATTTTTATGCATCCACTCTTTCTCTTCTTTAGAGAATTTTACTTTAACTAGTTTTTGAGTATCTGTATAGTTATAAATTAATCCCTTTGTCGTTTGAAATTGATCTAACTGCCCTCTTTTTTGAAGTTGTTTAAATATTTTATTGACAAACTCTTCATTTATTTCACCTATATCATAGATATCAAGAAGCATTAGTTTTTTCGTTTCTCTCGCTTCATACTTTAAGTTTGCTAAAGAGAGATCAGGTCGATACTTATCATGAATGAGTTGTGCTACTTCATCAAGGTGAGAGAGTGCATACTCCCATCCCTCTTTACTTGCTTTTAAAAATGCATCTATCTGCTGAGGATCATTTTTAATCTTTGCTTGTGAGGTAAAAAGGTTGATAGCATTTGTAGAAAAACCATACTCCACAGGATCAATAACATTATAAGGAATATGCTGAGCATCTAATTTAAAGAGTTCATTTGAGCGAAAAGCAGTTGCAGCATCTACTTTTTTAGCGATAAAATCACTTAGTAAGAAAGTAGGTTTTACAAAATGTGTATTTTCTAGATTTATGGAGAAGTATTTTAAAAGGATAGAGAGAGAACTACTATATAAGTCATGTTCACTCATAGCTATCGTTTTTCCCTTTAAGTCCAACACAGTTTTAATCTCAGGTTGAGTTATTAAAATAAGTGGACTTCTCTGAAAGTATGTTGCAAGAAGAGAAACATTTTTTAATTTTTTGTTTTCATATACTATGATACTGTTGTTGATAGCAAAATCTACTTTGCCATCTTCTAAATCCTGCATACTATTAGTATTTTGATACTCTAGTATATCTACATCTAAACCAACATTTTTGTAAAAACCTCGCTCTTTTGCTACTATAAATCCTGCAAATTGAAACTGATATTTCCATTGAAGTTGTAGAGATATTTTGTTTAATTCTTCAGCCATAGAGCTACTAGTGAATATAATAGTTATTAAAATAAAACGGGTTAATATACTAAACATCCCTTATTATACAATTTTTTATTCATGTTGAAACTGAAACTTGTTTCGTCTTTTATCCTTTTCTATCTCAAAAACATATCTTTACATAAGCAAATCTTTTATAAAAACTTGCTAAAATAACTTTATGAAAAAAACATTAATTGCTCACTCTCCTGATGCTGATGATATCTTTATGTACTATGCCATTAAATTTGGCTGGGTAGATATGAAAGATACTACATTTGACAACATCGCTAAAGACATTCAAACACTCAATGAAGATGCCCTTAATGGCGTTTATGACATAGTTGCTATCAGTTTTGCACTCTATCCTCACATAAAAGAGGAGTATGCACCTCTGAGAACTGCTGTAAGTTTTGGTGAAGGATATGGCCCTAAACTCATCAAACAAAAAGGTGCTAAACTAAAAAGAAATTTCAAAGTAGCATTAAGTGGAAAACACACTACAAATGCAATGTTATTTCGCATAGCTTACCCTGATGCTCGCATAACTTATATGAACTTTTTAGAGATAGAACAGGCTGTTATTGACGGAACTGTTCATGCTGGTGTTCTTATACATGAGTCTATCTTAACTTATGATGATTCACTTGAAGTGGAACGTGAGATGTGGGATATCTGGCAGGAGTTAGCGGGGAAAGATCTGCCTCTTCCTCTTGGTGGTATGGCGATTCGCCGTTCACTTCCTCTTAACAAAGCCATAGAGTATGAAGCGACTCTTACAAAAGCTGTTAAAGTTGCACGTGACCACAAAGATAGACTAAGTAAGATGCTTATAGAGCGTGATCTGGTTCGCATTGATGCACCAACACTTGATAAGTACCTTGAACTCTATGCAAATGATGAATCAATAACTCTAAGTGAGATCCAATACAAAGCTATAGATAAACTCTTTGAACTCGGCTATAAACACGGTTTTTATGAAACGCCAGTAAAAATAGAAGATTATCTTATCCCTACTGAGTACACGGAACTTAGGAACTCATAAATGGAAGCAAAACTCGTAGCACTCGGTGTTGAAACTTTTAAGATAGCACTCATGCTAGCACTCCCTGGACTTCTTACAGGTATGTTCTTGGGGCTTGCTGTCTCTATCTTTCAAGCAACTACACAGATAAATGAGATGACCCTCTCATTTATCCCTAAGATTATCGGTGTAGTTATCGTAATCGTTCTTACTATGCCATGGATGCTAAACGAGATGACCGACTTTGCAAAACACGTCTTCAATCTGATGCCAACATTTGTTGAGTAAACGCCAAATAAGATGCAAACAAAACTTATAAACTTCTCTAAATACTCTTCTTTTAAGATAGGAGGCAGTTTTGAGGTGGCTCTTTTAGAGGATGATTTCTCACAGATACAAGAGTATTACCTCATTGGCTCATGTAACAACACTCTAGTAGGTACAAACCCTCCCCCACTTATGATGTTAAGTAAAAAATATGACTACATAAAAATCGAAGATGGCGTTTTAAAGATAGGTGGTGCTACACCCTCTGGAAAAATAGCCTCTTTTTGTAAGAAAAACGACATAGCAAACTTTGAATTTGTCTCTCATCTCCCTGGAAAATTAGGTGGTTTAGTCTATATGAATGCAGGACTTAAAGAGTTTGAGATATTTAACAATCTTCTCAACATCACCACACCCTCAGGTATAAAAAGAAAAGATGAATTGGCGTTTGGATATAGAAAAACAGATATAGATGAGCCTATCTTAGAAGCCTCATTTGAACTTCACTCAGGTTTTGATGCTACAAAAGTAGCTATGTTTAAAAAGATGCGAAGTAATCAACCCTCAACTCCTAGTGCTGGAAGCTGTTTTAAAAATCCTGATGGAGAGTATGCTGGTCGACTTATAGAAGAGGTTGGGCTTAAAGGTGTTATGAGAGGAGATATGTGTTTTAGTCAAGCACATGCAAACTTTTTAGTCAACACTGGTAATGGAAAATTTGAAGATGCTATTTGGCTGATAGATGAGGCAAAAAAGAGAGTAAAAGAGAAGTTTGACATCTCACTAGAGTGTGAGATAGTTATACTTCAAAACTAAATCTTCTCCCACTCAAACTGCTCTATATTTTTCTTCTCTCTATCAAAGTTAATTCCTACGAGATAGATATTTTTCTTCTGTTCTTCATACTTTTGAGCATAGTTTTTCTCTTTTATCTGAGAAAGAGCATTCTCCTTGCCTACTTTAAACTCTAGTATGTAGATACTCTTCTCTAAGATGATGGTAAGGTCTATTCGTCCCTCGTTTGTTACATCTTCTGCTATGATATTAAGTCCACTCGCTGCTAAGTAGGCATAAAAAATACTTGCATAGAAGCCCTCATACTCGGCTATCGTGTTTTTTGTGTAGTTATTGTTTGCAAGTGAAGCAAACAGAGAGACAAATGTTGTTTTAAAACTCTCTAAATCACCCTCTTCCAAAGTCTCATAGATACTATCTTGTGCTCTATAATCTATGGTATCAGTAAGTGTATCAATAAAGAGTGTATTAAGACTTGTTTGAACCTCTAAGTTAGGAACTTTAAGTTTGTACTCTATACGGTTTCTTTTCTGTATCATCTTATCTATAGTCAAATATCCAGCTTGAAAGAGAAGTACTTCAAGTCTGAGGTTATCTATCTCAAAGCTTCCAAGTAACTCTTTGCCTATGATGATATTTTCTAAATCAGGGATGTTATAGTCTCTTTTTCTAAGAAGTGTTGCTAAAAAGTAAGGG